>Ga0080004_1132918_pt1 | contig 14373 bp, 15 predicted proteins | sample WasSprMetagenome_FD_69207 | JGI IMG/M metagenome (GOLD analysis project Ga0080004, IMG submission 69207) | Sulfidic aquatic microbial communities from Washburn Spring, Yellowstone National Park, USA - WS (SPADES assembly) (version 2) | ecosystem: Environmental > Aquatic > Thermal springs > Hot... | reverse complement strand
TTTCACATAAAACAGAAGTTGGAGGGGTTGCCCTCGACTTGAACAGTGAAAGCGAGGTCCGAGAAGCCTATGAGAGAATAATCAGTAACGCCAAGGCACATAATCCAAATGCGGAAATACTCGGTGTTACGGTTCAACCGATGGTTAAAAAGAGGGGGTACGAGATCATAATCGGCTCCAAGAAGGATCCTATCTTCGGACCTGTTATTTTGTTTGGGATGGGCGGAGTGGGTGTTGATTTATTCAAGGATTATGCGGTGGGGATACCTCCTTTAAATCAAACTTTGGCAAAACGTTTAATGGAGGAAACAAAGGTCTATCAGCTCCTGAGAGGATATAGAAACCTACCTGCAGCTAACATCAAGCTCCTTGAGGAGATCCTACTGCGTTTCTCACAGATGATCATTGATTTTCCCCAAATAAAAGAAGTAGATATAAATCCGATACTGATTGATGATAAGAAAGCTCTTGTTCTTGATGCTAGAATAGTTATAGACAAAGATTTGGTATTTCAGAAGGTTGAGCCTCATCAGCACTTGATCATAAGCCCCTATCCCAAGAAATATGAGAGTTTGTGGAAGCTTCGGGATGGTCGAACGGTCCTCCTAAGACCAATAAAACCTGAGGATGAACCTCTTTGGCTCGAGATGTTCCAAAACTTTTCTGAGGAATCTATCCGCTTTAGATTCTTCCAGATCATAAAGGATACGCCGCATGAAGTGAGGGTTCGCTACTGCAACATCGACTACGATAGAGAAATAGCTGTCGTGGCAGAGTTGAACGAAGATGGGCGCAGGCGTATACTTGGTGTCGCGAGGGTTAACCTAGAACCAGATAGGAGGAGGGGTGAAATAGCCTTCATCGTAGCTGATCCTTGGCAAGGTCTTGGTCTAGGCACAAAGTTGGTTGATTACGCTATCGATGTCGCCAAAGACTTGGGTGTTGAAGTTCTCTACGCAATAATGCTCGAGGATAATCACAGAGCTATCGATCTGGTGGAAAAGATGGGCTTTGTTTTGACGAGGCAAGATGATGGTACAGTGAAGGGCACCCTAAATCTCAAAGAAGAAACGTACTCGGGCTCACGCATTTAAAAGGCATAACTAATGTGAGGAAAAGGTTATCTATTATCGACTTTTAGCTAAATGCTGGCAATAGGATGGCAAAGACGCTATTCGAGAAGATCTGGGACGATCACCTGGTTTATCAGGAAGAGGGAGGTCCGGTTCTCCTCTACGTGGATAGGCATTACATACACGAAGTAACCTCTCCACAAGCCTTCGAAGGGCTGAGGTTGGCTAGGCGTAGAGTGAGGAGACCAGATCTCACGTTTGCGACGATGGATCATAACGTACCTACAACAAGCCGCCTAATACCTGTATCGGATCAGCTGGCAGCGCTGCAGATGGCTACGCTGGAAAGGAACTGCGCAGAGTTCGGGATTACGCTCTTCGACCTCTCAAGCCCCTATAATGGGATCGTGCACGTTATAGGGCCTGAGCTCGGGTTAACTCTTCCTGGTTTGACGATCGTGTGCGGAGACAGCCACACATCTACACACGGGGCGTTCGGCTCTATAGCGTTCGGTGTAGGCACAACCGAAGTAGAGCACGTGCTGGCGACACAGTGCATCTGGGTTGAGAAACCCAAGCTTATGGAAGTCGTCATCGAAGGATCTCTGCAGAGGGGTGTGACAGCAAAAGATCTGGCGCTCTACATAATCAAGAAGATAGGTACGGGCGGCGGCACAGGGTATGCTATTGAATACAGAGGCGGGACTGTAGAGGGGCTGAATATGGACGAAAGGATGACCCTCTGCAACCTCAGCATAGAAGCTGGGGCTAAGTTTGGGTTAATAGCGCCAGACGAGAAGACCATCAACTACCTAAGGGGGAGGAAGTATGCACCCAGGGACAGCGCGTTCGAAGAAGCAGCGGAATACTGGAGAACCCTGAGAACAGATCAAGGAGCTGTATTCGATAAGAGCGTTAAGATAGACGCCTCACCTGTAGCGCCTCAAGTAACCTGGGGCACTACACCAGCGATGGTAGCAGATGTCACTGGAGTCGTCCCTTATCCAGATGAGTTTGAAGATCCGGTGGAGAGGAAAGCAGTTGAGAGGGCTCTTGAATACATGGGGCTTAAACCAGGTACGCCTATAACTGATATTAAGATCGACAGAGTGTTCATAGGATCCTGCACAAACGCTAGGCTCAGCGACTTAGAAGCGGCTGCAAGGGTCGTTAAGGGTAGGAGGGTCGCACCCGGCGTTAGAGCTATGGTTGTGCCCGGTTCTCAGATGGTGAAGCGTGAGGCCGAGGAGAGGGGGTTGGCTAAGATATTTAAGGAAGCGGGGTTTGAGTGGCGTGAACCAGGTTGCAGCATGTGCTTGGGTATGAACCAAGACATACTAGCGCCTGGAGAAAGGTGTGCTAGCACCTCTAACAGAAACTTTGAGGGTAGGCAGGGTCCAGGTGGAAGAACTCATCTAGTTAGCCCGATTATGGCTGCGGCTGCTGCGGTAGCTGGTAGGTTCGTCGATGTGAGAGAGTGGGGCTTCGAGTAGAGGTGGATACTGATGCATCCCTTCAAGACATTCACCGGTTTGGTCGTGCCTCTGGATATAGATAATGTTGATACAGATCAGATCCTGCCGAAGCAGTTCCTCAAGTTGATAGAGCGTAAAGGGTTCGGCAACTACCTCTTCTTTAACTGGAGGTTCGATGAGCGGGGTGATCCGAAACCGGACTTCATACTAAACCAACCGAAGTATAAGAAAGCGTCTATACTCGTCAGCAGAGCGAACTTCGGCTGCGGCAGCTCGAGGGAGCACGCGGTCTGGGCTCTACTGGATTATGGCATAAAGGCGGTGATAGCTGAGAGCTTCGCCGACATCTTCTACAACAACGCATACAAGAACGGTCTCCTGTTGATAACCCTCCAGCCTCAAGAAGTTGAGGAAATCATAAGGAAGGCGACGGAAAGCACCCTATACCTAACGATCAACCTAGAGGAGCAGAAGGTTTCGGAGCCTGATGGTGTAGAGTATCGGTTCGAAATCCCCAAGTTCATAAAAGAGCGGCTTCTAGAAGGGTTGGACGACATAGCAATCACCCTAAAGCACGAATCTAGGATCCTTGAGTATGAGGCTAAGATGAGGAGTATGCGACCCTGGGCGACACCTGTGAAGCCTGCTAAGAAGGCTGCTCAAAGCGGTTGAAGATCGGTAGGGCTGTAGCGGCTGGGGTTGGTTTAAGCATAGGTTTCGTAGTAGCCTACTCGCTGATCTTCGGTGTTAGATTTGAGGATTTAGCATCCATCAGCCTCACAACGCTCATCGCAGCCAGCATCCTAGTATTTCTTCGCCTCATCGCCCAAGGATTACGCTTCCACCTCTTCTGCCGTAGCTTGGGTATTAGAGGTGGTGTTGGGAGTAGTGTGTTAGCTAGGATTTCATCCGAGTTTGTGAGCTTATCTACCCCCTCCTTTGTTGGGGGTGAGGCTGTTAGGCTCGCTTGGCTCAAAGCTCGTGGCGCAGATTTTGGTAAGGCTACGTGGATAACCTTCCTAGAGATCTATCTTGATGTGGTTTCAACAGCCTTAGTGGTCTACGCTTCAGCATCCTACTTGCTTCTATCTTCTCGAGAATATCTGCTCGCATCGTTGGCTGCGCTAGCTTCTACAGCAACAACCACCTTCTTCACGATGATATACCTCTTTTCGAAGAAGCGAGCCCTCCAAGTGCCAATCGGGGTGCAGAAGGTGATCAGATCTATTTTTGGCGAGTCCAGAGGAGGCAGAGCAATAGCGTCTCTTAACAATACCCTGCTTTCATACCACAATTCTGCGACCAACACAGACACTCTCTTTAATTACAAGCAGACCTTCGGCATTCTGCTCTGCACGGGTTTGATGATCCTCTTAAGCGGCGCCATAACCCAGCTTATCGTAGGAAACACACTTGGTTTAGGAGGGCTTCTACTCTCCACAAGCGGCTTCTACCTGACCTTAGCTATAAGTTCCCTACCTGTAACTATAGGAGGCTCAGGTGTATCGGAGCTTGCGCTAAACCACTTTACAGCAAACATTCTAGGCTTAAGCAGCTGGGCTAGGGTGATCGCTTGGCGCATAGTAACCTACCACATACCTCTAACCATCTCAGGCATCTCTTTGGCTGCGCTAACCTTTAGGGGGCTCGCCCAAAAGAAGAGTAAACCTCCCACCTAACTTCAGGTCATTCCACCTACGTAGTAGCCCCGTTAATTTTCAGTCCTTAGAGGAGAGGGTGTGCAGAGAAGTGGTGCTGGCTAAAGTTGTAGAGTTAGCGGATAGGAGATATGAAAGGGTTATGGATTCCAGCCCCGATCATCTCAACATCAAACAATGTTTAACTGTTTGATGTTGGGAAACGTGCTAGATGATACTTGATGAAGCCTTCAACATTCTTTTGAGCCGCTTTACAACTGGTATTGAGGTTAAAGAATGGTGTGTTCTCAAGCGGTACGTTGTGCTCGAACTTTCATCAGGCGTGTGTGGAGTAGCGTATTATCCACACGATGTTACACCTAAAATACCGAACTTTCGAGCAAAGGATCCTATTAAGGCGGCTAGGCTATATAGGAGTAGAGTTGCTGGTAGGAGAGCGATCGGTGTGGCTGTGTTGAATGCTTTGACCTGGGCTCTTAAGCCTATTCCACTCGGATCGGCGACCCACTTGATACGCTTGATGTGTGGTAAGCGTGTTGCGATGGTTGGGTACTTTAGACCGCTGTTACATCGCTTCGAGCACGCTGGTAATCTGAAGATTATTGAGAGGAATGAGATGGAGGGTGTTTATCCGCCTGAGAAGGCTGAGGAGGTGTTAGGTGAAGCTGATGTAGTCTTGATCACAGGCTCTTGCCTGGTTTACGGTGGATTGGAGTGATACCTAAGGTTGTCTAGGAAGGCTAGTAAGGTTGTTGTTCTTGGGCTGACTTCAAGTATGATGCCTGAACCCTTCTTCAGGAGAGGTGCTGATATAGTGGCTGGGGTTAAGATTGAGGAGTGTGAGCGGCTCTTTAAGAGCGGGGGTAGAGCTGCAGACGTTCTGAAGGCGGGTGTTAAGGTGTATTTTGAAAGAGTTAGATGACGTACTGCAGCGACTCACTGTAACCAACTATTTCGCCCTCTAAACTCAAGATCACTGCGTCACAGATCGCTTTAACCGCCCTCCTTAAGATCGGCGAGATTATCTTACCCGATCTGCCAGCGAATCCTTCGAACGAGAGTTCTTTGTTGAAAGGAGGTAGCACATAGATTTCAACAACCCCCTGCTGCTTAGTTAGTAGCGCCTCCCTCTTAACTTTCAGTAGTAGCCAAACGTGCTTACCAGACATAACGCTACCTTCTCTGAGGTAGGTTGGGTGGATATGCCCCATGACCACCTTCGTCACTTCTTTCGGCAAATCGGGCAGTAGAGTGTGTCCGTGGAGTAGGCATAGATCCTCAACCACCATATGTGGCTCTGGGTGCAGTGTCACCCCTCTCGGTAAGAGCGTTGTTAACGCGCCATCGTGGTTTCCTGATATGATGGTTGTTTTGGCAAACCTTGAGAGATGCTCTAAGAAGGTAGGGATCTCTTTACGCTCTACCGCGCTAACCCTACCGATCGTGAACTTCACATCGCCGAGAATGATGATCTCATCAACAGTCATCTTTACACATATCTCAGAAACCTCGCTCAGCATACCTTGCGCTGATGCGCGTAGTCTGACGCCTCCAGCTTTAAACTTCTCCTCAAACCCAATGTGGAGGTCAGCCACTACAAGGTATCGTTTGCCGAGGGCTTCGATAAGTAGGGCGGGATGTGGATGAAGGATGGTGAGGCTACTCTTCGCCAACATTAAAAGCAAGGGGTTCGGTGATATTAAAGGCTCGTTGGCTAAGATAGGTAAAGCTGATGAAGCGGTCAAGGCGGGTAGGGTTAAGAGGCACGTATTCAAACCTAGTGGCAGAGAGATCTGGACAGTAGTCGGCAGCAAAGTCGACCACTACATCGATTTAGAACAACCCTATTGTAGCTGTAAAGACTTCTACTACAATCTGATTAGAGGGTTAGAGCAGACGTGCTACCACATCGAAGCGGCCAGAATCGCTAAGCAAGCACGCACATACTGCGAAACAACCTTCTCCGATGAGGAGTATCAGCATCTACTCAAAGCGATATTAGAGGACCTCGCAGCAAAAAGAAAAAGATATAGGGCGTAAGAAGACATCCAAAAGCGAGCCTCGGTAGCTCAGCCCGGTAGAGCACTTGCCTTGTAAGCAAGTCGTCGGGGGTTCGAATCCCCCCCGAGGCTCTTTCTTCAGGTATGACTACACCTGCGAGTAGCTTGAAGAAACTCACATCCCAACTAATACATTGCTTAACAAGCCGCTTGCTACTAGTATTATCAGCATTCTGAATCCAACCGCTGCGATGCCAGCAAGAGCTATAACAACAGAAACCTAGCTATACCAACCCTCCAGACACAAAGGGGCTAACGGCCCCTTCACCGCATTTTTGTTGAAGCAGGGCTTGTTTTGGCATAAGATATCGAGAGTTTCTTTAAGTGATATCCAATAAAAGTTTCAATAGAAAACTACTGATCAATCTCTGCAGAGACCAATTTGCTTCCACATATTGAGAACTGACAAGATGATCCAGGTGGTAGTATAAGGCATCCTAGATTTCCTTCTTGCGGATCCTCTCGGCTTCGGTGTTATTCTAGGGAAAGCGGCTGCGTTTGTAATGAAGATATTTGCGTTTGTAGGGAAGATATCTGTGTATGGAGAGTGTCTCCTTCCTTGCTTAGTGAGGAAATAGTAGAATCTTTTTCGTTAACCGCCTTCAGCAGACGCCAGTCACATACACCAAAAGCGTATTCCAGGAGCTGAAGATCAGATTAGGAGTTAAAACAGATGAAGAAGTCATAAAGATCTTAAGAAGGTTGGAGAATTTTCACTACGGTAAGATAAAGAACATAACTGAACAAGACAGAATTTACGGTGACATTACCGTAAGGTGTTTCAGAACGAGCCGTGTGATTGAAGCTCTTTTGTAGGAAACAACATTCCTTACAAAAGTGAAGCCTGTGGCAAACAGATAGAGTTAAGCGTGGAAGCTAGACCAACGCCCTACCGCATTTGGGGCAGAATGCTCTATTTGGTTGTACTTCTGCCCCGCAATATTTACATTTAATCACATCACCTGAAAGCACTTTAGTTATGGCTGGCGGCTCCTTCTCGGCACGCTGCTTCTCATAACGCTTAGCTACGAGTACACCCACTTCTAGGAGTATAACCATGGGCAGAAAGAGCGCTATATCAGCTATAGGTCCACCGTCTGGCGTAATCAGCGCAGTCACTATATACAGCGCCGCGTAGACATACATCCTATTCTTAGTTATTATCTCTGTGCCGACAATATTAAACTTCACGAGTATGACGAAGATTACTGGGAAGGTGAATACTAGGCCGCAGAGTATAACCATCGTAAACACAAGTGTGTAGAAGTCCATGACATAAACCAAGGCTTCAACCTGAAGCGCCTCGAAGAAAGGCAGTAGCGCCCAGATCATAAAGGGCGAGAGGATCTTGTATCCAAAGACCGCACCTGCTATGAATAGGGAGATGAATGCTGCTACAAAAGGATAGACCATCCTCCTCTCTTCGGGGTAGAGTGCTGGGTCAACGAACCTATAGACTTCATAAAACAGCACTGGGAGGGTCACAGCAACGCCCAGTGCGAATGAGGCCAGTATATATAACTCTAGGGGGGTGGTGATTTCACCAGCTATAAGCCTAACCGAGGTCGGTAGGATATCCTCCCTTACGTAGGCCAGAAGAACCGAAACAAGGGGCTTGAACACAGGCGGATTATGAAGGAAGGATAGATCTGCGGGTAAAGCCATAAAGATGATCGTCGAGGCTACAAGCGTATAGAGGACGATCTTCAGTCTGCTAGCGAGCTCAGCCAGATGCTCTTGAAACGTAAGCTCCTTATCTTTCGACATGCTGCCACCTAACAGCTTACTATCTACGCCTTCCTCAGCAGCAGACACCTTTTAATTGTTTCCTTATAAACGTAGGCAGGGGTTGAAACTCAGATAGTATGTAGTGTAGAGCCTACTGCTGTTGACCGCTCTGAGGTTGCGTAGGGGTTGGGGGTTGGGTGGTGCGTGCCCTCTCTAATATTTCTTTGGAGATCTGCTCTTTAGTTTTACCTGCAGTGTCTATGCCTAGGCTCTTGGCTGTCTGGATAAGGTAGTCATCGCTTGTTGGCTCAGGCTCTGGTGTGGGGTTCGTGAATTCTCTTTGCGCTCTTTCGAACTCCTTCTTAGCTTGACCTAAGGAGCGCGCGAGCTTAGGTATTTCATTTGGACCCCAGATCATTATTACTGCGAGTATGACTAGGATGACTATCCACTCCCAGCCGGTTATAGCCACACTATCCACCACGCAAACTCTCACAGAGACGGGGATATAAGGCTTCCCAAACCTCCTTCTTGCCATCTCTGAATGGTCGAAAAGATTAAACGCGATTAGATCGATCAAGCTTATGTGAAGGGCGCACTATGATCTCTTTAGAGCCGTTATGTGCACCTTTTCCACTACACAAGCTGAGCTATTCTCAACATAACCTTGAGTATCTTGGTTCCCCGCTTTGGTTAGCTGAAATGGTCAATAGGGTGAGACCTCAGCAATGAGTGAGCAAACGCAATTCAGTGCCGAACTAACCATACGCTTATAGTTGAGATTAATCGAAGTCCCTCCCTAGGCATACTTAAAGCCACAACCTCCTGTCGAACAGGGAAACTGAATTACCAGGGCGTTTTCCCAGTTTCTTCTACCGCTTTGTTGAACTGCTTTGCGAGACCGCATGCGTCGAAGCTCTGCCAAATCCAAAGAATGAGCAGGATGAGGCCGAAGATTATCGCGCCTACCCAACCCAGTCCGAAGGTTACAAATCCGATAAAGAAGCTTCCAAATGTTAGAACAGCTAGAATTGTTCTTACTATGAGAAGAACGATTCCACGCGCCAATCTCCCCACATATATGTGACCTCATAAGGGTTGGCGATTTATTTACCGACCTCTTCATAGAACTTCTTGACCTCTTCCTCGCTTAAGCCCTGATTCTTCAACCAGCGGGTGATCGAGCGCCTACTTGAAGCATCTATACGTGGGGCGTATGGTTTGAAGAGTTGAATCACGTAGTTTAGCCGCTCCCCCCTACTCCTAAAATTCAGCTTTCTTCGATAATATCCGCTTGATCTGAGTATTTGATGTAGGAGGTCGCTTCGCCGCCTATAGTTCCCGCGCCCTCTACCCGGAACCATACGTAACGCTACCTTCTCCACTCTGAGCTCAGCAGCTATCTTAGCCAACCCGCCCACCGTTATACAAGCACCTTTTTGACAACGCCGTTCAAGAAGATTAAACAAGTTGGTCTAACCCTTCGAAAGTGTGTTTCTAGACGCCATCAAGACCGGAATCGTTCGAAGCGGTGGCTACAACATTATATTCACCGCTTGGGTTTTCAACCTCTTAACCCGTCTAGTAGAGTTGTGAATGCTCTCTCGAGCTCCTCGAATGTGGAGGCTTCAGTGACGTTCATCTTATAGTGTGCTGCAAGGGTCTTCTCTGCTTAGCCTTCGAACGGCACAGTGATGGATCCAACGGGTGTGTCAAAGTAAGCTGTGCCTTTAATCTTCCAAGTTACCTTGCCAGTTGGCAGCGCACTCCATATAACTTTAGCTGCACCGCTGTAAGAGAGGTCGAAAGTAGTTGTGACGATTGTGGATGAATGGGCGGGAATGTCGACTCTCGTCGGAATAACACCGCTTCCAACTAAGATATCATTCCCGTAAAGGTTATAGTCAGCTCTATCTAATGTGGCTGTTATACTGTTTGGATTGAACATTTTGAGCTTTATCTTGAGTGTAGCGCTAGTAAAACCTATGCTTTCAACAGCTACATTATAAACTGAAACCTCAACATTTCTTAAAGCCTCTCTCTGCTGAATTTCGTTAATGAAATAGAAGCCTAAGCCCGCTAGGATGATTATGACTACGCCTGCTACAATAAAGGCTCTCTTCAATTTAGGTTGTTCGCCTGATCTCTGATCTTAAATCGGCTATCCTGTCCCTTGTAACGCTTATCCTAGTTCTAATCCTATTCTGATCCTTACTTTGTACCGCATTTATCAGCTCGTTTACACTTTCCTCTAAGTTGTCTATCGCCTTATCTATACTCTCACCACCCTTCTTTACAGCAACATACAAGTCACTTATTTCACTTCTGAATGAATCCAAAGCGACTTCAAAATCAGAACCCAGACTATATTCCACGATTAAACTTTTACATCTGCGTATATTATCTTCAATTAAAGAGAGGCGTCTTTTAATCTTGTTTTTCTCCTGTTCCTTCAACCCTGACACAATTAAATATAAAGCAACGGCAAGAGCAACTATTAGAAGAATCCATTCCCAACCCACTACAACCATTTTTCTCCTAATGTGATTATTCTTTTCTTTTATTTAAGGATTCCCATTTCCAATCTGATGATGTTACGATAAGGTTTTAGTGTTTGGTTCTTTCTTTGGTTGTTATATGTCTCCTTATCGCAACATCATCTCGTCGGTTAACAGAAGTTTCATATTGATGTCTTTCTGATTGTGATTGGCGAAGTTTATGGTTGATGTTGTTAGAGGTTTGCTTTATGAGCCAACGTATGAGAATGAGGTTGTTTTGCTGTTTGGTCTGTTGATTCCTTATTTTGAGGATAAGTTTGTGATAGATCGGTATTTCGGTTCGTTCCCTGATTGTCTTGCAAGGCGTAATGGTGAGGAGATGGGTATAGAGTTTGAGGTGTTAGCTTCTGACTTTTATGATCACAGGCATGACGAGCATCCTGATTTGGCTAGGTGTAAGTTGCTTGTTTGTTGGGAGAACGACCTTCAGAGGAAGACGATTACAAAGGGGGGCAAGTCTTTCCTAGTTATTAAGGGCTACGAGATAGAGGTTCTAGCGTTAAAGGAGATTGTCGATGAGTTAAGAAAGAAGGGTATAGTCCTAGTGGGCGGTAAGAGGCCTGACATAGGCGAAGCAAACAAGGAGAGATTCTTCAAGCAGCTCGAGGAAAACGTTGAGAAAGAAAAGTTTGAGTGGATAAAGAAACTATATGATGAAGTTAGCTTGCGAAGAGAATTTGAAGTGAGATGGGGTGGGGGTGGAACGTGGTTCACTATGCGCTTCTTCGCTAAGGAATGGGGCGTCGACCCTCTACTGGTCCAGGGGAACGGAAGTATATGGGTGGGCTACAGTGGTAACCCTGCAATAAATCCTTGGATACTGCCCCAAGAAACACAAAACGCTCTACGACAGCTCTTTAAACGGAAGAAAGAAAAAGAAAGATGGCATACAGTACCCCTCAGCAACATAGAAGACCTAAACAAGATTAGAGAAGCACTAGACATCATCGCAGAACACTCAAAACACCTAAAACTACAATGGCAAAACGATGATTGCGTCAAAAAGAAATCTTATTGATCGCCGCGGGGCGCAAAAATAAAAAAGTTAGGAAACGAAACCACACCCTGTTTGTCTGCTCTTATTTGCCGCAGGCTTTTTCAACAGTTCCCCAAATTTCTTTCTTTCCTCTTCTAGATCCGCTTTCGACTAGTGCTTCTCCGATATTTTGATGCTGCAGTATGTTCGATCAATTACGCCACCTTTTTAGAGTGTTGGATCCTTACTAAGGAGTAGTCAGTTTTGGGCTTTCTTCTCCGCTGGGTAAATCCTTACGTACTGTCCTAATTCTCTCTCTTCAAAAAGCTCTATCGGCACCTCCTTAGTTTCCTCAAGGAACCCTCCCCAAGTTAATCCTTCAAACTTTAAAGGATTGTGTTCTGCGAATTTGGTCGCTGCTGGGGTAAATTTTGATGAGGTAACTATGATTACTCGGTCAGGGCAGATGCTTTGGCCCTTACAGATATCTTCGACTACACCTCTAAACCCTGAGACTACATCCACATCAACCTTTTGGTCCTTGCACTCCACGAAGGCATTGTAGCCCCGGAAAGTAGTTATACCCATGATCCTCTTAGGCTCAGCGTGGACATACACGTCTACTTCATGTGCAACACCACTCGCACCAGTCACATATTCCCTGATTCTAACGGCGTCAGGGAACTTTTCAAGAAGTTCCGTAACTTCGCTGACGTTTCGCTTCATCCATTCACTAAACCTGAGCTCCAAGCCTATTCCCATTTTAGGGCCTTGGAGAACATCACGTAGGTAAGAAACGAAGCTTTCAGGACATTCTTGTAAAATCTCATACGTTGTCATACCCGGTTTAATCGGAATCCTAATGCCTCGGTCCTTGATTCGATCTATTACCCACTGTTTCCCAAGGTTCATTCTTTCAAGCAGTGAAAGCAATTTGCCAACATCAACTTTCTCCGTAACCAGCTGAGCGCCCTCAGCCTCCATTGCCCTTCTCACAGTCTTCCGTTTAATCTCTTCCTCAACAACCTCTTCTTCAAGCCTGATTTTGGAGTATCTAGCTACTAGTCTCCTGACCTCGTCCTTCGTGAAATTCTTAGCGATCTCCTCGCAGAGCTCATCTTTCGACCAAGCCTTGGAGATAACTATACCTTTATCCTCACATAATTTTTTTAGCTGGTTCTTCGTTAATTCCGCTAGTACCTCGGCTTTAGTGGGCAAGCTGAGATCCTTGATTATTAATCCATCTTATTAATTTTATCCATGAACTGGCGAAAATGTGTTTTCCCGAAATGAGTATACCTCTTTCTAGATCTTTTGGGAATGGTATGTCTCACCTATTCTTCGTCTGTGATGATGTCGTCCTTAGGCATCTTTCTTATGTAGGTTTGGTAGGGGGTTTCTATCATCTTTAGGTTGAGGGACCTCTTCATATTGTACCAGCGGATCGACCACAGGGTATACTAATTTCAGGAACGCTCATATCTGAATAACAGTAGTTGCTGGGGGCTCTCGTACATCAAATGAGAGGGAAAATGACCTACCACCATCTATATATGAGCGTTCAGGAAAATAGATCTTTGCTTTGATTCGATAGGTTTAAGTGTTGATGCGTAAAGATTTCTAGGGCGTGGTTGGTTTAGTGTATGTGGCTCTTAAAGGAGGGCTTTGAGGGGCTTAACGATTGGCTGCTCAATTCCTACATTACCAGGAGGCTATGTTGTGAAAAATGCTCAGGTGTAGTAGGCTCTTTTGAGGTAAGCCTACGTAGCAACAAATCAAGGTTATTGATTAGGGCTAAGGCTGCTGGTGGTGGTAATGAGCTCGGCTTTTCCTGTGGATGTTGAGGAGGTTGCGAAAGAGATTCTAGAGGTTGCGCGTGACTCTGTGAGCGAGGAGGATCTAAAACAAGGTGTGGAATATGTTCTCAGGAGTAAGGTTATTGAAAGATTAAAGATGGCTGAGAAGACTGAAATTCCGTATGCTTCTTGGAGACCTCCTAGGGCGAGATATGAGGTTACGCTTGTTTCTGGGCTTAGGGCTGATGCGCTCTACGGCCATCTGATAATAGAGTATGAGAGGCCTAAGACGTTTGATAGTAGGAGTGGCTTCGAAAACGCTGTAGAGCAGGTTAAGAGCTACATCGTGGCTCACGCTGAGGTTGAGGCTAGGTTTCCAAGATACTTTGGTGTGGTTTTGGATGGCTACAGGATAGGGTTCGTTAGGTATAGGGAGGCGATAAAGGGGTTTGAGAGCAAGGGTCCGTTCGAAGTCAACAAAAACACCGTGGCGAAGCTCATCGAAGCAATTATTGGGCTTAGGAGGAAGGCTTTAGGTGCTGAGGAGCTTCTCAAGGATTTTGGGCCAGAGAGCTCGGCGGCTCAAGAGGCGATCAAAGCGTTCTACAACAAGCTGTTGAGAGCAACACCTAGAACACAGATGCTCTTCGAGGACTGGAGGAGGGTTTTCTCACAGGTATGCGCATATAGCCCGGATAAGATCAGGGGTTTGGAGGAGGTCTACGGCTTTAAGAGGGGTAAAGCGTATAGGGAGAGGCGTCTCTTCGCCCTCCACACCTACTACGCTTTGATAATGAAGCTTCTTGCCGCGGAGGTCGCTTCGCTTTACGTCGCACCAAAACTACTGTCTTACTTGAGGATGTTGGAAGACGCTTACTACAGTGGGCACGAGAGGCTAAGGGAGAAGCTGAGGGAGCTCGAGGAGGGCGGAGTATTCACACAGCTTAAGATAACTAACTTCATGGAGGCGGACTACTTTGCGTGGTACTTAGACGAGTGGGATGAGGCGGTTGCGGAGTGCATAATGGGGATTATACGTAAGCTCTCAG
>Ga0080004_1132962_pt1 | contig 14375 bp, 20 predicted proteins | sample WasSprMetagenome_FD_69207 | JGI IMG/M metagenome (GOLD analysis project Ga0080004, IMG submission 69207) | Sulfidic aquatic microbial communities from Washburn Spring, Yellowstone National Park, USA - WS (SPADES assembly) (version 2) | ecosystem: Environmental > Aquatic > Thermal springs > Hot... | reverse complement strand
TTACATCTTTAGGCGCATGGCTGAGTTTTATGAGAAGGTTGAAGGTAGGAAACCCGCTAGGCTTATTATGGTAACCCCTTATGCTGATGAAAAGGCCATGGAGGCTTCATTGCGCTTAGGCATCGAAGTTTATACGAAGATTTAGGCTTCCAGTATCTTCCATGAAGGTTTTGCTACGTTGAGATATCAACGTGTTAGAGACCAGCATACTATTCCTCTTGCAGACGCTTCTAGCATATCATAGGTACGCGTAAAATATGAGCACTCTCCAAGTAAACTTCTGAAGGTTTACCCTCTACACCTCAATATTTCATGGGCTAAGCATATTATTGTTACTGAGTGGGATGAATTTAGAAAGCTTAAACCAGAGGATTTCATAAGATTTATGAGGAACCCAGCAATTGTGGATGGTAGGAGAATATATGATTCAAATGTTTATTCTAGGAAGTTGAAGTTTAAAGCGGTAGGGTTTAGTTGATGAGTTTAATTGTCTTCATGACGTGATTATGGTTGAATTATTTTGTTTAAGTAATGGCTTTTTAATGTCTTAAGGGGATATCTATACGCATTTGAAGATAAGATTAAAACCGTGGAGGCGTTTTTCGCAAGTAGTGGAATTATGGGTGTTTAACTAATATATTGGCTTCCATAGACTTTTAAATAATGGTTTTTAGATTCACCTTTTTCCCTCTAAATGGTTTTCATTAAGCTGAAGATAGAGAGTGTTTGTGTGCACGTTAGTTTTAAGAGAGTGGAATGTTAGAAGCTGTTGTGGGTGGTGGTATGATGATAGATAGAGTGCTAGTTTACTTTGAGGATGCGTGTAAGTTTTATGAGGAATCTGTCAGGGAGTTTGAGGAGGGGGTTAAGGAAAATAACTCTTATAAGATTAGGGACTCGGCTGAAAAGGCGTGGAATGCCGTAATACAAGCAACAAATGCCCTAATTCTTAAGTTTTCTGGAAAGATTCCATCCAGTCATTGGGAGCGCAGGAAGATGCTTAGGGAACTGGAAATAAGGCTCCCTGAAATGGGGAAATTGATGCTTAGGGATAGGTATGGAGCTAGGGAGAAGCACCTCCACGAAACAGTATTTTATGAGGGGAACATGGACATTGAGGATATAAAGTATGAGCTGGAAAAGGTTAGAGCTTACTTAAACGATATAGGTAATGTGTTAAAGGTAACGTAAAGACCATTCTAAACAAATGCTACTTGGAAGTAGCTTCACGTATATCACGGCAACTTTCCCTACCACTGCATGTAGCTATTGAGAGAATATGTTTACATGGCGTCTTTGAGGTTTTAAATGTGTTTGATGAGCATGATATCCTCTTTTTAAGGCAGGTCTTTGGCACTAAGATTAAATTAAATGTCGTATTAAGGTGAAGCCTTTATTCAATGAAGATGATGAGAATAGGATTTAAGGTTAATGTGAAGAAGGCTGTTGAATTTCTGGGTTTGAGTAAACTTAAAAGTTCGGAGGAATCTATTGAGGGGATTGTGAGAAAAAGCTCATAAGATATTGTTTTAAATGTTGATATGTTAATTGAATGAATCACTCTTTATGGTGAAAATGAATATTTTCGTTTTTATGTTGGAAGTTTTGTATTGTTCAAATGCTTTGTATGTTGAGATTGGTGTGATGGGTATTATATGTATTTGGAAACATAGTTTGGGAGTGTAGGAGGTGATTTTCGCGGGTAAGGAATTGTAGGTTTCATGTTGATATTTGTTTTCATTAGATTTTTGTGTTTGATGATTTTCATTGTTGGTTTATGGGTGTGTTTTGATTTCAGTTTTTGATGGCATCTTTTTGTTCTTTATGTAGTTGATGGGGAATTGTGTGAGAGGAGTTTGGTGGGGAGTGTTTATATGGATGCCTTTTTAATAGTGCGTTGTGCATGTATATGTGAGTGGTGAGGTTTATGGCTGATGTGGGGGGCGTTTCAGAGATACTGAAGAGGTTGAAGGGGGAACTTTTGGGAGATGATAATGTACTCCTCGCATATGTGTTCGGCTCCTATGTACATGGTTTTACAACTCCATTGAGCGATGTGGATGTGGCGGTGCTCCTGAAAGACAACAGCTTGAGGAAACTAAGCGATTTGTGGAGCAAGCTCGCGAAGGCATTGAAAATTAATGAGGATCTCCTAGACCTTGTGGATCTGGCAAGAGCACCCCTCCGCTTGAAGTATAGCATAGTCAAATATGGCTTCAAGCTCATAGATAGAGGCAACTTCGAGGAAAAGCTGAGGGAGGAACTTATAGGCAACTATCCAGAGGCTAGGCGTCTGCTGGAATTAACATATGAAGAAGCCATGAGGACTATGAACTGCAAAGTGGATAAGGAGCTATTGAAGTCAAGGATAACCGAGATCCTAGAATGCATAGCTGCATTGAGGGAGGATATATTGAGCATACCACGGGAACAAGTGATAGCCTCAAGGCTCCACAGAAGCTCGATGGAGAGATACGTACACATAACTATAGAAACCATGCTGGATATATGCCGCCACATCGTTTCAGCGAAGAAGATGGGGATCCCGGAGACTTACAAGGACATGATCAGACTGCTGAAGGATAATGGCATACTACCCCCCGAACTTGCAGCTAGGATGGAGGAGTATGTGGGATTGAGGAACATATTGATTCACAGATACATGGTCATCGATCATGAGAGATTATATGAGGAAGCCAAGATGCTTGTAAAGGTGGCTGAAGACTTCATATATGCTATGGAAAACTTATTGAAGAAAGAGTGTTGATGCTCTAGAGACCCTAGGTCTTAAGGTAGATCCTTTAACGGGGGGAATGTGGAAAAGATTGAGTACTACAGCTCTACGTTTAGCTAGTTTGCTCATGAGTCATATTCAGCTCAGAACTTAAGAGGGGCTAGAGTAACTGTTTATGATTCGAAGGCTATGGGTAATGTTAGGAGAATTTTGGTGGGGATGTTGAGTATGCTGGTAGTGTTGAGGAGTGTTTGAAAGATTCTGAGTGTGCAATTATTGTTATTGAGTGGGATGAATTCAAGAATATTAAACTTTACTGGTAATTATTTCAAGCACCCACTCCTCGAATTCCGGAATGATTTCTGAGGAAATTTTCATAGCCCAGCTCCATAGCTCCTCTGGTTTAACCGTTAAGTACCTATGTATGAGCCTGTTCCTTAGAATGATCATCGTCTTAATTCTTTCTCCTAAAGCTGGCTTCATCAGCCCGTATCCTACAAGCTTCTCTATATACTCTCTATAGGCGCTTACGACGCCCAGCTGCTTTGCGCCGACTATGTGTGCGCATATATCTATCATTACCTGTATGATGTCTTGAACCATGCTTTTTAGGGCATACCAAGCCTCAGCACTACTTGACAATTCTTCAACCCTGCGTTTATTTAGGAATGATTCTAGGTGTCTATGAACTTGAGCTAGGTAATCCAGAAACTCTTTAATGAGCTCTATGTCGATTCCTCTTGGGTTACTAATCCACCAGTGTAACTCCTTCCGAATTTCCAATGCTATTTCTGGGAAATTTTTGTTAACCTCCTGAATAATTGCTTCCTCGTAACCTCTATCTACAAGCTTCACCCCTTCCTTCAAGACCTTCACCTTCAAGCGCAGAGGAGCCTTAGAGAGGTCAAGTATGTCTACCGCATCTTCATTGACCCCTAAAGATTTCGAAACGCTGAACAATACACGCCCTATCCCTGTCAAGCTGTTGTCCTTAAGGAGGACGGCTACATCGAAGTCGCTGATTGAAGAAGCCTTCCCAGTCGCCCTAGACCCAAATAAGTAGGCAAGGAGGATGTTTTCATCCTTCTCCAGCGCATCCCTTAATTTATCAATAAGCTCCCTCCCTCCGACCTCCGTGCCATTCACCACAACTTTACACCCCAATTACCATTAGCTAAACAAGGAAATAGATTTTATGCATGAAAACTTCAGTTCACACTTTATATCCATAGTCATGGATAATGTTAGGAGAATTCTGGTGGGGATGTTGAGTATGCTGGTAGTGTTGAGGAGTGCTTGAAGGATTCGGAATGTGCAACAATTGTTACTGAGTGGGATGAATTCAAGAATATTAAACCGGAGGATTCATAAGATTTATGAGGAATCCAGCAGTTGTGGATGGTAGGAGAATATATGATCCAGAAGTATACTCTAGGAAGCTGATGTTCAAAGCGGTAGGGTTGTGTTGAATGCTTTGTTTATGTGGTGTCTTCTCAATGTTTCTGAAGGGTATTCACATTAGGATGTGGGGTGATTTCACAGATAAGGGACTTTAGGCTTAAGCTGATGTTTGCTTCCATTATACTTGTAAATTTTCATGTTGAAAGAATCCTTTATTTACTACAAAGTTGAAGTACTTCCATAGCGTAATCCAATTCTATTGTTGCCCTAATTATTCTTTCAACATTTGGTGGAGGGTAATTGTTTTCGCAACACAACACTAAGGAGAGAAAGTATAAATAGTTAAAATTTTATTATTTGACATTGTGAGTAAGAGCATTTCTATTGATGTTCCAGAAGAAGTTTGGATTCTTATATCAAAGGATGAGTTACTTAAAAAGGCTATGGAACGCATTGCTGTTGAGGAATTCAGAAAGCTTTTGTTAAAGTATTTTGTAGCGGAAGAGATAACTGGAATTGTAGATGAAGAGGAAATAATTAGGATAGATGATGAGCTGAAGGAGGAAATGTGGGAAGGACTGAAACGGAAATGGAAATTGTAATTGATAGTAACAAAATAATTTCTGCAGTGGTAAGTAAAGGGATTGTTAGGAGGATTGTTATATTTTCAGGTATAAACTTCTATGCACCTAAAGAATTGGTGGAAGAAATCAAGAAACATAGATGAAGAAATATGTAAGCGCATAGGTTTAAAAACCGAATTTTTCAACTTTATCTTAGAAGAATTAATACTTCCAAAGTTAAACATTGTTGAAGAATCCAAGTATGCCAACAAAATTTCAGAAGCATATACAATATCCAAAGAGTTTGACGAAAAAGATACTCCCTTCATCGCACTAGCTTTAAAGTTAAAAGTGCCCATATGGACAAACGATAAATCGATGATAGAATATGGTATTAAGTCATAAGCATACTTAGCCTTGGACACCGAGACTTTAATAAAAGCTTTAAAAGGAGAATTGAAATTAAGTGATTGGACTACGATTAGAAAAGAACTCAAAGTAAAGTATGGCTTATGAAAACCTGTTTAGTTTAATTGGTGCTTCATGATGTGATTATGGTTGAATTATTTTGTTTGAGTAATGGTCTTTTAATATTTTAAGTAGAGTATCCATATACCTTTGAAAATGAAATTAAAATTGTGGAGGGTGATTTTCGCAAGTAGAGGGATTCTAAGAGTTTAAGTTGATATCGGTTTTATTAGATTTTGAAAGTGGCTTGTTTGTGATTTTGTTCTATTTTCCATGTGTAAAATAGTATAAGTTTTTACACATGGATACCCTACTTAAAACATTTCAGCTTTTAAGGCTTAGAAGCAACTCTCCAGATTGGCTAGGGAAAGAGATAAGAACACCCTCAATCACTATTACTTTTGATTGAATTGGAAAAGCTTAAGACTGAAGCGCTCAAGCTACTGAGGGAGGATGAAGAGTTTAGGTATGCCGTTGCAGGTCTAATAGGCTTAGGGGAAATTATTAAGCGTTTAGAAGCTCATGATGAAAAATTCATCGAAATACTTAAGAGGCTTGATAGACATGATGAAAAGTTCATCGAGATACTTAAGCGTCTAGATTCCCATGATAAAAAATTCATTGAAATGCTCAAGCGTCTAGATGCTCATGATGAAAAGTTCGTTGAAATATTTAAACGCTTAGAAGCCCATGATGAAAAGTTTGCTGAAATATTTAAGCGTCTGGATACCCATGATGAAAAATTCGTTGAGATACTCAAACGTTTAGAAGTTCATGATGAAAAGTTCATTGAAATGCTTAAAAGGCTTGATAGACATGAGTGTGAGATTGCTGAGCTTAGGAAGGATATGGATAGGGGTTTTGAGCTCATGTATAGGCATATATCTGCTCTTGGAGCTAGGTGGGGGATGATGGCGGAGGATGCTTTCAGAGAGGGGTTAAGGGGGCTCCTTGAGAGGGAGTTTGGGCTTAAGGTTGAGAGGTGGAGGGGGTATGATGAAAATGGCTTTGTCTTCGGCTATCCAAGCAACGTTGAAGTTGACGTAGCAGTCAAGGATGAGAAGATTATATTAATCGAAGTTTCATCGCATATAAGAGCCTCAGACGTATTCCAGTTCAAGAGGAAGGCAGAGCTGTATCAGAGGAAGACTGGAAGGAAGCCTGATAGACTCCTCATCGTAACACCTTACACTGATGAAAAAGCGCTGGAAGCATCAAAAATGCTTGGAATAGAAGTCTACACAAACATCTAACCTTTAAGCAGAGTGAGGGAGGGCACTATTCATAAGCTCTTTCTAGATGTGCGCATTGAAGGTTATAAGCATGTTATTCAATTTATCATGGTTCTAAATAAATATGGAAGTCTTCTTCCCATGAAAGAGTCCTCCATCCCATACCATTACATATAATGGACGTGGATATTTATTATGATGCATATTTTTGCAGAATCTTTATGATATCATTGAAGCTTATTATCTTACTCATTATCACATTGAAATCCGATCTACTCCCATACTTCAACTTCCACTCTTCTACAATTTTGTTATACCTATTTGGATCCGTTATAACTGTGTAGTCGAGTACATGCATAACTATGTATCTATTAACATCTGACGTTACTTCTTCGTCTTTGTCGGTTGTTATGAAGATCACTTCTATACCTTTCGGCTTGAGCTCTCTACTCCAGAAGGCTGTTTCAGTCATCCTCTCCCTCAAACTAGTTTTGCATGACAATACAGCCACAACTTTCTCGTAGACCTTATTCACTATCACAAAATCCACATCTGGGAGAATTTCGCTCCAATTCCTTATAGTTAGCTGATTTCTCAGGGTGGAGTTTGGTGTGAGTTTTGATCCATGTATTATGTCTATTTTCTGTGATAGGAGTGGGTTGCTTGAGAGGATTTCATCGAGAGCTCTACACACGGAGTATTCATATAGAGCCCCCTTACATGACCTCCACCTCTGATCAGCACCTCTGCCAACACCAAATATACTTCTCACCTCCCCTTCTGCAATAGTCTCGAAATACTCGATTGCTTGACGGAAACTTAATCCATGCATCCTCACGTAATCGTCATAGAATTGTATGGCTTTATTTAAGATTTCACTTGGGTTTGTCAGCAGTTTCTGAATATTTAACTTTATATGACTTTTATATGTATACTCAGTTTGTGGAGGTTGTTTTAGGAGTCCCCTTTGGATATGAGTTTAATTATGAGCTTAGGAGGTTATTGGAAGATTTTAGGTGTATGGTTAACTTCTGCATAGATTATGCTTATGGGAGGAGGATAACTTCCTATGCTAAGCTTAGGAAAGGAGTCTATGTGGAGTGGAAGCGGAGATGGAGCTACTCAACACACTACTGCCACTCAGCATGTAAAATAGCCTTAGCAATACTGAAAAGCCATAGGAGGAGGCATGGTGAGGGTAAACCTGAAGCCAGAAAACTATTCATGCAACTCGACCCAATGCTCTACAAATTCTATGGAGATAGAATAAGAATCTCAGTGAAGCCTAGAAAATTCATATTCATTGATTTGAAGTATGGTGAGTATCAGAAGAAGTTTATTGATGCTTGGAGGGATGGGAAGCTTAAAACAGGTGAAATAACGATAAATGAAACTAAGATAATCATTCCATTTAAGAAGTGGGTTGATTTACAAAACCCTAAGGATTGGATAGCGATAGACATAAATGAATCAAACATTACAGCTGTAAACTCAAATCCCCACATCCTAAGAATAGACCACAAACTTAGAGCAATACATACAACATACTTCAACATTAGGAGGAGGATTCAGAAACTTGCAAAACATAAGCCTAAGACAGCTCAAAGATTATTGAAGAAATACTCTGGAAGGGAGAAGCTGAAAACCAGAGACCTATGCCATAAGATTTCAAGGATAATTGTGGGTTTCGCAAAGCAACATGGCTTTGGAATATTAATGGAAGACTTAAAGGGAATAAGAAGACATATAAACAAAGGAAGAGTGCTCAACAGAAGACTCCATTCATGGAATTTTAGAAGACTACAATTCTATATTGAGTATAAGGCTAAGCTTGAGGGGTTACCAGTCATTTATGTTGATCCGAAGGGAACTTCAACCCTATGCCCAATATGTGGTGGGAAATTAGCATCGAATGGGCATAGGCTAATGAAATGCCAAAAATGCGGATACGAAAATGATAGAGATATAATTGCATGTTTAAATATGCTCAGGATGAGGGGAGCTCCGTTGCCCCTGAAAGCCACCCATGAAGCCCATAAGGCTAAGGTGGAACGGATAGTAGTAAAATGCTAACTATCCGACAACGGCAGAAGCGCGGACGTTTAATGATGTCACATCTATGAGTCATAGTGCATCGCCCTTAAAGTAGCCTCTTCACGTTTACCATAGCCTCCTTTATCAGCCTCTCTCTGGCTATTTCACAATACTTCCTACTGATATCGATGCCTATTGCCTTCCTCCTCAATAGGTATGCGGCTACAAGTGTCGTTCCACTACCTACGAATGGGTCTAACACCACATCCCCAACATATGAGAAGAGCTTTATACATCTCTTTGGTAGTTCTAGGGGGAATGGGGCTGGATGTCCAACCCTCTTGGGATTTTCACCTTGAAATGTCCATAAACCCAAAGTCCATTCCTTAAATTCTTCAGGCGTTATATCTGAATCTCCCCCCTCAAACTTCTTCCAACTATGCTTATAGAGCAATACTATCACCTCCACTGGGGCTATAACGTATGGTGCAGATGCAGATGCAAAGGAACCCCAAGCCGTCCTCCTAGATATATTACTCTCATTCCATATTATCGTGCTGAAATATTCGAAGCCAACCCTCTTAGCTATTGAAACCACATCAACATAGACGCTCTGGAAACCTTCACCAGTCCTACCCCTACTCTTATCCAAAGGTATGTTTAAACATATCCTACCATCAGGCTTCAGAATTTCATAAACCCTCCTCAACCACTTCTCCGTAAACTCCAAATACTTCTCATAGGGTATATTATCCCTATAACCCTCATACTCAATATCCACATTATATGGTGGCGAAGTAACAACGAGATCTATGCTATTGGGTTTTATGTAATCAACCTTAAGGAAATCATCATTAATTACAATTACACTCCCATCAGGAGTCCTATAAAAAACCTTATCCTCAGGAACCCCAAGCTTCCCCTCAATAGATACACTCATAAATTCACACCCAAATCAATAAAACTTCAACCCACCCACAAGCAGCCATCAATATCAATGTTATCAACATGATATATGAATATTGCGTATCAACATCAGAATTATTACATCATGTTCTTGGAAATTAATATAAATTTTCCACAATAATACAATTCTACAAGCCTATATGGATGTCTAAAATTGATGTTTTCTCATAATAATAACACAACTAAGGCAAAGTTAATACATTGGTTTTGATGAGAATTATGGGGATGGTGTTTTGTATTTGACACATATGGAGGAGTATAAGTATCTTCTAGAGAGGTCTAGGAGGTTTCTTGAAACTGCTGAGTTACAATTGGATAAAGGGTTTTATGATTTAACAGTTTTTAGTCTAGAGCAATCTCTCCAGCTTTATCTCAAAGCATATCTTTTAAAGCTTGGATTAGAATTCACGAAGAAATGGAGCATTAAAAGGCTTCTTGAAATCATATACAAAATTACGAATTCAGAGGAGGTTAGAGGTGCATTAACGAATTATGCTGTTGAGCTTGGTTCACTTGAAGATGCATATATCACCTCAAGATACGTTGCTAAGGAATACTGTGAGGAAGAGGCTAGAAAACTATTACAAACGGTAAGGAGGGTGATGGATATTGTGGGAAGATCTATTAATCGATGAGGTTAAGAGGAGAAGGGAGATATTTGAAAATCTGGATGAGTATCTTAAGAAGATAGCTGAAATCGTTAAGAAGCTTGACTCCAATGCAGAATTATATTTGTTTGGCAGTGTAGCTGAGGGGAAATGTTTGCTCTCAAGCGACATAGACATATTAGTGGTCTCAAATCTACATCCAGGAAAAATAATTGCAGAACTATGGTCAAATGGAATAGATGACCCATTCGAAATACACGTTATAACCAGAAATATGCTGGAAACCTATAAGAGAAGAGCAAAACTCATCAAACTAAACAACACATATGCCAATGATTCCCAGAAAAGGTAATGAAAACTACTTTCAACCTAGCTTTATAAAAGTAAGATTTATAGCCTATTTTGGCTTTTACTATGGAGCTAGAGGAAATCAAGTGCATAAAGGAGATGCTTCAACTACATTAAGCTTCTAACTATAAGTGTAGGTTTATCGTCTTTGTACACTATAGCGTTCATTCTCTAACTTTGAAGGCACTACAAGAAATAAAAAGGTTTTAAGTCAACAGAGCATCTTCCCTTCTTGAAAACTTTATAAATCTCTGGTTTCAATAATGTTTTTAGTGCGCAAAAGTGAACGTAACTATTACTGAAGAACAGTTGAAATTAGTGTTAGATAAATTAGAGCAAATTAGGATTGAACTTCTTAAACTTAGAGCCATGCTTCTACCCGAGGAAGAGTTAAGTGAAGAAGAGAAGAAAGAATTAGCAGAAGCGAAAAAGGAAATAGCTGAAGGTCTTAGTGTGACGTCCTCTCCACGGCTAAGGCCGGGAGCTTCCAGCTTTTCCTTCCGGTTAGGCTTCATAGGTTGCCCTCCAACCCGTTTTGCTGGAAGCATGGCTTACGCCACGAGGTTCCAGCGTTTAGAGGTGGCTTTACGCCATCCTCCTCATCTACTGGTTTGGGGGCATCACAGCTCCCCCATCCCATACCTCTCGTTAAGGTATGGGCTAAAACTTACCCGTTACACCTCAGCCAACATGGGCTTATGGCTTCACTGGTCATTGCAACATGCTCAAAACACCCGTTGTGATTTCAATTATTTAAGCTTTTCCTATCATCCCCGCCGTGAACGGCGAGGTTTTCAGATATAATGAATAGAATGTGAGGTGGAATTAGGAACACTCCGTAGCCTATGAACTACTCTTCAACCCCCTTCGGAACCAATGTGAAAATCCCTATTAGGAAGCCTGCAATTATCAAGGATGCCTCAACTATACTCCCATAATCTGTCAAGAGGCATATCACCCTATCTCAACGCCATAATCGTTGTTTAGCTTCTCTAAAACATACTTGTAAAGCTCTTCATCCCTCCTCCTCACCCTCTCAAGCTCATACTTAGCTTTACTCAACAATTCCTCATCAGAAAGTGAACCGTAACGTTTCATTAATCTCTTCGCAATCAAACTGGCAGCAACCCTCTTCGGCTTCAAGAAATCGAAAATCATCCCCACACTCATCATTCATTAGCCGTTAAACTTTATATATTTACTCCACATGCAACCTCAATTCCAATCTTCCTCATCAATATCCTCTGCGGGGGTAATAGGCTGAAAATATATCCTTCAGCTAAACATTTCCAAGCTCATTTTCATAAACTATTATTGAGAATTATGGTCATCCTCTCCATGTCTTTAAGCTCATCTTCAAAGAGCTCAAGCTTTGGCTTTGAAACTTCACGAAGGAATGTGGGGTTTAGAAATCTTTAATCCATATTTCTGGTCCAGAGAACCTGAGTTACAATTTCATTGTTGAAAATTGTCTAGATATTACGGTTGCCAGATTATTGTTTAAAGCCAAATATTTATATTTAGTGTCATTAAAATTAATTAGGTGTATTAAATATGCCCGTATTTATAGGGAAAATCATGAGTCGATTCAGGAGAAATAATCCTAAAAAAGAAGAAGTTGAGTATATTAAAACAAAGTACGGAGAATTTCCAATGCCAACATTTAGTAAGGATGATGAAGCTTACCTCTTAAAAGAATACGGCATTGATGCTAAAAAGCTTAGATTTGGACGTGGATATCGCGTTTAAGATAAACTCAAAACAACACCAGAACTTAGGAATATTAGGCCAAACCAAGTTGTAATTATTGAAATCTTCATTTTAATTGAATGTCTTCTCACACTTCCCATATTTATATGCGCAATTATGAGAAGTTCCTCTGCTACATCTTCCTTCTTTAACTCCCCCTGCTTATAAAGTTTAATTATTCCTTCTGGTGAAACCAAGAGGATGTCCCACCGCCTCGGCCAAAATATTGAGAGAACAAAGGATACACTAATCAAAAAACATAGAAGTCCCAAAATGACTAAATAAAATGGAATTGAAGTCTTATTTAAGTTTCTAGATAATGAAGTTGACAAAATGGTGCTGACTAACGTTAGTATTAAAGCATTAACACCAAGAATTACAGATGCATGTTCTCTAAGCCTGTAAAACATTTCAGTACTCCTACCATATTCATTTATTGCTAATTGGTAGTACAGCTCGATATCACTCATATTTTGCTCCCCTTTCCATTAATATGCATAGTGATATAGGTGCTTATTAATGTAAAGTAATTTCAAGGTTTCACTATACTCTGTTATTGTTAATTTCCAACAAACTATAACGGTATAATTCTTAAGGAAGTTTAGGCCGAAGGAAGGCTCAAGTCTCCTCAACAATCCACGGCGAAAAGCCTTTTCATGACGATATGAAGGATGAAAAATGCGGGGGGGATGGATGAAAGTTAACGCTAGACTAGAATGGCCTTGATGCAAAGCGCTATGCCAAAAGCATCTAAGGAGGCTTATGAGCAGTATCCTCACCGAGGTAAGCATGAAATGGTTGCGTTGCTATGGATAACCAACATTTCATAAGTAAACCTACAGCATAAAATCTAGAAATCACTTAAAGTTATAGTGATACCCAAAGAAGCTTAGGGGAACTGAAGCAAAAGTGAACATGTGAAATTACATACTATTAGAATAGTCTACATCATTATCCAAACGTTTAAACACCCCAATATCTCACTCTTATAAATGTTAAAAAATATCCTCATATTACTGCCATCTAAAGTTTTAGGTATCGCTTTGAAAGTTTCGCGTTAAACTTAGCATGAAAACTCCTACAGAGAGGAGGGATCGCCTGTTAGAGTGCGTAAGTATGCATCTAAGGATATTCATACATAGGTATGTTATAAGGGCTTATAGGAAGCTTATGAAAATGGGTTATAAGACTTATTCATATGATAATTTGCCGAGGGAAGTGAAAGATAAGTTAAGCAGCCATCCAGATATATGTGGAGAGAATAGTTTTCATAAAGGTCAGCATTACAAGACCCCTCACGTGGAAAAGTACCTTAAAGCAAATAATGTCAAAATTATTTCCCAGCACCTCCCACTTTTAACAATGTTATCTAACAATAATAAATTATGAGATCCCTTGGAATCGGAATTCACATTTTAATTTCCTAAATGCACTCATGAATTATGCAGTTTAAGTAGTGAGGAGTATTGTAAAAATTATGTATTTACAGTGATGTGGAAGGGCAGACATTATTGGAGGATCCATTATAAAGTACTCTATGAGCGATGTGATTATAGAAAAAATATTGTAGAGTTATAATGTTTATGGAAGTGTTAGTGTGCGGTCATAGGTATGTCCGGCAGCTGTTACTATGGAAATTTTTACTGCGGTACCACGATTGAATTTAGTTGTAGATACGGTAATTTTGATATTACATTTTTGTGCAGGACTAAAGTCCACTGGTAAGGTATCAATTGGAGTAGTATCGGTATAAAGTTCGATGCTTGCACCATAAGTGGTATATGGTTGGTCATTTATTAGTATATTGGTTATAGTTACGTCCATAGATCCAGTATTTGTTGTGTTCACCCAAATTATGTAGTTATTACCACTTTTGGAAGCATATGATGACACTATTTGGACTGTTTCATATCTTGTGAAGCTGCTTAGTAGTCCTGTCATCCAGAATGCTGCTGCTATGCTTATTACTATTGCTATTGCCACTAGTATTACTGTTGCTATTACTGGTGATATGCCTCTCTTCCTTATGTTCCTCATTTCTTACACCTTTGCTTTTAATTCTTGTTCGCTTTAAAATATATAATTTTCGAATGTTCTTCTTTTGTATTCTTTTTGTATTGTGTTATGTTTATATTTTTGTGTTTTCCTTTATTTTTTGGTTGTTTATGGTTAGGCTTCCTTTTGTTAGTCCTAAGGTTCGTGTTGTTAGGAGGGTTGCTGTGGAGAGGGCTGTGGAGTTTCTCCCTTTTGATGAGAGGTTTGAGGTTTTGGA
>Ga0080004_1134775_pt1 | contig 14378 bp, 14 predicted proteins | sample WasSprMetagenome_FD_69207 | JGI IMG/M metagenome (GOLD analysis project Ga0080004, IMG submission 69207) | Sulfidic aquatic microbial communities from Washburn Spring, Yellowstone National Park, USA - WS (SPADES assembly) (version 2) | ecosystem: Environmental > Aquatic > Thermal springs > Hot... | reverse complement strand
GTTTTCTTTGAGAAATTTTCAAGCCAAATAATGAAGCAAAACTTGTTAGTGAATCTATAGCATTATGTAAAGCGTCTGCTACCAAAATTGTAGCTCCAGAAATGGTACCAACAACAGCTTCAATTAAAGCTAATATAGCAATTGTTAAAGTAGAGATTTTTGCCGCTTTTTCTCCTTTTTTTAGTTTATCTATTCTTTCTTTTAAGTTCATTGTCTACACCTCAATTACTTTACCAACTTCAGCCTCTATAAAATCTTCTTTATACTCTTTCTCAAACATAGAAATAGCTTTTTCTCCTGTACAATGACATGGAGCAACTTTTTCTACTTTTAACTCTCTAAAACTTCTTACGATCTTTTCTATTTCAAAGTCGCTTGAATCAAACAAATGAAAACCTCCGACAACTAAATAAACATTTTCTTTGAGCATCTCTTTTGCTTTTTTGATTATATCAACAATTCCTGGATGTGAACAGCCTGTAATAATAACCAAACCTTTTTCCGTTTTTACAATCAAAGATTGCTCATCTGGATTATTTTTAATCAAACCAGTAGTATAAACATTTTCAAATATCTTTCTTTCTTCTTTAACTTCAATCAATTCTGCCTTTCTCCTAATTTCATCTTTTAAATGAGAGGAAAAAGATTCCAATGCGAAAACTTTCAGATTTTTATTTTCTTCTAATATTTCAAACAAACCTCCTATATGATCCCAATGCTGATGAGAAAGAAATAAAATATCAAAATCTTTTGCAACATATCCAAGCTTCTTTAGATTGAACAATAATTCTACTCCATTACAACCTGTATCGAATAGAATTTTTTTCTGAGCTTCAACAATACAAGAAAAACCCCACCCTGTTTTAAATTCAGCTCTTCCTTTGTTATCATAAGCAATTATAATCTTCAAGATCCTCTACCTATCGATAAGTTTTTATTGAAATCTTCTACCAAAGCCCATTCTTCTTCCTGCACCAAATCCTCCAAAACCCATTGTTGGTCCTTGAACTTCTCTTAGCTCACCTTTCAAATATTTCTCAATGGCTTCTCTGACAGAAACTCCTGGCATGCTAATTACAATTTTCATTCCTGTTGAAGATAAAACTCCTGCAGCATTGGGTCCTATATTACCAGTAATTAAAACTTCTACTTTCTTGCTTGCAATCAATTGGGCTGCTTGAATTCCTGCACCACCTCTTGCCATCATAGCAGGATTTTGTATTGTTTCCACATTCTTTATTTCATTTCCTTCAACATCTGCTATTATAAAATAAGCACACCTGCCAAATCTTGGATCAACTGGAGAATCCAAAGTGTTTCCGGCTGCTGATACAGCTATTCTCATCTTTACTACCTACTAATTACTTATTTTTGCCCCTTTAATTCGTTAATTCTTTTTCTCAATGATTCTAACTCTTGTTCTAACGCTTTTTTCTCCTCTTCTAAAGCTTTTATTTCTTGCTCTAGATATTGAATTTCTTGTTCTTTTGTCATTTGTGGTTGAGTTTGCGTTGAAAGTTGCGAAGCCAATACTGGTCCTTGTGGTGTCCATGTTATTGGCCCATAAGCCCCAGTCCACCAACCTCTAGGCAACCAAGGAAACCATCTGCAAGTCCAAAAGGGCCAAGCTCCTGCTCTTATCCATCCTGGCATTCCCGTTAACCAAAACATCCATCTATACCCTCTTCCCCAAAACATTTTATTTCACCTCCATTTTGTGCTTTTGCACATAATAATTATGTGCATTTGCAAGTATTTAAATCTTTATTCTCAATAAAAAATATGCCAAGATGGAGATGGCGTATGAGAAGGATGGGACCAGGAAGACCTTTTAACTACTTGTATATTTCAAGCTTACCGCAAGTTAAAGAATTTATTCCAACACCAATGTTAAATCCTGAACCTATTGAACTAACATATCCTGAATTTGAAGTTTTTAGACTTAGCGATTTAGAAAAATTAACGCAAGAAGAAATTGCAAAAAAGATGAATACTTCTAGAGGAACTGTTTGGCGTTTATTAGAGAACGCACGAGAGAAAATTGCAAGAGCTTTAAGCGAATCTAGGCCAATAATAATTTCACCAAAAGGAGAAATAGAAAAGGTGGAATGAAAATAGTTAAGAGAAAAATTCAACTAACGAGTTTAACTAAAGATAAATTGCACACAGTTTCATGTACTCTCCTCCCAAAGAATTTCTATATTCCATCTGCAATATTGAATTAGTTTTACAAATTGAAGTGATGATAATGGAAGCAGTTAAAAAGGAAAAGTTAAAAGCTCCACTAAAAATAGGACTGTTTGATTTAAATGAAAATCTATGTGTTAAAATTGATGAAAATTTTATGAAGAATATTTTCTCAATGATTCTCTCCTCAAAATTACCATTTTACAAAATAGCTAAACTATTAGAAATTGATGAATCTTCTTTGCGTGAACTGAAGAAAAATCCGAATAAAAAGATTGAAATAAAAACTTTAAAGAAGATATTAAGATTTCTTAGAGCTAGTGGAAGGGATATAATCGAGAAAGATATCGAATCAAAGGTGATATGGATCGGCAACAAATGTGGTAGAGGAATTACATTCCCGAAATTGCCTTTCATTTTAAATTCTCCTGATTTTTCAACAATACTCTCAGCTGTATTTGGAGATGGCACAATTACAAATATCTCTTATAGCGCACCTAACAAGTATAAACTTGGTGTTTTTGAATATACTAATGAAGTGGAAATATTGAGAAAAAATATAATTGATTCATGTATCAAAGTTTTTGGCGGAATATATGGGAAAGACTATACAGAAAGACGAAATAGAAATACAGTTTCCGTATTTTTTCCATCAGTAATAAGAGATGTAATTCTAATGGTATGCAATATTCGTGGTGAAAAATCCGTAATTAATCCTCATGTTCCAGAAATTATAATGAATTCTGGTAACAAAGAAGTATGGATAAACTGGCTAAGACAATCATTTGATGATGAAGGAAGTGTTAGATATAGAAATAACTCTAACCATGAAATATTCCTCACTAGAGTTTCCGACATTACAGAATTCTTCGAGGATTCCCTAAAACCTGGTATAAGAGTAATGTTCAGTAAAATATCAAAAGAAAAACAAGAAGTTGTTTTATCACATCCTAATAATTTATTATTTGATGAAATGAAGCTACTAGAAAGATTAGGAATAAATGGAAGAATTAAGCCACAAGAAATATATGTAACCAAATCTGGAAGAATTAAAGTTAAGTGGAGGTTGTATATAACAGGAAAAGAGAATATCAGAAGGTTTTACCAAATGATAGGTTTTAAAACTCCAAAGAAACAAATGATATTAGAGAAAATTATCGGTGGGAACAATGAACTTTAAACCAAAACTTGAAGAAAAAAGATGGAATATAGAAAGGGAAAAGGAAATCTTCCAAGAATGGGTAAAGAACAAGATATATAGGTTTAATGTAAATGCGGAAAAGATATTTTCAATCGACACGCCACCTCCCTACCCGAGACCGGCTTAAACCGGCGGTAATGGGAGGCCATGGCACGTTGGTGCTGCAGCTCACTACTCTCAAATAGACATGATTGCTAGAGCTGCAAGAATGCTTGGTTATTCTGTCTATTTCCCAATTGGAATGGATAGGAATGGTATTGCAGTCGAAAGATATGCGGAAAAAAGATTCAATATAAGCTTACATAAACTTCCAAGAGAAGAGTTTTTAAAATATTGTAAACAAGCTTTAGACGAATTAGAGGCTGAAATGCTAGAGATAATGAAGAGTTTAGGTCTTTCCGGCGATTTTGACAATTATTACCAAACTGATAGCGAAGAATATAGAAAGCTGACTCAAGCGACTTTCATAGAACTTTGGAATAGAGGATTGATTTACTTTGATACTAGACCCAACAATTATTGCCCCGTTTGTAAGACGACTATTGCTGATGCAGAAGTTGTTTATGAAGAACTGCCAACAAAACTTGTTTATATAAAGTTTAAGACAACTGACAATGAAGAAATTGTTATAGCAACCACTAGACCAGAACTTTTATGCTCTTGTCAGGCTGTTTTGGTTAATCCGGAAGACGAAAGGTACAAGCATTTGGTTGGTAAAAAAGCAATAGTTCCGATTTATGGAAGGGAAGTCCCAATTTTTGCTCACCCAATTGTAAAACCAGAATTTGGTAGTGGAATAGAAATGGTCTGCAGTTATGGTGACTATAATGATGTTATGCTTTTCAGAGAGCTTGGACTGAAGGAGATAATAGCTATAGATGAAGATGGAAAGATGACATCTGCAGCTGGAAAATATGCTGGTTTGAAAGTGGAAGAAGCAAGGGAAAAAATCATTGAAGATCTAAAGCAAGCTGGATTGATTGTTAAAATTGAGCAAATAATGCATAGAACGCCGACTTGTGAAAGAAGCCATAATCCTATAGAGATAATACCAATGCAAGAGATTTATCTTAAGCAATTGGAGTTTAAAGAGGAAATGTTGAAAATTGCTAATGAGCTTGAATTCTTACCAGAATTCCATAGACAATTGCTGATAAATTGGATAAATTCTATAACAAAAGATTGGCCAATCTCGAGAAGAAGGTATTATGCTACTGAAATACCTATTTGGTATTGTAAGAAGTGTGGTAAACCTTATGTTCCCAAGCCAGGAAAATACTATAGACCTTGGAAAGAGAAAGCTCCTTTTGAAAAATGTGAAGCTTGCGGTTCTACAGGATTTATAGGAGAGACAAGAACTTTCGATACTTGGTTTGATTCTAGTATCAGCGTTTTATTTATCTCTAGGTTTATGGAAGATGAGGAATTCTTTAAGAAAATTTTCCCAGTAACAGTTAGACCTCAGGGAAAGGATATAATTAGAACTTGGTTGTACTACAGTTTACTTAGAGTTTACCAATTAATTGGAAAAAGGGCATTTCAAAAAGCTTGGATTACTGGTTATTGTGTAGATGAAAAAGGAGAAAAGATGAGCAAAAGTAAAGGAAACGTTATCGATCCTATTCCTTTGATTGAAAAGTATGGAGCTGATGCTTTCAGGTATTGGGGAGCTAGTGAAGCTAGCTTAGGGTTTGATTTTAGAGCTAGCGAAAAAAGAGTGGAAAATGCTTCTAAATTTATAACCAAGCTTTGGAATGTTGCTAGGTTTGTGTCTCAATTTCCTGTAATAGAAAATTTTGACGAAAGTAAGCTTTTACCTACTGATAAATGGATTTTAAGCGAGTTAAAGAAAACCTATGAAAAATGTATGGAAGGTTATAAATGCTTTAATTTCTTCCTTCCTTCTACAGAAACAAGAGAATTCTTATGGAATTTGTTTGCTTCGCATTATATTGAAATAGCTAAAAAGAGAGCATATGGAGAAGGTTTTAGCGAAGAAGAACAAAAAGCTGCTTGGTATACGTTGCATAAGGTTATGAGAACGATTCTAAAGCTTTTAGCTCCAATCATCCCATTCGTTACAGAGTATATTTGGTTAAGAATGTATGAAAAGGATAGTATTCACTGTCAATTATTCGATGAAAAAATAGAAACTGAAGATTTATCTAACTATACTCAAAAGCTTCTTGAGTTCAACTCGTTTGTTTGGAGAGAGAAGAAAAAAAGAAACCTTAGTTTGAAAGACAGCTTAGACGTTGAAATTCCAAAAGAATTGAAAATTTTTGAGAAAGAGTTAATTTCAGCGCACAATTTATCAAAAGCTACTAAACAGTAGTTATAAAATTTTCATTTTTTGAATCATCTTCACACTAAAGTGGTTATTAAAAATAAGCGAAGAGTTAGCTTTAAATACTAATCGGTCAATTGATTATACGAGGTGGGAAATATGGCAAAAAAGAAGAAGAAAGAAGAACAACCAACACAACAACCAACAATTCAATAAAATTTTAGATAAACTAGAGATAAAATTCATCATTTTTTCTTTTTTTGCTTTATTTTTAGTCTAACTTAATTGAGGAAATATTTTTAGTTGTTTTACTTGAAGAAGAAAGAAAAAGGAGGAAAAGATTGAAAAAGTTTTTATAGTATTCCACCAAGATATAGCCCAAGGATTACTAGGATGATTAATATTATGGCAATTGCTATCATCCCATTTCTTGATTTTAGGAACTCCATTAGCTTCATGTCTACACCTAAATTTTATTTGATTAATGAGAATAAAAAGCTTACTAGAGCTGACTTCCTTCACTCTCTAAGGGTAAATACCCTTTAGAGTGCTTCATAGGTTCCCTGCATCTATTCGGGTTTACATCTTTCATCTGCAGGGCAGGCGGGGTAGTCAGAGATCCCCCAATTCTTTGGTAGGCCTTCTTTTTAATATTCAAAATTGCTATTTTATCCCTATCTTCTTCAAATCCACATTTTTTACACTTCAATCTTCTATAACCATTTTCGACAAGTTTTGAATTACATATTGTACAAATACTTGAAGTACCGTTTGGTTCAACAATAATTATTGGAACACCATTTTTCTCTGCTTGCCAATCAATCCATTCTATTAACTTTCTGTAGGATAGAAGAATTGTTTTAATTCTATGCTCTTTTGGAAGCTTTCTTAAAGAGTCTATAAGATTTGTCAAATCCTCTCTACCAATAGCATAGTTGTGTTGCTTAGCTAATTCAACTATATTGTGAGATAGTTGTTTGGCCCAATTTTCAACTATATTCCTAGCTTTTCTATGAAAATATCTAATCCTTTTTAGAATATTTTTACTTTTCCAAGCTCTGTATTTGCCTGAGGAGTATTTTTCTTGGAGTTCTTCAGCTAGCTTCTTAAAGTGCAAAGCATTTTCAACACTCGTGTTATATCTTACTTCAAGAGTCTCATTACCAGCCATTACACTCCTTTCATTGACATCAACAGCCAAAATATTTTTAGGTGTATATTTCTCTATTTTCGGAATTTTTTTGCTTATCATTAAAAACATGTTCTTTTCTTCTTTCTTGTAAACTAGCCTGGCTTCTGCGTTGGGACACTCATCATACCTCTTATCCCAACCAATTATTTTCAGTTTGTAACCACCTATAATTTCAATGTAACCATCTTTGATTCTATAACTCAATAATGGCGTTAACCACATTCTTAAAGTCTTTACAGTAGGTAATTTTCCCTTTTCCGGGTTTCTAATCCATGAGTTTGCTATGCTTAAAGCTTCCCTCCAGCAATCCATTGCTATTCGAGAAGGTAGCTTAAATGTTGTTTTTAAATCATTGTAAAGAAGCTTGTGAGCTTTTGATATAGTGAAGGTTTTGGTCTCAATAATTTTTTCACCGAATAATTCAAAGCATTTCTGTATCTTTTCATAAGCTCTATAACAGCTGACTCGGGGCTGACCTTCATTCTAATCGTCAAGGTCAGAAATCCCTCATCACCAGCTGAAAAGTTATTTCTAGATTTTTCCTTTTCATTAATTGTTATCACCTTAGTTTCTACCTACTAATTTTACATTGTAAAGGCTATATAAAAATCCTTTCGGAGGAGAGTACATGATACTGTATGCAATTTATCTCTAGTCTATTTGAGAATCTTCTTTGCTATTTCATCAAAAGAGTTGCAAAGAATTGAAAGACATCATAATATTAACAGGAATGAAAATTGAAAGTGTTGCAATAATTACTAAGAGACGTTCTTTCATTAACCTTCCAGTTCTTTTTCCTTCTCTTCAATTTCTTTTTCGATTCCAAGCTTACTGGCAATTTCTTTGAATCTATTCCTTATGGTTACTTCTGTTATTCCAAGGGTATCAGCTATTTCTCTTTGAGTTCTCCTTTCGCCAACTAAAACGCTTGCTATGTAAATGACAGCAGCAGCAATTCCTGTTGGTCCTTTCCCACTGCTTATTCCAACTTTCTTTGCTTTTTTTAGAATTTCCAAAGCTTTGGCTTGAACTTTATCGCTTAAATTTAATATTGTGCAAAATCTAGGAATAAAGCTTGCAGGGTCTGCAGGCAAAATTCTTATTCCAAGCTCTCTAGACAAATATCTGTAAGCTCTCCCAACCTCTCTTTTATTAACATTACATACTTCTAAAATTTCTTCCAGTGTTCTTGGAGAATTCATTTCCCTTGTGACAGCGTAAGTTAAGGCAGCAATAACAGCTTCTATGCTTCTTCCCCTTATTAACCCTCTGTTAACAGCTTCATTATAATACTTTGCAATTTTTTCGTGGATAGCCCTGGATAAACCTAAAAATGAAACTACTCTTTGCAACTCAGACAAAGCATAAGAAAGGTTTCTATCCTTGCTTCTTATTAATCTCTTATGCCATTTTGTCATTCTGTAATATTGAGCTCTTTTAGATGGTGCAACCTTATATAGCTCTAGAACTCCTTTTCCGATTTCAGTTGTTATACCTAAGTCATGCTTGCTGAATGTTAAAGGTGCTCCTCCTCTTGCTCTTTTTGTCATTTGATCACTATCAAAAGCTCTCCAATCTTGAGAAGTATCTACCAAGCTTTCACTAATAACATATCCGCATTCTTGACAAATCAACTCTCCTCTCACAGCATCTTCAATAATGTTTGTGCTTCCACACTCCGGACAAACCAAGCCAGGCTTTTTTTGAACTTGAGTTTTCTCAACTTTTTTCTTTGCCATGTTTATCACTTTTTAGTGATTTTAATTAACCTTTTAAGATTTACGTAGAAAACTATTTAAATATTTATACTGAAAGGATAAATAAATTTCATGAGAGAATGGTTTTACTGCTTAATAGAAATGAAAGGAAATTTTTATATCAACATTGGAATAAGAAACAAAAGAGTTTTTGTTCAGCCAATCTTTTCTCTAATTTTAAAGAAAGAGGATCGGAAAATTTTGGAAACACTTAGGAATGAAATTAACGTTGGAGAAATTCGAATAGGAAAAAATGCAGTTTTTGTTGTGAGAGGACTAAAAAAAATTGAAAAATTCCTGGAAAAAGTTGATGAGAAAAATTTTCTCACTTCAAAAAAAGAAGATTTTCTTTTGTGGAAAGAAGCAATTCAGCTTATAAAAGATTTCAAGCACTTGACAAAAGATGGATTTTTGAGAATTTGTGAAATTAGAGATAAGATGAACCTAAAGAAAAAGAGAAAAAATTACAAAGATAGAAAGTTTTTTGAAAGATTGTTAGAAGAGGAAAATATAAAGTTTGAAAATGAAGAGAGAAGAAAGAAAATTAGTTCAAGCTTGAGATTCACACAAAGGCTAAAACTCTAAAATTCTATCCCTATTAATTTCATAACCTTTTTCAGTTATCACTAATACGCCAATCTCTTGTAAATAACTGAGAAGATTTCTTATCCTTCCTATCAGCCTCCTTTCTGCATTCTTTCTGTCTTCAACTTTTCCTTTTTTTAAATATTCTTCGTATTCTTTTTCTAAATATTGAGGAAAACGTCTTTTCAAACCGTACTGAAGTAGGCAAGTTGGAGAATCATAATCAGAATCAATAGCCAAAATCGCGGAGAGTAAAGGAATATTTGAATAAAATGAGTATCTTTTCTTATTACAACGAATTAGAATGCAGTGAAAAGGTAAGTTATACTCCTTTAATGGTTCGTTTACTTTAATGACAACACTTTCGTATTGCTTTAATTTCTTTTTTATTGCTCTAATTTCTGCTTTTTCTATTTTTATACCAATTGAAGAAAGAAGTTGTTCTAAACTATCAAAATCGTATCTCATACTGAAGATTGAAAAGAAAAACTTAAATACTTTGCGTTATCAAGAGAATTGATAATAACAATTATGGAGCTTTGCTTTTGTTTCTTGCAATTTTAAAACTGAAAAATCGTTAAAAATTTTTATTCGGCAATCACCGAATAAATTCTATACTCTTTAAATCTTTATCCGATAACTAAATTCATGGAAGAAATTGACAAAACTAAAATTTTAAAAGCTCTGTCTGCAGAAACAAGAATGAAAATACTTAAAATTCTTGCAGAGGGAGAAAGAACTCCATCTTTTATAGAAAAGAAAATTGGTAAATCTCCCTCAACGATTGTTGAGCATTTAGAAAAACTCAGAGAAGCAGGATTAGTGGAAAAAGTAGAAAAAGATGGAAGAAAGTTTGTGTTTTATAAATTAAGCGAAAAAGGACGTGAAATTGTTTCAAGTAGGCCAAGATTTTTTATGATACTTCTTCTCATTTCTTTTATTGCTCTCATCGGAAGCGTCATAAGTTTTATGCAATATTTGAAATTTAGTAGAACCTTTGAAGTTCATGCTCTTTTTCGAATTCTCCAACCTTCACCTGAATATTATTTCTTCTTTGTTTATCCGTATGTTTGCATTCTTCTTCTTGCTATTTCAGCAATTGGCTTTGGAATTTATTTCTTTGCAAAGAAAAGAGCAATAGTAGAAATAAGAAAAATAGCTATAGAAAACTTTCTCATTCCTTTACTTTTTGGTCTATTCGTTACAGCAATCTCTCTTACTTATTCTCATTTCATTCCAGGTGGCTATGAATTCGGTTTTCCATTCCCTTATTTGACTGTTACTTCAGGAGAATGTATTTTTGGGCAATGTAAGCCATTTGTTTATTTTTCTTTTTCCTTGTTTCTTCTCGATTTAATTATTTGGTTCTTCCTCTTTCTTTTGATTTCTCTAGTTTTTTCTGTTTTGAAAAAGTTGAAGGAAATTGGAAAAGAGGAAAAGATAGAAGAAATTAGTTTTTAATTTTTCTTTGTTAAATTTTTAAAATGCCTGGGTGGCCGAGTGGCGAGGCAACCGGCTGCAGACTGGTATTTTGATTAATGATAGGCATATACCGGTCTACGGGGGTTCGAATCCCTCCCCAGGCTTTCTATTTTATCGTCAAGTTAATGAGAGAATCAAACAACTCCAAATGACTTTCCGAAGCTACCATGGACAAATAGTTGATCTCATATCTATATTTACTCTATAGCCCTTTGAATTGATCTCATACCTACACATACGTAGCTCTCTACCACATATCAATACTTGATTTTTTCTCGCTCTTCTCCATTCCTCTTCCCTATTTAAGTAATACTCATATCTGTCTTTAAACCCAGAATCATAGAGATCTAAATTGCTAACTGCTTTTTCTAACGGTTCAAGGAGTTCCCTATAAATTATTAAAGTATTTTCATTTGCTGAAATATATCTAGGATTAGAATCAATAATTCCAATACTTCCCAAAAAATTAAACGTTTCCCTACTCATTTTTACAACTCTTTTCACATCTTCAACTTCGAACTTTTCACGTGGATTTATAGCAAGCAATTTTATGAGTCTAATTTTTGAAGAGAGAGATCTCCCAAATATGCTATATAGAGAACGAATCTTCGAGGTTAGACTATTAACAACAAATGTTCCCCTTGCTACAAGTGGATCGCCATATTCTCTTCCAAAATCTGTTTTTATATGCCATGCAACTGCACCTATGGAAGTTAAAGATTGGAGGTAATTTCCTATATTTTTTATTGGAAATTCTTCTGGACTAAAATCACAAAACTTACAAAGTTGATGATATAGCTCAGAAGAAGTGCAAAATCGTGTTGAGTTCATGCTTTGCAAAAGCAATCCTTTAATATCAGGAATAAGTATACCTGAAATAAGTTTGAGCTCATTCATTTCCTCAAGCATATCTTTTATTGAATAGTAAAACTCTTAAAGACTATTTCAGGTTTTGAATGTAAGCATGGCTAACCTGCTCTTCTAAAACTTAAAAATAGTAAAATCTAACATACAGATGAAAGTTATAAGCTTACGATTTTCTGATTTAAACGGAAATTTAAAAGAAGTTTTAATTTCTGAAAAAAAGTTTGAAGAATCAAAAGAAAAGGGAATATGGTTCGATGGTTCTTCTGTTCAAGGGTTGATGAGAAGGTTTGAAAGTGATATGCGTTTAAAAGTTGACCCTAATTCTTCATATAAGTTTAACAACATGATAATCTATTTTTCTGATATTTATCAAGCGAACAAACCTTTTGATGGAGATCCTAGAATAATATTAAAGAATGTTTTAAATGAGTTTTCTTCTTTAGGGCTTGAAGTTTTTATAGCAGGCGAGTTAGAATTTTACCTTTTAAAAAATAATGAAGCTTTAGATACTGCAACTTACTTTGACGTCTCACCAAGAGATAAGGCACATGAAATTAAAATTAAGATAGCAGAAGCTTTGAGTGAAGCAGGAATAGAATGGGAAACTGGACATCATGAAGTTGGTCCAGGCCAAAATGAAATTGATATAAAGTATGATTTTCCCGTAAAAACTGCTGATAAGATTTTGTTAACAAAGAATATTGTTAAAATAATTGCAGAGAGTAATGAAATGAAAGCAACATTTATGCCAAAACCATTTTTTAGTTTACCAGGAAATGGGATGCATTTACATATAAGTTTATGGAAAGGTGGAGAAAACTTGTTTTACGATGAAAACGATCCTTACAAAATTTCCAAGTTGGCAAGACATTTTATTGGAGGCATTTTTAAACATATAAAAGCGTTAACATGCATTTTAAACCCAACGATAAACTCTTACAAAAGACTAGGAGAATTCGAAGCGCCAAAATACATTTACTGGGGAAGAAAAAACAGAGACGCTTTGATAAGAATACCGGAAATTGTTCATCCTTCATCTTCTAGGATAGAATTAAGGTCACCAGACCCAAGCACCAATCCTTACTTAGCTTTTGCCGTTGTTTTAAAAGCAGGTTTAGAGGGAATAAAAAATAAGGTTGAAGTCGAAGAACCTATAGAAGAGGATATTTACGAAAGCGGAATTTATAAAAAACTTGATACTCTTCCCTCAAATTTGAAGGAAGCTATTGAATTTCTTAAAAAAGATGAGTTAGTGAAAGAGACATTAAGTTTAGCTTATGAAAAAGTTCATAGAGTTAAAAGAAAGTGAAGTTGTTGAATATATGCAAAGAAAAATAACGGATTGGGAAAGACAAAAATATTTTGACGTTTAAATTTTTGTTTTTTAAAGCCAAATTTAAATATCCCCACCTCAAAAAGCCTCTGCAGAGATGCTTTTGCTAACGATGAAGCAGAAGAACGGGGTGGGGCTAAAATTTATTTTCTTATAACAATAATTTCAATGCTTACTAAAAATATGTTGAAAAAATTTGATACCTTTATCTTTGATTTAGATGGAACATTTTGGTGGTATCCGCAAGTTATGGATGGTGCAGAAAAAGTTTATGAAAAACTTTTGGAGATGAAAAAGAGAATAATATTTATTTCAAACTTTACCTTTTTAGATAGAGATGGTATAGTTAAAATTCTGAAGGAGAATGGCATTGCAGCAAAAAAAGAACAAATAATAACAAGCAGTTATGTCGCCTCTAAAGTTATAAAGAATAAAAAAGTTTTTCCGATTGGCGATGGGTTAGAAAGGGAGTTAAGAAAGAATGGAATAAAAATTGTTAAGAATGAAAAAGCAAACGCTGTTGTAATAGGGCATGACATTAAATTCAACTATAATAAAGCAATCATCGCTTTGAGAATTCTTTTGAAGAAAAATTCAAAGTTTTATTCTACAGCTTATGGTAAGATTTGGATTTTTAAAAATGAAATAGTTCCTGGAACAGGATTAATAACTGCAGGCTTAGAATATTGTTCTAATAGAAAAGCTATTATGGTTGGAAAGCCTTCTGATTTTATGCTTAAAGAAGTTAAAAAGGTAGTTCATGGAAAGACTATTTATTTTGGAGATGAAAATAAGGCAGATATTGAATTTGCAAATAAAGCTGGATTTTTTTCAGTTTTTGTGAAAGAAGGAGTTGATAAGATTCCTTCGAAGAAATATAGACCAAATGCTGTTTTGAGTTCGATAAAAGATTTGTTAAAGTTACTATAAAAAATTTAAAAAGGTTTTTGCATAATTAATAATCATAAAGGTGATAAACCTCGCTAAGTTTTATATAACAACTCCAATTTACTATGTTAATGATAAGCCTCATTTAGGACATTTTTATACAACTTTAATTGCTGATGTTTTGGCAAGATGGCATAGATTAAAGAATGAAGATGTTTTCTTTTTGACTGGTACAGATGAAAACAGCCAGAAAAACGTTAAGGCTGCGGAAAAAGTTGGTAAACACGTAAAGCAATATGTAGATGAGATGGCGACTCAGTGGAAAGAAACGTGGGAGAAACTAAATATAAGTTTTGACGATTTTATAAGAACGACAGAAGAAAGACATAAAAAGGCTGTTTATGAATTTTTCAAAAGAGTAATGGAAAAAGGAGATATTTACAAAGGAAAGTATGTTGGTTATTATTGTGTTGATTGCGAGGCATTTTTAACGAAAAGCGATTTAATAGATGGAAAATGTCCAATACACAAAAAAGAGCCAATTTTGCTTGAAGAAGAAAATTGGTTTTTTGCAGCAAGTAAATACAAGCAAGCTTTGT
>Ga0080004_1121607_pt1 | contig 14378 bp, 18 predicted proteins | sample WasSprMetagenome_FD_69207 | JGI IMG/M metagenome (GOLD analysis project Ga0080004, IMG submission 69207) | Sulfidic aquatic microbial communities from Washburn Spring, Yellowstone National Park, USA - WS (SPADES assembly) (version 2) | ecosystem: Environmental > Aquatic > Thermal springs > Hot... | reverse complement strand
GAAGTTCATGCGCTTGCTCGCCGTAGGTGCGCCGTCGGCCGGCGGAGAGTATTTAAGCGAAAAGTTCGAGGAGTTCATGAAGGAAGCTCGGGTGGAGGTGCGGCCTGACAACATAAGGCTGACTGAGAGCGGACGTGTCACCGCCGATTTGATAATCTCGGAAGTTGGCGTCGCCGTGAAGTACAACGTATATCTGAGCGACAGGTTCGAGCTCGAATTCCAATCAACGGATCGGAGCCGAGTGGAGCTCGCGGCCCGGCTATTGAAGCTGGCGGGCGTCGACGCAGAGGTGAAGAAAGTGGGCGGCAGAGACAAGTGGTATGTCAGAGCCTACACCCGCAAGCTCGCGGCCGGGCACAAAGAGCTCAGAAAAGCCATCGCCGAATTCGTCAGGGAGGCCCTCGCGAGGGGCTGGATAGACGCCAGCAATGCTGAGGGATGGCTGGAGGAGCTGGAAAATGGTATCACACTGATGGAGGGCTGGCCGAGGTATCACGTGGGGCTGGATAAAGGCGCGCTTGTGGTAAGATATCACTCCACAAACCCCGACAACATAGAGGAGGAGGCGCAACGGCTTAGGGAGATGGGGCTTGTGGAGGGCGTCCACTTCTCGGTGAAGATGCCGGAGGGCGGAGGGGCGGGCTACGTCTCGATCCTTAGGAAGGGTCTTGAGCACGCCGCCTGGCTCTCCGTACACGGCAAGGGGGAGCGGCAGAGGCTGGCGGCGGAGTTTGTGGAGTACATACTTCAGAGGGCGAGAGAGGCGGGCGAGGAGGTCTACGAAAAAGTCAGAGAAATCGTGGAGGAGGGGAAGGCGAGAGGCTCCCTAACGCTGAAGGGCTTCGAGAAGGAGGTCGAAGTGGACGGTAAGAAACGCGTGGTGAAGGTGATAGACGGAGGTGCCGAGTTCGACGTGGGCAGGAGCGGCAAACTCCTCCTAAGGATTAGAATAACTGCGGAGGTGGGCAACGTAAGGAGCGAGTACACGATTACCTACGGCAGGTATGGGGAAGGCAACGCGGCCATGGGACGCGCCTACGCCAGGACCGACGTCCCCGGCGGCAGAGAGGCAGACGCAGAGAGGTTCTCAGCGTTGGTGGAAGCGCTGACGGGGAAGAGGCCGAGGGTATGCCGCATGAAAGACGGCAAGATAATGATAGAGTGCTATGAGGGACATCTGGAGGGCTTCGCCCGCTACGCCGAACTAGCGAACGCCATTATGAAGTGGCTGAAGGAAACAAGCCGCCGATAACCCACCAGCGTGACGCAGATCGTTAGAACCCCCACTACGCCGACTAGTTATGTGTCGCTTAGATACAGACCTAGACGCAACAGCTTCGGCACAATTGTCAAAGAAGACGCGCTCAGCTTCCATGGCTAGTACAGAAGCACGAGACGTGTAGTTAACATGCTTTTATTTAGAGAGTTTTATCTTCTCTGTATGGCTCTTCCCTGGATAGAGAAGTACCGCCCCAAGTCCTTTGCAGAGTTAGTGGACCAAGAGGAGGCTAAGTACACATTGGCGTCTTGGATATGTACGAGGTATAAGGCGCCTAGGGAGTTCTGCGCGCGGTGGGGTAAAAAGAGAGACAAGGAGATATCTGAAGCCAAGGCGGTCCTACTGGCAGGTCCTCCCGGTGTTGGAAAAACCACCATAGTTCACGCGTTGGCCGGAGAGATAAACTACGAACTCATTGAATTAAACGCAAGCGACGTGCGGACCGCAGAGAGGATAAAACAAGTTGTGGGAAGAGGATTGAGGGAGTCTTCGCTCTTTGGCTACGGCGGCAAGCTCGTTCTCTTTGATGAAGTTGATGGGCTCCACGTGAAGGAGGACTTGGGGGGGCTTGAGGCCATTGTTGAAATTATTGAAACTGCGAAGGTGCCCGTAGTGATGACTGCGAATAATCCCTACGACCCGAAGTTCAGACCTCTTAGGGATCTGTCGCTTGTGGTTAATTTAAAGAAACTTTCGGAGGATGAAGTCGTCGAGGTGCTTAAGAGGGTGTGCACAGGCGAGGGGGCCAAATGCGAGGAGGAGGCTTTGAGGAGCATCGCCAGGTCTTCTCTCGGCGATTTGAGGGCGGCTATAAACGACCTGCAGATGTATCTCTCAGGCGGGAGAAGGGTATTAACAGTCGACGACATTAAAAGAGTGGGCGAGCGGAACCCCCAGCTGTCTATGTTTGAAATCCTTGACCGCGTCTACAAGGCGCGGTGGTTCGACGAGGCTCGTGCAGTTTCTTTCAACCCGTCGTTTGACTGGGAGCAGTACTTCGTGTGGGCTCTTGAAAGCATACCGGTGGTGTATAAGGAGCTGGAGCTCACGTCGGTGGCATATGATAGGCTTAGTAAAGCCGATATGTTTATAGGCAGGATTAAACGCACACAGGAATGGGAACTTCTGCCGTATGCCCTTGAGCTGGCTCTGGGAGGTGTATCTCAGGTAAAGAACAAACCCAGGTTGCCTCCTTTTATCAAATACGGCTTCCCGCAGAGGCTTCTGCTTCTGGCGAGGACCAAAGAGGTGAGGAGACGGCGGGAGACCTTAATAGAATACCTAGCCCAAAATCTGCACGTCTCTCGGTCTCTGGTAAGAGCCGAGCTTATGTATGTCCTTTCCGCCCTGGCAAGACATAACCCGCATGTTGTAGAAAGGCTAAGCAAATCTCTGGGAATAAACTCGCTAGATATCAAAAACCTATTGTGACTCGTAAGTATATTTTAATAAAAACCATACCTAAAAAAGAAAAAATAATCACAAGAGACCTTTGCGACTGCATATATTACTTTGACGATGGGGTACGCTGTGAGGCTGTTGCGACTGGTGTAATATATGTTTATACATATATTAATTACTTTGAAGCATGTAATTCCATGAAATACTTCAAGGCACTAATAAGAAAGTTTGAAGTCTTTGACCATGTTGATAATAAAGAACCTAGTTGTGTTGGTTGTCACGTCGTTAAGGTGGGGTCGCTCTATTTCATTCGCATGGGTTAAGTGATACTTTTGATCTACTATTGCACTTACTATTTTATGTAGACTGAAAGTATTTATATCAGCTTTGTCCGTCTACACATGGCTATCATCATTGAGGAGGCCGTGTTTTCGCCCAGTTATGTGCCGCCTAGGCTTCCACATAGAGAGCAACAGCTACAACAACTCGACATGATATTAAGTAGCTGGTTGCGGAACCCAGGACATCACTACCCGAGGGTAACCCTTCTCGGCAGGCCTGGCACCGGCAAGACCGTAACGCTACGTAAGCTGTGGGAGTTGCGGCAGAACGAGTCCAAGGCCCGCTTTGTATACATAAACGGCTTTCTCTATAGAAACTTCACGGCAATTATAGGGGAAATCGCCAGGTCGTTAAATATCCCGTTTCCAAAACGAGGCCTAAGCAGAGACGAGTTCCTAGCCCTCTTAGTTGAGCACCTACGCGAGAGGGATCTCCACGTCTTTCTGGTTCTGGACGACGCGTTCAACTTCACGCCGGATATACTTTCCACCTTTATCAGACTAGGTCAGGAGACGGACAAACTCGGCGCGTTCAGAATTGCCCTAGCCATTGTGGGACACAGCGATACGGTTCTCAACAACCTAGACCCCTCCACGAGGGGGATAATGGGAAAATCCGTCGTGCGGTTTACCCCCTACACCAAAGACCAAATATTCGACATACTTCTCGACAGGGCAAAGGCAGGTCTTGCGGAGGGTTCCCACAGCGAGGACGTGCTTCAGATGATCGCCGATATCACAGGCGCGCAAAACCCGCTGGACACGAGTAAAGGCGATGCTAGGCTTGCCATAGACATCCTCTACAGAGCCGCCTACGTGGCGCAACAAAACGGCAGGAGACAGATAACGCCGGAGGACGTTAGGAGGTCGTCAAAGGAGGTCCTATTTGGCGTTTCTGGAGAGGTGCTTACAGGTCTACCACTACATGAGAAACTGTTCCTGTTGGCCATCGTGAGGACTCTCAAGACTTCACATACGTCGTACGTGACCTTCGGAGACGCCGAGGAAACTTACAAAATCACATGCGAAGAATATGGCGAAAAGCCGAGAGTACACAGCCAGCTATGGACGTATCTAAACGATTTAAGAGATAGAGGCATCATAGAGACCCGGCAAAACAAAAAAGGCGAAGGCGTTCGGGGACGCACCACATTAATATCCATAGGAACAGAACCTCTAGAGACACTTGAATTGCTCCTCACTAGGATGATTAAAGAGGAGCTTAGATGACTGTGGAGGAGGTGCTCGGCGCGCCGCTTCGGATACGCATAATACTGGCTCTGTGGAAGACCGGCGAGGTAAACGCCACAGAGCTCGCGAAGAGACTGGAGACCAACTACAGCCAGCTCGTGGCCCATCTCAAGTTCCTCTCTAGATACGGAATAATAGAAGAGAGGCGTATAGGACGCGCTAGGCTGGTCAGGCTACGGAATACGAACCTCGTCGAGGCGCTGGCAAAGGCGCTAGAAGAGATCAACGAAAAACTAAAAACCAGACACGCCTCCCCACAGGGCTGACCCGGGGGCAAGACCTAAGATGCGCTGGGCGATTTGCGTTAGAGTTAAAACACAACGCCCACAAAACCTCATGGGCGCTCGGTTTGAGCGCTACATATTAGACCTGCTCCCAGCCCTTGGACTGTTTCCGAAGGCGTCACGGCATCGGATATACCGAAACGGCGTGGAGGTGGGCGAAGTCGATATACTGGCCGTTGACGGAGACGGAAACACCTACGCGGTTGAGGTCAAGGCAGGTAAAATCGACATCACAGGAATCAGGCAGGCCTATATCAACGCGAAGCTCATAGGGGCTAAGCCTCTTGTGATAGCCCGCGGGTACGCAGAAGAGGGCGCTAGAGAGCTGGCCAAAGAACTCGGCGTTGAGGTGGTGCTGTTGCCAGACTACGTATTTCTTTCAGTCGACGATTTGTACACAGCCTTCACAAACGCCTTCGTTAGGTCGCTCGCCGTCATAACCGCCATAGTAACCAACTTACAGGTGGACGAGGTGGAGGCTATTGAAAGCTGCCCAGACGTAAGTTGCGTCTGCGAAAAGATAAACTGTGAAACTTTGTTTAACAAACTACCGCGAGAGGCGAGAAACTTCGACACTTTACTCCAAGCTGTAAAAATCGCGAAACTGTTGCCAAAGCTCTGCGACAACCTGAAGAAACAGGCCTAGAGACTTTTCACCGACAACCGCCTATAGACCACCACGATAACATATTTACGGCATTCAAAACTGTGCTAACATGGAGAAACTTGTGGAGGAGATAAGGCACCGATTCAAGCCAAAGATAAGGCCCATAGAGTGGAGGGGCGACAGACTTGTGTTACTTGACCAGAGAGTTCTGCCGTTTGAGACGAGATACGTAGAGGCAAAGACCGTGGCTGAGGTGGCGGAGGCCATACGCGACATGGTGGTTAGGGGCGCGCCCGCCATAGGCATTACAGCGGCATTCGGCATGGTGGTTGCGTTAAAGGAAAAGAAGCCGGAAACCGTAGAAGAGGCGCTACGCACATTGGCCTCCGCGAAGGAAGTGCTGGCGAAAACAAGGCCCACGGCGGTGAACCTCTTCTGGGCGCTTGAACGTATGTACAACAGAGCAGTTGAGCTCGCAGGTAAGACCGCCTCCGCGGCGGAGCTCACCGCCATGTTGGAAGAAGAGGCTAAGAAGATCTTTGAGGAGGAGCTGGATGCGGAGATCAGGATAGGTCTCTACGGCGCCGAGTTGCTAGAAGACGGCGATACCGTACTCACCATATGCAACGCCGGGGGTCTAGCCACGGGAACCGGCCTAGGCACCGCCACGGCGCCTGTATATGTGGCCGCAATGTTGGGGAAACGCGTATCAGTGATCGCACCGGAGACCAGACCTTGGCAACAAGGGGCTAGGCTCACGGTGTATGAACTTGTCCACAACGGGATCCCCACGACCCTCATTGCAGACACCGCAGTAGGACTTGTGCTATATAGGCGGCTGGTAAACATCGTCATGGTGGGGGCAGACCGCATACTTCTCGATGGACATGTATACAACAAAATAGGCACGCTTAACGAGGCGGTGCTTGCCTATGAATTTGGAGTACCTTTTTACGTGCTGGCGCCGACCAGCACCATAGACCCACGCGGCAGGATGGAGGATGTAAAGATCGAGGAGAGGGATCCCGACGAGGTCCGCACCGCGAGGTCAGAACAGGGCAAGGTCTACGTTACGTCAAGAGACGTCCCGGTGTTTAACCCCGTATTTGACGTCACGCCGCCGAAATTCATAACCGGCATAATAACAGAGAGAGGCGTTGCAACGCAACCGCTTAACAAGAACCTACGTAAATTGTTGAAATCTTAACACGGCAAAACCAGGTCCCTAACGGTGCAACTATTTAAAAACGCTACCTTCGACAAAAGTATACGAAGGTACGAAAAGTTTTAAATATAGTAAAAGTCAGACGGCGATGAAATTCGAAAATATCGAGAAAAGACTTATAGAAGCCTTAGTTGTTCTCTTGCTAAACGCAAAGGGCCGCGTGGTCAGCATCAAGGCGACATCCTTGGCAAAACTAGCAGGTCTAGGCTCAGACCACAGCGCCATATTAAAAGCAGCACGGCTCCTGCAGAAGCTTTCTAGGCACAAGTTCCTCACCACAGCCCCGGACTCCAAGAAAAACAAAACCTACCGCTATATTCTGAAATCCGAAGACGAGCTGTGGCAACTGGTGCGGAAAGACCCGGAACGGGCAAAAGAACTTCTCGTCAAAATACTTAGATGAATCTCTATGGCATCGAGATAGATGAAGAACTCTACAAACACCTCCTTGAATACTTATCCGACGCAGAGATAGACGCGTTGTTCCGCTCAATCACCACGCCTCCGCCGCGTTACTACATAAGAGTAAACACGTCAAAAACCACGCCACAAGAACTACTCAAGAGACTGAACTCAAGAGGCGTCCCAGCCTACAGAGACGAGGTCTTCGACGATGCGTTGTGGATGCCCGTGGAGGGGCCCTTCAAGATACCAGAAGCAAAGAAAAAAGTAATCATAGATAAAAAGGCGGCTGAAAGCGTTATGTTAGGCGCCGACCTATACGCGCCGGGCGTGGTGAAAACCGACCGTATAAGAAAAGGCGACGAAGTCAACGTGGTTGCCGACAACGGAAAGACAGTCGCCTACGGCATAGCCGTGGCCGACAGCGACGAGGTCATGAAAACAAGAAAAGGGCCATACATCAAAGTGGAGAAGTCTCTCTACAAGACACCTAAGATAAGGGATCTCCCCGAGTACAAAGACGGCATGTTCTACAGCCAAAGCCTTCCCGCAATCGCCGTGGGTTATGTCGTGAGCAACCTCGGGGCCGTCACCGCGGTTGACCTCAACGCGGCGCCCGGCGGAAAAGCCACACACCTAGCCCAGATGGGGATTCGCGTCGTTGCTGTAGACCGATCGCATCCGAAGATCGCCAGGATGAAGGTCGAGGTGGCGCGGCTGGGGGTGGCGACCCACGTAGACACGCTCCTTCACGACAGCCGGTATCTCGACCGCGACTTCCCCCGATTAAAGGCAGAAGTCGCTCTTGTGGATCCCCCCTGTACAGACATAGGAGTCCGTCCAAAGATCTACCACAAGGTGACGCTAGACGCGGCAAAGACGCTGGCGAAATACCAGATACAGTTTTTAAAAACCGCCCTTAAACTCGCGCCCCGTGTTGTATATTCAACCTGCACCCTTACATATGTAGAAAATGAGGAAGTGATAAAGAGGGTCAAAGCCGAGCTTCTAGACCCCGGCCTGACTATCGGCGCGCCGGGGTGGGACTGCCCGGAATGCAGAAGATTTCTGCCGCATATCCACAACACCCCAGGCTTCTTCCTCTCACTGCTAGAAAGGCGGTAGGTCAACTCAGCGACTTTAAAGTCTTTGAGACATAGGCGTCGCACTGCTTCTTGTATGAGCAAAAGTTACATGCAAGAGGACTCTCACCGCGTAGTCTTCTTTCGACTAATTTACATATATTTTTTATATAGTATTGCGGAAAGCAGTCTTTACATATAAACGTATTCTCATTTATATACGCTATGTTTTTAAAATTCACCTCCTTACCGCAGACGGCACAAAGAGGCATATACCTCCATGGCAAGCAATTAATATCTGTTTCACCTGAAGAGACATGTTTCGGCCATACTCCTCTGAAGAAGGCACATACCTTGTTAAGTCATCACGACGCGCAGTAGAGACGTACCTAAAGACGGGAAGAATCGAGGTTCCAGATAACCCACCGCCCAGGCTCCTCAGCGATAATTACGGCGTATTTACCACAATAGAAACCGCGAAAGGCGACAAATACGAACTCAGGGGGTGTATAGGCTACCCGGAGGGCTACAGAAACACGCTATACGCAACTATCTACAGCGCAATAGGTGCCTGTTGCCAAGACCCACGGTTCCCAGCGCTACGCTCCGAAGAGCTCCCGCACGTAGTTTTTGAGGTGAGCATATTAAGCCCGCTGAGCTTGCTTGCAGAGGACCCCAGAAAATACCCTGAAATGGTGGAAGTGGGGCGCCACGGTTTAGTGGTAAGAAGGGGGCCGTACGCCGGGCTCCTCCTGCCGCAGGTGGCTGTGGAGGAGTGCTGGAGCCCCGAGGAGTTTCTGATAAACGTCTGCATAAAGGCTTGGCTTCCGGGCGACTGCTGGCTAGACCGGCGGGCCAAACTGTACATATACGAGGCGCAGATATTCCGCGAAAAATCGCCAATGGGCGAAGTCCATGAACGCGACTTGGTTTCAGAAGCCGCTAGATGTAGTCCAAAAACTCGATGAGAAAACGGGCGGTGAGGTAGTCAAGATACTGGTTCCCAACTGCCACGAACTTTTTCCCTCCCCTCCTCACCACGTAGACGTAGCGTTCCCCCAGCCTGGCCTGGAGAAAGTCGGCATCCAGCTCCTCAATTTTCTCCAGCTCCGAAGGCCTCTCCCCAAGCTCCCTCTCGCCGAGTTTGACATATGTAAATCCGAGTAGCTCCTTCAGCTCCTCTACACTGGAGGGTATGTAGCCCACCCTTCCGTATGGCGGTATCATTTTATCCACACGCTCCTTCATTTCACCCAGCTGTCTTAGGATTTCTTGTTCGCCAGGCGTGTACCTAACCCCCACCTCCTGCGGCGGAGACAACCCCCTGCGGGACACGAAGAAGATTATCAGCGCCAAAACCGCCACCGCCGCGACTAACAACGACAACTCCATAATTTGTAGATACATAAAGATAACTCTCCCTTTGGTTTATAATACTTACAATTATTTTGGCCCTAATTCTCAGCAGGAGCTTCTCTTCACAGCTCAGGAGACCCTTAGCTCATCAACGGCCATATACATACATACGTATTTTAACTTACCCGCGTCTCTTTGTGAACACCGGACTTAATAAACCGGGCAAGGAGATGTGACGTGTTCATCTACATGGCCGCCATATACGGTGCTGTGGTGCTGATCATGGGCGTCGTCGGAAACGAGCCGGAGCTCGTCCTACTAGGCCTAGCGATGATGTTTCTCGGCAACCTTCACAGGCTTGGGAGATTCTTGGTAAAGATGCAGAAGCGTGCAATAGACGTAAAGACGTAGCTACCGTTAATTCACTCAGTCTGCAGAAAGTCCAGCGCTGCTCAGGTCGTGCACATTTAACACTGCGCCGGCTCCACCTTAAGCGTATCGCCTTGAACCTCGACAACGCGTACTCTACAGCCTTTCTTAATAGGGGTATCAGACACCGCCTTCCAGTACTCTCCAAATACCTTGACAAATCCCGACATGCCGGGCCCTATGTCGTCGATTGCCACGCCCTCCATACCTCTGAGATTTGTTAAGAACTCCGATGGTGGTCTCTGTCTGTGAACCGTCACTATTTTATATATCATGAATCCGAGAAATCCTATGAGCAAAGCTATATTTATATATAAACCAAGCTGGATAAGCCACCAGTCTCTTATATATATAAGTTCACCGCTGAAGACATTCGCCGGGTAGGTTGATAGGAAGCCCACAACCACCAAAACCACCCCCACGCCTGCAACTACCCCATGAGTAGCCATCCCCATCAGGACCTCCGCCATTATCAACACGGCGCCCAGTATTATGAGAGCAACGCCGAGCCACGCCGTAGGCATGAAGGTAAACACGGAAATCACTAGTATTATTATTGCGGCAACTACGGCGGCCGGGTGACCTGTCAGAAAGGCGGCAAGGAGCAGGATAAAAGCCAGAAGAGACAGAATACTCGACACCACCGGGTCGCTTAGCCACATCTGTAGAATCTCGGTAATTGTCGGTTCCACCTTTCTTGTCGCGACGCCGGCGATTACCAGCTCCGTATTCTGGTTTCTGAGCACCACGGAACTGCCGTTTATCTTCCTCAACAAGTCGTTTACGTCAACCGCCACAACTTCGATCACTCTGTATCTCAAAGCCTCCTCGGCGCCTAGGTTGACGTTTTGAGTTATGCAAAGCCTCGCAAAGGTGCCGTTGCGTCCATACGACTTTGCAACAGTCTCGAGGTATCCTATCAAGGCGTTTAGCGTCTTAGACTCGTTTATAGGCGTCCCACCTGCGATAGGCTGACAAGACCCAATTACTGTATGTGGAGCCATAGCCGCGATGTGCGTAGACATGAGTATGTAGGTCCCCGCAGACCAGGCGTAGCTGTAGTCCGGGTACACGTAGCCGACGACGGGCGCCTGCGAGTTACCAATCTCTTTCATGATCTGAAGCGTGGTGTCGGCCAGGCCGCCCGGCGTGTTGAGCAACAGAAGGACCAAGCCGCTGTTCTGCTCAGCTAACGCAATCGCTCTCTGTATCTGCGACAGCGTGTAAGGCCCTATAACGCCGTTTATCTCAACTACATATACCGTGGTTACTACATAGGCGTTAGAAAAAAAGACTAGTAGAAGCAGGGGGAGGAATCTCCTCATTCCTTCTTCTCCCTCCCAGCCAAGGCCAGGGGCAACGCCACGTACTCCATTGTCGGCGGCGTGACTATTATGAGGTTGTGCTCCCGCGCGATCTCGATGAGCGCATCTATCATCCTGAGCTGCACCGCGGTGGGGTTCTGCGAATATCTCTCGGCTGCCTCCAGGTAGATCTTACTCGCCTCGTACTCCGCCGAGGCTAACGTGATTTTCGCGCGTCTCACCCTCTCCGCCTCGGCTTGACTCGCCATCGCGCGGAGCAGAACCTCAGGAAGCTTTATGTCCTTGATGGCGACGGCGGTCACCTTAACCCCCCACGGAGTCACGTGGTCGTCCACGATAGACGCGATCTTTTTAGCGATATCGTCTCTATGCATCAGTAAAGTATCTAGGTCAACCATGCCCACGACGTCGCGGAGCGTGGAGGCTGCGTAGATGGCGACGGCAGGTATGTGGTTCCTCACGGTCAGCGCCGTTTTTAGGGCGTCCACCACCCTCAGATAAATAGCGGCGTCTATCGTGACCTCCACGTTGTCTTTTGTCAACGCGCGTTGAGCCGGCACGTCCACAACCTCAACTCTGAGGTCGTATTTCATAATGGTGTCTATAATCGGTATGATGAACACAAGGCCCGGCCCCACCACGCCTACCACCCGGCCGAGCCTAAACTTCACAGCCCTCTGGTACTCAGGAATTATGCGTATCGCAGAGGAGAGGATGGCGACGAGAATTACAACGGCGAAAAGAACCAATATGGCAAAGGCTACCTGCTCAACCAGTTGAAGTATCATGCACATTACAACAACTAACTATATAAGTTTGCGTCTAGCCCACGCGGCTAAGAGATATATAGTGGCGGAGACAACCGCCTAGGTGAGGTGAAAACGGGGACGGTCTGAGGGAGTGATGTCAGTTCCGCGCTTCTGAAGCGTCGTGGTTTTCCGGCGGCCGCGCCGCGTATTTCAGCTTCCCAGTTATCCAGTCTTTCAGAACCATGCGGGCGGTCTCGTCGATGTTTATCCTTCCGCCTTTTAGAAGTCTTCTCTTAGCCCTGCCGATTTCCTCCAAAGCGTGCTCCACGTCGCAGTCTATCCCATACGCCTCTCTGAGGGCGTCTGGGTTGTATGCAAGCACCCGTTTGAGCAGGGCGTAGGCGTATGGGACAGGGTCGTCCACCGTACCTGGATCCACCAAGCCTCTTATGACGTCTAGCGCCAGGTCGCCTGTATATGCGGTCTTGACTATGCCAGGCGTGTCTAGCACCAGGAGCCAGCTTTTTGCCCGTACCAACTGTTCGCCCTTGGTCCACCCCGGCTTGGGGCTCGTGGGAGCGACGTAGCGGCCCTTGAGGTAGTTTATAATCGTAGACTTCCCGACGTTGGGGTACCCCACCACGACGACGGTGGTAGGTATCCTAGGAGCCAGCGATCTGATGGCCGTAATGAGCTTCCGCGTGCCGAGTCTATGTTTAGCGCTTATATACACAACGTCCCTGCCTAAATTGACGAAGTATGCCCGCCAGGCCTCCAAGATACCTCTCTCTACGAGATCCGCCTTGTTAAGCACCACCAACAGCCTCTTCCCCAGCCTGTCTACCGACTTCTCCACCTCTTCGTTTCTAGTGGCGAGGGGGTCCCTGGCGTCGAGAACCTCGAGCACAATATCCCCATCTTCAATCACTCTTCTTACGAGACGCCAATTCTTCCTCACGCCCAGGTACGCGCAATACTTTAAAAATGTGGCTGTGAAGCCATCTATGTCGTTTAAGCCACCTCCTTCGAGGCTGGAGCTGATTAGGCTGAGGAGGCAGCTTACCCTCTTTCAGCGTATGAAGAAGACGCTTGAAGACGCCAGGAACTCTACTATCCAAAGGATAAGAGCCTTGATAGCCGACTTAGAGCGGCTGAGGCGCGAGATAGCTGACGGATTTGTAGAGGTGGCGGACAACTTCAAAATCGCCGTGGCTAAGTCCGGCATAGACAAGATTGAAAACATAGCGGAGCTGACGCCGAAGACGGTGAGGGTGGGGCTTGTAAATAGGGGGACGCACATAGGTCTAGAGGTGAGCAACTACGTGACTTACCCTACTTACAGCATAGCGACCGAAGCCGCTGAGCTCGACGTCGCGCTGGTGAAAATGCGCGAGCTTCTCACAAAGCTTATAGAGTTCGCCGAGAAGGAGACGCTCTTCTACACGCTTCTCAACAGGGTGAGGGAGTATCAACGTATGATAAACGCCATAGACTACGTCGTCATCCCCCGCATAAGAGAAAACATGCAATATATCCGCCTTGCACTAGAGGAGGGCGAAAGAGAGGAGTTCATAAGGAGGAAGATAATAACCTCATATATTTAAAAACCGGGTTTTCAACTACCTGTATGTCTATGAAAGACCTTAATGTACTTATTAAAGAGCTTATCGATAAAGAAATCGAGAAGGCCATGAATAATGTAAAAGAAGAAATAAAAGGTTTAGTAATAACGATCGATAGAAAAATAGAGGAGTTACGTCAATATTTAAAAACCTAAGAAGTTAGAGACCCATGAACACAAAAGCACTACTTACAATTGCGCTGACTGCTATGTTGGCAATGGCACAGGCGCCTGCCGACAAGTACCTGGCAGCAGGTCTCGCAGTAGGTCTGACAGGCCTTGGGGCAGGTATAGGCATAGGGATCGCTGGTTCGGCAGCTATGTCTGCAATGGTCGAGAGACCGCAAGAAAGAATTTGGTATCTGATATACTTGGCGCTTGCCGAGGCTATTGCGATATATGGTCTGCTGGTTAGCTTCTTGATATTGTCCGGTTAACAAACTTAGCGGGTAAGCGGCTCAAAAACTTTTCTTCTTTTTTCAGCTGGTACACCTTCTACAAGTAGAGAGGCAACTCTCACGAGCGTCATAACCTCCGCACGCATATATTCTAAATGCGCGCCCAGTGCGCCGAGCGAAAACTCCGAAAACCTGACTGTGTATATATCGGAGAGTTTTTTCACATAGGCTGGATATATATTATCCATCGCGATTGATATATTCTCCAGCGTCGGCGCCTCAGCCACTAAGTCCAGCAGTATCCTCCCCCAGGGGGTGCCTTCGGCGTTTTCTAGAAACTTCGCAGGCGGATCCTTCACCGCAGATGCCACCAGCGGCGTAGGTCTATCTACAATAAGCTCGTTCAGTTCTTCGACAAGCCCCCATATCCTCGCCCTTATTGCAATCAGGATGTTAAAGTATTCCTTAAGCTCCGTTACGAAGTCGTGGAGCGACTTGTCTTTGCTCGTTGGGGCCGTTGTGGAGAAGTCGTGAATCCACTGCCTATCTAAGAAGACGCTTATCTTCTCATCTCCGTATTTCGAGGCAAGCTCGAAGGCTTTGTAGGCGGGGTGCCTGATCTGTTTCA
>Ga0080004_1185598_pt1 | contig 14382 bp, 19 predicted proteins | sample WasSprMetagenome_FD_69207 | JGI IMG/M metagenome (GOLD analysis project Ga0080004, IMG submission 69207) | Sulfidic aquatic microbial communities from Washburn Spring, Yellowstone National Park, USA - WS (SPADES assembly) (version 2) | ecosystem: Environmental > Aquatic > Thermal springs > Hot... | reverse complement strand
ATTCGCCGAGGTGGTCTGGATCAACTGTTAAAACATCGAACCCTTCATTTAACAGTTGAGCCTCAATCTTTCTCAGTCCGTAAGGCGCTTGGACGGGAATGCCGTTGATTGTTTTTATTGGCGGAAAGAATAGCAGCTGGAAAAACCAGTCTGGAACAACGTTTGGAGGCGCTGTTGTTCCAAAGCCTAAGAATTCGTCGTTTCGATAGTTACTCATCAAAGTTCTGTCGGCAGTTAACAAAACCTTCATGGTTGTCATCGTTCTAGCGGGATGATTCCAACCTTTTTGAAACGATTTTACGAAGCTGATATCTTAAATTCTCTATTGGAAGGTTTTGGTTTTTCAATTTTCCAACCTGTTCCGCTAATTCTTTGTCACCTATAGTTTCAGCAAACCATTTCTCGAAATCGCCTCTATAAAAGTGAAACTCTATGGATGCTGCGCTTTCACCAGTATAGTTTCCAATAGAAGAGAAAAAAAGGAACGCCTTCTCTTTTGGAACAGCCTTGTCTTTAATGTTCATAAAATTTACCTCTTCGTTATTTCACCGTCTAGTTTAAAGTTTTCAGTTTTTTCCATGAAGTTCCTAGTTTCAAATTTTGACAGAAATCCTCCATGGTTAGAATAAATATACATTGCGAGTGTGCTTTTTCTTGCGTGTGCTTCTTTAAACTTTAATTTTTGAAGTTTTCTTTTTAATATGGTTGATATTATGCCGGCTTCATCTATGTCGCCGACGAGCTGGGCTCCTGTGATTTCTCCGTTTTTTATGGTGAAGCGTTTGATTGTGGTATGGCTGTTGATTGTTATTTTTTCTCCATCAAGCGATCCAATTGATGCGAATGTTGTGTCAAACACGTCGACCATGTTCTGTGGAAGTGTTCCTTCGTAAATTGCGTTTATGCCAAGCATGTTTAAAGCTGCGACTTTTCCCTGCTCCACTGCCGGAGGCCATAGAGCGATTACATTGCGGCTTCCAGATGTTATGTCTATGGTTTCGCAGCAGTCGCCAGCTGCGTAAACGTCAGGTGCTGATGTTTGCATTTTCTCATTCACGATTACTCCTCCCGATTTGCCTAATTTGATTTGACTTGGATCTAGGAAGGATAAGTTTGGAGCTACTCCTAACGCGGCGATAACTCCATCACATTTGAATTCCTGCGTCCCCAACCTCAGTTTTTCTATGGGGTCTCCTACCAAGCGCATTTGTTCATGAATTCCAACTATTTTTACTCCGTTTGCTATTAAGAGATCATGTATTAGCCGACATATGTCTTCGTCGAAAAGTCTTCTCAAAACTCTTGATCTGCAAAGAATTATAACGTCAACGCCTATTCTGCGTAATGCAACAGCCGTTTTCACGGCAACTGCTCCCGCACCATAAATGATTGCTCTTTCTTTGATTTTACTGCGAATCGTTTCTGCGTCCTTTAAGGTTCTCAGCGTGAAAATCCCCCTTTTATTCTTTAATTCCTCAGGAATTATTGGTCTAGCTCCTGTTGCTATTAGCAGCTTGTCGTAAGGAAAAACGGATCCGTCTTCAGCTATCGCTTTTTTAGCGTTTACATCAACACTTATAACGGTCTTCCCGCGAACGTAGGAAATCTTCGTTTTACTTAGGTAATCATTATTCCATAAGTACAGCTGCTCCCTTGAAATTTTTCCTTCTATAAATTCAGGAAGCGCGACTGGGGAATACGGGACACTGTCCTCTTCATTTATGACGGTTATTTCCGCATCTGCGTTTTGCTTTCGAATTGTTTCAGCTGCGCTTACTCCCGCAGCTCCAGCGCCAATTATAACTATGCGCATATATCTTCCAATCCCAAACGTTTCAGAGTTTCAGGTTTTGGTTTTCCATCGGAATCCCATCCTCTAAGAGCGTAGTATTCGTCGATCATTTTCTGTAACAAACCTTTATCAAGCGCTTCGCCCTTCCATGGGCCTTCCTTTAACGGCTCGTTAAACATTCTTTCAGCTATCGTGTCATCTCGTATGGTGAGCCCCTCTCTTATGTTGAAAAGCCTCTCAAGAGTTCTTATGCGTTCAGCCGCGTTCATAAGGGCTTTAGGCGAAGTTTCGCGTCCAGTAGATGCGGTGTAGGCTTTTGCCCATGATTCAAGCCCCACTGGCAGGAAGGGTATGGAGCATACGCCTAAAGAGTCTGCGAGAATGTGCATGTCCTCGTATGCCGCAACCAGCTTTGGCTTATACTCATACTTTGTGGGTTGCGCCGCCTCTTCTGTTCCTACAATGTTTCTTGCAACGGTTTCCGCCTGCGTCTTCATTGATCTATAGTAAAACTCGCATAGGCCATATGTTGCCCTGTTTTGGCTTCCTGAATCCGTCACGGCGCATGAGAGGGCGACACCTTTGAACGGCCTTATTTCCATAAGCCAAAGCTCCTGGCCTCCTTTGGCGTACACTGCAAGTTTTTTGGCGGCTTCGCCAAGCTTCTCCGACGCCTTTTTCACACCATCCGCCAAAAGTTCTCCAATGCCTTCTTTCCCAGCGATCTTTTTGACAAGACTGACGAAGGCGTTTCCATCGCCGAAAGTTAAGTCTATGTTGTTTACTTGATTTTTGCCTAGTATCCCCTTTGAATATAAGTCCATAGCGTAGGCGATGGTGGCGCTTGTTCCACTTATGTCCAACCCCATGTCTTGACATATTATGTAGGCTTCCCACACTCTATTGAAATCTTTAATTTTGGCAAAGTTAACTATGGATGTTAGGGTTCCTTGACATGCCACAACGCTTGCTTTTCCAATGTTTTTCACGTTGATGTAAGCCCAACACCGTAATGGGCAGCCGAAACATGATTGAAGTTTTAACTCGGCACTTTTCACAAATTTTTCAGCTTTTTCATAGGCTTCAAACCGACCATCCCATAAAGTATCTTCATAATTGCCAAAGAATGTTTTAGCGTCTGCCTCAAGAACTCTGAAAAGTTTGTGATGCCACTCGGGGAACTCCTCATAACTAGGCGTAGCCTTTATACGCTCCCGCATTTCATCCGCCATCTGCTTGAGTTGATCCGGCATGGCCACGTCTAATCCTCTAGTACCTCTGACAGCAATCGCCTTCAAGTTTTTGGAACCCATTACCGCGCCAAGTCCGCAGCGGGCGGCATAGTTACGCACGCTAAAGGCTATGCCTGAAAGGTTAACAAGTTTCTCGCCAGCCGGTCCAATACAAGCAACCTGTGCATCTTCATCGCTTTTTCTCAGCGCCTTAACTGTGTCGAAAACCCCTTTTCCACGCAGATGCTCAGCGCTTTTAATTTCGACATCATCATTGTATATGTCAATGTAAACCATTGACGAAGCCCTGCCAGTAACGACGATCCCGTCGTATCCGGCATATTTCAGTTCAGGTCCAAAGAAACCGCCAGCATTAGATCCTCCAAGCAAGTTTGTCTGCGGGGATTTTGAAACAACATCAATTCTGCCTGAAGATGGCACAATTGTTCCGGTCAACGGGCCCGTCATAAAAATGAGCACATTTTCCGGACTGAGCGGGTCAACGTTTTTCGGCGTTAGTTCATAGAGAAGTTCAACCGCTATCCCTCTGCCGCCGACGAATTGTTCAATATATTTTTCGGCGGGAATAATCCTAGGACTGTTATCGCTTAGGTTTACAAATAGAATTCTATTCGTGTAGCCGTTCATATTTTAGCCATCTCCAAAAACTTTGCAAGTTTTTCTAAGCCCTCCCTCCTCTTTTTGATGGATAATTTGCCTACATCTACGTATTCTAATGCTTGTTCAGGGCATGACTTAACACATTGGGGGTCGCCCTTGCACAAATCGCACATTATAATTTTTTTATTTGTTGGGTGAAGGCTAACTCCCCCAATTGGGCAAGCTAAAATGCACATTTTACAGCCTATACATCTCGAATAGTCAACATATGTTCCAAGATAATCGTCAACGATTATTGCATCCATGGGGCATGCAGCAGCACATGCAGGGTCTTCGCATTTTTGACAAAATGCGGGTATGTTTATGCCTATGTCTTCGTACTTCACCACGTTTATTCGCGATTCTGAAGGGTTGATTCTTCCCTCATGCATAAGAGAGCAAACAGTTTCACAAGTCTTGCATCCAATGCATTTGTCGTAGTTCACCACTATTATTTTATTCATGCGCCTTTTCCCTCACAATCAGAGTGCTAAATCTCCAATTTTATTGGCTGTAACATTTTTTCCAAGTGTTCTTTGTCAACGCTGTATTTTGGCTGTTGAATTTGGGGGCAATCCTGAAGGGTCTTTTGGCCATTTGCGCGCGCGCGCGCGCAAGTTTCACTGCAAATGGGAAGCATCCTTGTTCTCCGCATTCTCTGCAGTTTGTTTTGGGCAAATGCTTGTAGATTTCAAGTGGACTTAGCTTTTGTTTTATGTCTATAAGTTTGGGGTCCGGGGAACCGTGTTTCTCATAATACTCGAGAGCCTTGTTCAGCATGTTCTCCAACTTTTCCAAAAGTCTAAGAGCAATCTCCTCTCTTAAGACGCAGCCAAGGTTAATCTTTCCGGAGGAGTAGACAGTCACCAGCTTCCCATCTAATAGGAAAGTAACAGAGCCAAATGCCTTTGCATATTGCGAGTGAGGTATTGCTAAATAAAGTATGGGAATGATATCGTTTAACGGTTGGTTTGCCTGGGCTGTGATTTGAAGTTTTCTAGGCTCTAAAAGGCATGGTGTTTTTTCTGTTATGTGAATTTCATAAAACATGATTCTAGTCACTACAGCTTTGCTTCTTTTATGACTACTTCTGCTATTTTCTTTACGTCTGCTTGGTATATGTCAAGCGTGGGTACTTTCTGCAGGTACTTGGATATGTCTATTTCGTAGTCAATTCTTTTACTGGCCTTTTCTAAAACCTTTGAGGCGCATCTGTTGCCACACCCGTTTATGACAATGTTTTTCATTGCTTTTTCTGCGATTTCTAAATGCGGTTTTGAGCCTGCCGCCACTGCTGTTGTGCAGCACATTCTAGCCTTATCCATGTTAGTGAGCAACACGCCCACTGCATGTCCTATTTGGCCGACGTTTGCTGCGCCGTCGCAAACCCAGACAACATTTTCGTGCTCGGCAACCTTATAACAAAGGGGAAGGATTTTGGGTTGAACAGCTGTTTCTTTTGGATTGTTCATGGTTATTTCTCCAAAATCGCCTTTATAATCAGTTCTTTAGCCTTCCTTACGTCTTCTTGGGAAATGTATTTCTCAACACCTAAACCCTTTCCAATGTCCGTGTGTAAAGCCACTTTTTTCATGCCTATATCTCTGACCAGCACAATGCTTTTCGCAATTTTGAAACCCGCACTCTCAATAGTCTTTCTGGCGCATTCAAAAGGGCAACCGTCCACCGTTATTATTTTCTTTGCCGCTTTTGATTTCCCTAGAACCGGCTTAACGCCTAATGGCACAGACGGCAAACAGCCGATAGCCACCTTTTCCAATCCAAGCTCCTTAACCACCTCGAGACATGCCAGTGCGCTTGTTATTCCGGTGTTTGACAACCCGCCGAAACACGAAAAGATTATGTTTTCGTGAGTTGGCATGCCTTCACGCCATTCTCCACCTTCAGCCATTCCCATTTCGCCTCCTTCTTCTAAACCACTTGTTCAATAACACGTTTCGAAAGTGCATCCAAAAACTCAGCGTCAACCGCTTCAATAACCCGAAATACTGCTGGATCCGAGATCGAATAAAACCTTCTGTTTCCATGCTTCCTATGCTTCACAAGCCCACAACTCTTTAGAATCGCCAAATGCCTAGAAACCAGTGGTTGTGCAATTCCCATATAAGGCACTATTTCGCATACACATCTTTCTCCCTCACGCAAGAATTCAAGGATTTCAAGCCTCACAGGGTCAGAGAGGGCGCGGAAGATTTTGGCTTTGAATTTTAGGTTTTTTGTTTTTGGATGCATGTTAAAGCAAAAGTTCATAACAATATTTAAATATTGCTATATTCTTCCTCTTTCAGCTAAGGTGAAAACATGAAAGAAGTTAAAGTTGAAGTAATAGGTCCTGAACCGCCATGCATGCGGTGTCAAGCAGTCAAAAGAGTTGTAGAGCGTGCTGCTGAGAAGCTTAAGCAGTCTGGGATAATGGTGAACATCGAAAGGGCCAACATAATGTCAAAGGAAGTTGTGCAGAAATACGGCATTTTAGTCTCTCCAGCCCTAGCCATAAATAACACGGTTAAAGTCATGGGGCGAGTTCCAAGCTCAGACGAAGTGGAGAAGCTGATTAGAGAAGCTGCTGAATAAAGGCGAAAATGCATGGATGAGAAAACGGTTAGAGCGCTTCGAGCCGGCATAATCCTAGCCTTCATAATAATTGTTATAGGCCTTCTAATCTACAGCCGTATAATGGCTTATTCACTTGCGCCACAGTCAAAACCTGTAGATTTACGTGGACTCCCCATATGGCAGATTCCCATAGTCTACCTCATCGACTATTTTAGCCATGGAACAGTATGCCTACTCTTCGCGTTTACAGTTGCCGGCCTAATCTACGAGTTTGTACCAAAAGAAGCTATCACAAAATACATGGGAAGCGGAAGAGTGGCTGGTTATGGGCTTGCCCTTGGAATGGCGCCTTTCCTAACGGTTTGTTCATGCACCATGGTTCCCCTTTTCGGTGGAGTCCTCTATGCTGGTGCTGGAATAGGGCCAGCAATAACCTTTCTGCTGATGGCGCCAGCCGCCAACATTCTAACCATTCTGCTTACTGGCGAGATGATTTCTTGGGAAGTTGCCGGCGTCCGTATCATAGCCTCTGCAACGGTGGCTTTGGTTGCAGGTATAATAATTTCCAAAACTCCGTGGGGTAAAGCTGTCGAAAGAGAACATCAAGTCGCCAATGCCGCGGCAACTGCAAAAATAGAGCTAGCTAAGCCTCCTCTGGATGAGAGGCTTTGGGCAGCGCTAAAGTTTGCGGGATATTTGGCAAAGCAGATTCTCCCATTCTTCATATTGGGTTTAATTGCGGTGAGCTATGTGGAGGCGTTTCTACCCGAAGACATTGTTGGAACCTATCTAACTGGAGTCACTGGAATACTGATTGCCTCAGTGCTTGGCGGACCGCTTTACACTCCAACACTTGTTGAAGTTGTTCTGGGCAAAGCAATGTGGGACCTAGGCATGTCAAAAGGCGCACTGCTCAGCTGGCTCATGGGACAACCCTATGACGTGGCCAACGCCTTGGCAGTTTCAAGAATAGCAAAGTGGAAAGTTGTCCTAACCTACATGCTTATAGCTTGGGCTGGAAGCGTAATCTTCGGACTGCTCTACGGCTTCCTAAGCGGGTCGCTGTAAACATGAATGAAAAGGATTTAGAAAACAAACAGCCATGCACATGTACTCAAGCTACAACAGACCTCCTAAAAGCAGTCTCATCGATAAAAGAGGGCATGCTCAAAGAAGTTAAATGCAAAGGCTGCGGGAAAACCTTCCTAACAAACTTTGATACTGAATACTGCTACGACTGCAGAAGAAAAAACCCGCAAAGGTGAAAGCCAATCATGGCTAAAGCAGGCACGCCATGGTACCCAACCATTTTTCCAGAAAAATGTGATGGCTGTGCGCCTTATGGCAAGCCCCGCTGCGTAGAATACTGCTCAAACGGCGTGTTCGCCTTCAAAGACGGAAAAGCCATAGTGGCTAATCCCCATAAATGTGTTAATGGATGCACTGCATGCGAACCCATATGCCACAAAAAAGCCATAAGCTTCCCAAAACCCGACTTCGCCTCAACGCCTATAAAATCTGGAGACAAAGGCTTACTAAGAAAAACCAAATGCAAAAAGTGTGGCAAAGTCTTCTGGACCAACAGAAATATAGACTTATGCTTTGAATGTGAAGGCAAACGCTAATTTACTCACATTTTTATTAACCATTAATAATGAGAGTAAACTTTTACTCAAATGCTAAGAGGCAGATAGGATGGAAGAACCCTTTTACTGCATAATATGCGACAAACCTATGCAGCCAAAACGAGAAATTGCCGTATGCTCCTTTTGCGGCAAAAAAGAAGTTAGTGATTACGTTTGCCCAGATGGGCATTACGTCTGCGAGGACTGCCGAACAGCCTCTCCGGAAGAAATAGTCAAAAAGGTGTGTGTAGCCACGCGTGAGACAGACCCAGTTAAAATTGCGATTTTACTTATGAGGCATCCCGCCATCCAAATGTATGGCCCTGAACATCACTACTTGGTGAGTAGTGTTTTGCTTGCAGCCTTAAGAAATCTGGGCAAGTTTAACATTGATAAGTCGTCATTTGAAGAAGCAATTAAGCGTGGAAAAAGAATGCCTTTGGGGTCATGTGGCCTTTTAGGGACGTGTGGGGCTGCTGTTGGTGTTGGAATAGCAATAAGCATAGCTAAAAGGGCTACATGGACATCGGATAAGGAAAGGTCGTTGGCAATGCAAGCTACAAGCAAAGCGTTGAGCAAAATTGCTGAAATAGGGGGACCACGCTGTTGCAAAGCAAGCACATTCGCAGCCATAGAAACTGCAGCAAAGTTCTTTGAGCAAGAATTTGGCATAAAGATTCCCAGTTTGACAGATCCCAAAAAATGTTATTTTAGAAACATTAACACCGAGTGTTTAGGAAATAGATGTCCCTATTATAGGTGAAAGTATGCCTGCTGTTTGGAGATTATTGAATTTTATTACGGGAAATCCGAAAATGGAATGGGCGGTTAATGAGGCTATATTCCGAAGCCGAAGAACGGGCTTAGCACCGGACACTTTGCGTTTATGGCAAGGCTCAGCTTCCGTGGTGCTTGGAGCCCCATCATCCTTCAAGGACGACGTCAACCACGAAAACTGCATTAAAAACAGCGTTGAAATTGTTAGGGCTAACTCCGTGTCCCCTGAAGTATTTTATTATGACATGGGCAGCCTAAACTTCGCATTCGCCATAGATACAAGCGAACTTAAACAATTTATTAAAAACTACCAGCCAGTTTTATCAGAATATCAGCTTTTAAATGAATGCATCGCCGTAGGCTTAAATAAAAAATTCAGAGTTACCTCAAAAGCAGATGCCACAGGAGTTTACATCAACAACAAAAAAGTGTCAGAATCCTTACAGGTATGGTTTTACGATTACCTCCTCTTTCAAGGCATAGTTCACATCAACACGAATCTAAGCATTTATAATCAGGTAACTAGATTCAAGAAGCAGTTAACAACTCTAAAACTTGAAATAGGTGAAGAAATACCCGTGGGAGATGTAATTAACGCGTTAGTGCAAGGCGTTGAAGAAAAACTTGACGTGAAATTTAACGAGCAAAGAATAACCGAAGAAGAACAGAAGCTTATCCAAAAACTGTACCGCGTCAAATACAGCCTAGACAAATGGAATATTAGCGGGCGCGAGCCATTTTTGATTGGTATGGGTAAAACAACAGTTGAAGTGTTTGTGGCATACCCGCCAACCTCAAAGTGCCGTGAACTCATTGACCTTGTTAAAAATGTAACGTCAGACTTGCAAAATGAAGTAGAAATCAGAGTCTGGATGAGGGGCAGAGGCATAAATCAACATGGACCTTGCCCAGAAATATCTCCAGTTCTCAAATATGTTGAAAAGCACAGTACCCTTCCTGCTATAATAATAAATGGAGAGCTGAAGTTCAGCGAGTCTATACCATCAAAAGAAGATTTAAGAAAAGCAATACTTGAAGTGTCATAACTTAAGATGGACTCTTCCCAACTCCGAACAGGGAAAATGAAAATGCGCTGTTGGAGGTTGCTTGAATATAGCTCGAAGAATCCGGCAATGAACCTTGCCATTGAGGAGGCTATCCTAAGGTGCTTAATGGAATATGGCGGCCCAAACTCAATACGCCTTTGGCAAAATCCGTCAAGTGTTATTATCGGATATTTCCAAAATCCAAAAAGCGCGGTTAACATGGCTGCTTGCAAAAAGATGAAAATAAGGGTTATAAGGAGAATTTCTGGCGGAGGCGCCGTTTACCATGACCATGGAAACCTCAACTACTCAATATTCGTAGAAAGGGAATCGCTGGAAAATCCGCTAAAGGCAAGTATAAAGGATTTGGAGAAATCCTACGCGATTTTTTGCGGAGGGGTCGTTGAAGGGTTAAAAGCGCTTGGGATTGAAGCCTACAGTCAAAATGGAGACATAATGATTCGAGGAAAAAAGGTTTCAGGAAGTGCTCAGCACCGACTTTACAACGTCATATTGCACCATGGAACCCTCATGTTGAACATTAACATGGAAATGCTTGGGCAAGCCCTAGAAATCTCCAACCCTGAAAAATTCCTTGTAAATCTACACGAAGTTCTACCAAATAAAATCTCCTTAGACAAAATAAAAAAGGCGGTGACAAAAAGCTTCGAAAAAACATTTAACATAAAACTTGAGAAAGGGACATTAACCTCAAAGGAGAGACGTGTTGCGAAAAAACTTTACAAAATGAAGTACAGCCAAGAAAATTGGAACATAAAAAGTTATTTGTATCATGGCGGTTTTAGTTTGTAGCCCCATTTTTTGTTCATTTCTTCAAGCTTCGCCGAAAGTCTTTTAGCTTTTCCTTCAGCCTCAGCTAGCAAAACATCCATTTCCCGCCTTTTCAAAAGGTTTGTTAATTTTTCAATTTCAGCCGGCAGCTTCTCGAGGGCTGCGACCAACTTTTTGCTTGCAGCTTCATCTCCAGTTACAAGCTCTAAAGCTTCTTCTGGACAGAACTCAACGCATCTGGGCTCTCCGTCACATAGGTCGCATACCAAAACCGAGTTCTTGTCCGGATGCACTGCAATACCGCCGTATGGACACGCTTGGACACACCATCCGCAGCCGTCGCACCTTGCCTCGTTGATCAATATTACACCGTTCTCTTCCGACTGGTTTAGAGCTTCGCGCGGGCAAGCTCGCACGCATGGAGCATCCTCGCAGAACCTGCATGTCATGGCAATGTTAAAGGCTGGTGTTAAGCGGACAACCCTTATCCTCGACCTTAAAGGATTCCACAGAGCTTCATTCTTTTCTAAAGCGCAGACATACTCGCATAGGCTGCAGCCCGTGCACTTGCTCGGGTCAACGGCTACAAACTTTCTTAAATTAAGCTTAGCCATAGACTTCCTCTTCACATGGGCGCTTAAATTTAAGTATTCTCAATGTAGAACATGTTTTTATAATTTCCTTTCTCGAAAGCTCAAAATCATCGTCTATATGTTATAGCACAACCCTAACTCTTTCTTTCAGCACTATCCTGTCCACTGTAAACTCTGAGGAATAAGCGTAAACCTCAACTCCGCGTTCCGCAGCTTGCCGTAAAGCCTTTCCAAACGCCATGTCCATTTCATCGTTGGGCCTAAACATGTGGGCATCTGTTCTTTGAATCATAAAGAGAATGCAGGCGCGGTATCCCTCTTTTTTAGCTTTAACCAGCTCTAAAACGTGCCTAGTTCCCCTCTCGGTTGGGGCGTCTGGAAACATGGCGACGCCGTCCTTCACAAGGGTGCATGATTTAACCTCTAAGAGGCAAGGCGCATCATTATTGCTTAATAAAAAGTCAAATCGCGTATGCCCATAGAGGTGTTCGGGCTTAATTACAGCGTATTCAGCGAATTCCCGCAAATCCCTATTCTTCAAAGCTTCAAAAACAAGCTTGTTGGGAAGGCGGGAGTCAACGGAAACAATTTGGTTGCCATGGTAAACTCCTACAATGTCATAGAGAGTTTTTCTTCCATTCTTTTCAGCCTCTTTCAAAACCACTTGTGCATCAAAAACCAGCAGCTCCTCTAATCTTCCAGGGTTGGGCAAGAAACAAACAATAGTCTTATCGCCAACTTGAACCAAAACAGAGAAACGCGTAACCCTCGCCTTAAAAGTTCCCTTAACAAGTTTCCCATCGAGCTTGACAAAACTAGCCAAAACCGAACGCCACATTAAATTTTAGTCATTGTATAAAGGGGAAGCCTTAACTGTGGGTGGCTATTTGACCGGGTAGGCTCCGCATGTTCTGCAGAAATTTGATTTCTCTGGAACATTGGAGTTGCATTGGGGACATATTTTACCCTTTAGATCTTTCGGATGGGGTACGCCTATTTCTTCTCGGTATATTTCATAGTAGAAGAGTTGTTCTTTGTCGCGTATTGTCACATCGTCCATTTCGAGATATTTCCTCTTTTTCTCTTCAAACTCTTTGTCGCCGATTTTCATGTTGAAGAAGTTTGGAAGTGTTGTTGTTCCTGAGCCGACTTCTATGGGGTCTTTCCTTCGCCAAGCAATTTCAGCGGGTAAAACCTTCTCGAAGGCTTTACGCATTATCCATTTGCCCCACATTTTCCCATTTTCCTCATGAACCTTATATTTAGAGCTGAGTTTTATGGCGAAGGCTTTGAAGTCTGGGTCAAGGTATGGCGTTTTAACTTCCACGCCAACCGCTTTTCCTATTGGAACAGATGAGAAAAGCATTGTATCCCAAATCTTCTGCAGTTCTAACTCCAGTTCCTTTTCGTTCCATTTAAATAGCCACGGATATCCAGCCATAAGCTCGTCTAGGGCGTCGCCTGTCATGACACTTTTAACTCCGTTGTCTTTAGCAAACTTCAATCCAATGTATATTGTGGAGCTGTTTCTGATCTCCATAGGATCAAAAACCCGCAAAGTTTTTATAACAAACCGTGCAGCCTCGTAAAGTTCTTCCTCGGTGAAAAAGTGCATGTAATGCGAAAGGTTTAGCCTTTCCGCCATAAGCCTAGCATGCTCAACATCCGGCGCTGGCGCTCCCTGGAAAGCGCATGTAAAAGCCTTTTGGCGAATATATTTTGACGCGACGGCCGCCAAGATGCTTGTGTCCAAGCCTCCTGAAAGGAGAACCCCCTCGGTTAGGTTTTTCTCAACAGCTTTTTCAACAAGCATCCTGATTTTAACGCATATTTCCTCGATTTGTTCACTCATTTTCTCGCTTCCAGTTGAGGGCTTTAGGTTTTAGGTAGGCTTCCTCTATTTCCATATGAAATGTCCCATTACGCCTTACAACATTGTATTTGGGGATTTCAATTGTTTCATTAAAAATGGGGGCATCAACTATTAATGTATGGTATTCGCCGTTTTCTCCGCAAAGATCCATCCCATAACGGTCTCTTAATTTTTCTAGCTCTTCCAGAGATTCCCAGTTCAATTCGCGTCCAAGCCATTTCTCGTCGAACCATGGTTTTTTGACGCATGAAAAAACCGCTTTACACCCTTCTGAAATCAGTTCCTTCAAAATTTGATAGCGGTCAACGCCCCAGAGAGGCTTAATCACTTTCAAGTTTAATCCTTTGCAAACATCTTCCATCCAGTTTCCATGGAAAGCATCTAGAGGCGCAATGTCGCCCGTGATTATGGCTTCTATGCCTTCTTTTTCAACTAAACTGGATAGGGCTTTTCTGTAGTGTTCAAAGTAGGGTTCTCTAGTTTCAGCCTTGAAACATTTTGCTTTAAGGGCTTTAGCTTGGAGTTCGATGATATGTAGGGGGTGGGCAAGGGATGGGTTTTCCCATAGAAAAGTGACTATGCAGCAGATTTCGTGGCCTTGAGCTAAGGCTTTTTGATAGGCTAGGCAAGAGTCTTTGCCGCCGCTCCATGAAACTGCAACTCGCAAAGTGAAGCCTCCAATTTGGTAATGTCTGTTTTTAATTTGTTTAGGATAAGAAATGCATTTTCAGCTATTTTACCGTTGCATTAACTCTTGATTTCGCATTTTGGATTTAAAGAAAAAGGGAAATGTGGGTTTTGGCTTTTGGCGAATTATTTGGCAGCTGCGGCTTTCGCCAGTTTTTCTCCTAGTTTTTCTGCTTGTTCCAAATCTTTTGGTTTTGGCGAGCCTTCGACGGCTATTCCAGGCTTTATCCATTTCGGGTTGAAGTTGCCGAGGATTCTGTCTATGTTTTCTAGGGCTGTCACTTGGCTGCCGGCGCCCGTGGTGAATACGCATGCTGGTTTGCCCGCCACCTCATGCCTATGCGCATAAATATTCGTGAACATGGTTAACATTTCTCCTGACATTATGCTGAAGTGGGATGGCGAGCCAAACGCGTAGGCATCAGCCTCAGCCACATCGCTGGGAGTAACCTCCCTAGCCTTCTTCAACACAACCTCAACCCCTGAAACCCTGCTTGCTCCGTGGGCCACAGCCTGCGCCAACTTTTCAGTGTTTCCAGTCCGACTATCATAAACCACAAGAACCTTGGCCATAACAAAGCCTCCTCTAACAGTTAAGGCGTTTGCGCACTAATTAAACTTTCCAATATTTAGCAGTCAGCCGTTGCCCTAGAAAGTTATGGGATGATTTCGCATCCGTTGTATTTCATGAATTGGAAGTCTTCAATTTTTATTTTTCCAGCCTTGAT
>Ga0080004_1060284_pt1 | contig 14386 bp, 5 predicted proteins | sample WasSprMetagenome_FD_69207 | JGI IMG/M metagenome (GOLD analysis project Ga0080004, IMG submission 69207) | Sulfidic aquatic microbial communities from Washburn Spring, Yellowstone National Park, USA - WS (SPADES assembly) (version 2) | ecosystem: Environmental > Aquatic > Thermal springs > Hot... | reverse complement strand
AAGCTGACCTCGTAGCCAGAGGGGACAGTAATACTGGATATCTGGAGCGCATAGTTTCCTTTATTCTCGATGACGAGATCAAGCGTCTTTTCGGAACCAAACAGTACCTCGCCAAAATTCAAGCCTTCCGGTACTGAAATGTCTCCTATTCCACCCGTACCGGAGAGGGTGAGGGTATGCTTTATGGTTGGATTGTTTTTATCAGCACCTGTTTTGCCAGAGTTCGACAGTATCTCAGCAACTGCTGTCTTCGGACCAGTAGATGTGGGGCTGAATTTTATAGTTATCGAGCATGAGCTATTCGGCTCAATAGTCTTTCCAGAACAGGTGTCTGAGCTCACCGAGAATTGGCCCTTATCGGTCCCTTCGATAGTGCCCTGAGAAAGGATAAGGTCATAACCGCCCGCGTTTGTAATAGTTACTGTCTTTTCCCACGATGAACCCACCTTCACAATCCCGAAATCCATTGTGCCGTCAGTAATATCGCCAGATGGCGAGAAGATAGCGACAGGCTCAGGGATGCCCTCACCTTTAAGATTTATGGTCACCTCGACATCTGCTCCAGCAGTACCTGTATTTGCCTTAAATGTAAGGGTTGCCTCATAAGTCTGCTCAGCTGAGGGGGTAAATCTTATATCCAGTTTGTTGCCGCTCGATGCACCCTTTGGAACGTGTAGTTCATTCCGGTCCACCGTAAACGCGCCAGCACCCGTCCCAGTAACGTTGATATTTGTTATATTCAGTGTCGTTCCTTCATCGCCAGTGTTTGTGAAAGTTATGGTATATGTCTTCGAACCGTCGCCTGTGTACGAGACCTCCCCAAAGTCTATCGTCCCGCCACTTTGGATTTGCGTCGAATCGTAAGTCATGGAGAGGGTAGGCTTGGGATAATGTATGACCAAGGGCTCGTAAGTGCCTCCTGTTACCAGATATATTGTTGCAATGTCAGGTGAATCGAAAAGTAGTGGTTGAGTATAGTTTATTATTGTTCTTGCTTCTCCTTTGTAGGTAACCGAGAAAGTAACAGTAATCGGGAGGTAATCGCTCGCAGATTTGCCTGTGGGAATGATTTGGGGTAGTGTACAACAGAAGTAATCATCCACTTCTTGCCCCAGGGTGGAACTGCATGAGTATGCCGTTCCGTTTTTGTCCTTTGCCGTGACCGTAAGCGTGTAGTCACTATTTTTTCCTGTAACTTGATGTTCCAGGTCATCGAGGAATAGTTGAGCAGCCACTTCGACGGGTGCCCTGAACAGGGGTACTATCTCGGAGCGGGCGTGGTCTGAGGGCAGGGCCAAAGCCAGTCCGATAAGTCCGATTAACGCAAGGACCAGAAGTATGTTGGAACTTGTCCTCTGCTTCATAGTATGACCTCCTTAAAATTTACTTAGGTACCTCTATGCCGGTAGCATTGACATAGACCCAGTAACCTTTCCCTTTGGCGAAACGCGTAAATTCCTGCTTGAACGCCGTGTATCGCTTCCACGTGTCAGGTGGAGTGAACTCCCATATGGCTGAGACATAAGGAGAAAAGTTTTTGATAGCATTCTCCACACGCGGGTCTTCCGGTTCAAGTGGAAGCGATATGAGGTTCCAGCCTGCCTGGAGGTTTAATGTAAAGGTATAGTATGTTACTGCTGTTCCATAAAGGTTTACTGTTCTGCTGCCTGCATTGGAAGATATGGTAACGATATCTGTCTTGTCGCCTGAAGATTTTGGCGCAAATATCACATTGACCGTGCAACTCTCGTTCTGAGCAAGGGTAACAGCCGATGTAAGCGGGAGATTTTGACCCCCCCCCCCCTTACAGCTAACCGTTCCTTTAAAATCAACTCCCGACTGGAATTGAATAGAGGAAATACTGAGCGTTGAATTTGCTGTTCCATTATTTGTTATTATAAACTGCTTTGACTCTGACTCTTGATTTACAACAGTTCTCGGGAATTCCAGTGAAGTTGGGCTAACTGAAAGCGAAGGCGTTTCCTGTGCAACTCCGTAACCGGAAAGTGATACCCTGGTCTCGGTCAGGGTTTGATCGTCTCCCCTTCCACTATTCGAAGGTATGGTCAGAGTTCCAGTCTTTACATCGGTCGTAGTTCCGGGAGAGAACCTAACGGTTATGGTGCACGTCTGGTTGTAGGAAAGATCTGAGGTGCAGAGATTCTCTTGCACAGAAAAGTAGGAGCTATCAGATATGGACACTGTTCCAAACGTAAGGGTAGCCCGCCCCTTGTTTGTGACGGTGAGTGTCATGTCTTTTGTCGAACCTTGCGTGGTTGCGCCGAATTCGAGCCTTTGGGGCGACACATCGATTATCGGTGTATTCTTAATCGTGAAGGAGAAAGTGTAATCTCGTTCCATAGGCACCCCGCTTTCGTCCTTTACCCCACCATCTCCGCCTTTTACAGTCACACTTACATTCGCGCCTCCTGTGAAGGGTGATGACGGGACAAATGTTGCGGTCTTGTCTGCTGCGTTATACGTTACGCTTCCCGATTTGGGTTTATCACCTTCGGTTACAGTTACCGTAGTCGCTGTTATGGAAGTTGGGTCCATAGCCTTCGAGAATGTAATTGTTATTGCCGTAAGTGGATCAACACCAGTCATTCCAGAAGAAGGGGATACTGACGAGACAGTAGGCTTCTGGTAAGCCGCGGTAGTGAAACTGAAAGTGTAGTTATCCTGCGTCCCGGCCGATCCATCTCCATTCCCGTCGAACCAGTTGCCAGCACTATCCTTCACGCCCGAGGAACCCCCGAGGATCGTGACAATGTATGTCTTTGAATAGGATAGAGCCTGAGAAGGTGTGAATTTCGCCACCTTGGATGTGACCTGTGACCACTCGCCAGTGACTGTATTTCCATCAGAGTCTTTTACAAGGATCGTTGAGGAGCTTATTGTCCCAAAGTTCATGTCTTTAGTGAAAGAGATAGTAATCGGGCTTGTAACAGGCACATCCGTCGCATTGTTAGATGGGTCTGTCGATGAGACAGTAGCGTATGTGACCTGGGCCTCCGAACGGGGGGCCCCATTTGCCTGGGCGGGCTCGGAGTAGTTTCCATGTGCATCGTAAGCAAAAAGGGAATAGCAGTACGTCTTCCCATTTGTGAGGCCTGTATCCACATAGCTCGTCGTTCCCTTCGAGACATCTGCGACAGCTGCTCCTTCAGAGGGAGAGGAAGGATAAGAACATGTGCTTCCTTGCGCCTCGAGCCTCCTTATGGTCACATGATCGAAGTCGGTGTCGCGGGGAGGATCCCATGAGAGTGTGAGCTTCCCATCTCCAGGGGAGATATTAAGGTTTGTTGGTTTGGAGGGAGGAGTTGCGTCGATCCAGAAAGGCCCGAGATCATCCCATTCGTAAGGGGATCCATTCTCGTATATGACCCTTATGTGAAAGTAGATATTCTGGCCATCAGCCAATGGCTGACTTGTGAGCTCCGTTACGCTTGCATCGAGCATCAAAGACCCACCCGGGTTTGTGCTCGCATCCGTATCCCAGACATAACTATAGCCCCTTACAGCACCGTATCTTTCATCAGGGCCTGGTTTTGTCCATTTCACTGTGATCCTGTTATTCGTACTCCACTGTGATGGCGTATGGGTTGTGCTCACAAGAGAACTCTTTAGCACGCTCTCCCCATACGCATAAGTTGAGACGAGAAAAAATATAAAGCCAATTAATCCTATCTTTTTTATCATTTCCCCCTCCTCATCTTACTTTCCATTTCAAAAACTCGGTATCTGCGGAGGTCTCAAGTCCTCATCCACCTTTTTCTTGACTGTGCCCGTACTAACCGAACCTGAAACGGGTGGCGTAGAACTTGAAGCAGAACCGGTTGTAGAAGCAGATCCTGTAACCTGTGTCCCTTCCTGAGTTTCTGCTGGCACGGAAGGTGGAGCATGAGCGCTCGAAGGAACTGAAGGTGGTGCCTCACTAATGGCAGGTGGGGAAGGTGGAACGTCCACACCCTCGACAGCAGGTGGGGAAGGAGGAACAAGCGCAAGAGGAACTTCCCTTGCCTGCATGGGAGATAGCCTTCTGCGCGCTCCACCCAAGACCTGAGTCTCAGAGCCCTGGCCTTGGGATATGGTTTCCCGCTCCACTTCTCCTGCCTCAGTCTTCTCCACGTGCGGGGTTGTTAGTGGCAATCTTCTTACGTTCTCTCGCTGGAAAGTTTGGGAAGGTGATGCTCTTTCATTTGGAGATAGATTTGGCTGAGGTTGAGTGGTAGGAGAAGGAGCCTCCTTTTTTCCTTCAGCAACGGCTTTCGTTTCCACATACTTTCCCCTTTCCGCCTTTCCCATAATTAGGAGCATGGGATTTTTTCCTTCAGTCTTTAGGAGTGCATAATTATAGCCCCTTAGAAGCCTCTTTAAGATCTCCTCAAGGCTTGCATCCTTAAAGGAGACTGTCAGGAGCTCATCCGAGGTAATAGTCCCTTTTAGCTCGAAAGGGACAATCCCGGAGAGCTCCTCTATTGCCTGCTTAAGGGAGAGGTTCTCTATGGTCACATCGTATCCTTCCTTCTTTTTAATCACGTCGATGCCCTTCTTCGGTATTTCAGCGCAGAGGCAGACTGTGCAAAGAAGAAGGAAAAAGGCAAAGGCGGAAGAAAGAACCTTCATCCCTTACTCCGTGAGCGTTATATTTATTTCTGCTTGTCCTCCTGCCGTTAAGTCTATCGGGTCAGCATTAGTGAGAGAAGTCTTTCCATCATAGTACATTCTTAATGTCTTTCCTCCCTTCTTCTCTCCTCCATTTATGTGGCCTATAGCACCGACCCTGTAGGTTCCTTGATCGACCGTCACCTCATAAACGAATGTGCCGTCTGAATCCACATTTGTTTTACTCTTACTTGCAACGAGCTTACCCTGATCATTATAGACAAGCACCTGGATTTCATCCATCTTCGATCCCGTGCGATTAGTTATTGTCCCCTTAATTATTGCCTTTCCTTTTTCGAGCTTTATGTTCATTCCTCTTAGATCGGAGTTCGTAATCGTTATCACTCTATTTCCGTTTTCGTCCTTATAGAAGGCCCTTCCAAGATCGGGAGAACCCGCAAGTATGAGATAGCTGCCAGGAGGGAGTGGTGGTGTCTTATAGTTTCCTCCCTTGTTTGCAGTTGGAGCGTAGAAGAAGGGGTTATCGTCAAGGTTCTGATCATTGTTGCACTGATCCTCGGTCTGATTTCCGCATCCGAATACGCCTATGAAGGCATACTGGATCGGCTTTCCTTGACTATCAACGACCTTTCCGCTTATCGTGTAACCCTTGGAGAGTATTAAATCGATATTACTCGTACCTGCTTCAGAGGCAACTACATTCGGAGACTGCCATTCTGTAGAGGAGTTATTGGGATCTACGAAGAAAACAGGTGTATATCCCTCGACGATAGCCTGGACAGTGTATTTCTGACCATCGGTCAGGCCTTTTATTTCGTATGATCCATCGGTCTTTATGTTAGATCCTTGATACTCGCCTCCTTCTGGATTCATGGCCTGTACCCAGCCTGACCTTGCGACTTTCGTCTTCGAGCTGTCCTTGTAAACTTTCCCGCTTATGGATGCGCCTTTTGAAAGGAAAATTGGGTTATTGGAAAGATCTTTAGTTTCGCCCGCAGAAATAGAGATCTTGGTTGCCTCATTCCAGTCTGTTGTACCAATTGAGCCTTCCTTATAGAATTTTCCGCCATAGACATCGGAGAGTACGTTAAGCCTGTAATCGTTCGCAGGTGGAAGCCCTTTTATCTCAAATGTGGCAGAATTCTGACCGGAAGAGAACCTTAGAGGTTCACCCTTTCCCTGCTGAAGTGCCTCTGAATAGGCGTTAACGAAGATTCTTCCTGAGAGCGATCCCTGCGAGACCTTCACAGCACCCTTTATTGTTCCACCAGATGAGAGAGCTATGTCAATCACCTTCTCCTCTTCAGACGAAAGAGTTATAAGGGTGGCTTCTGACCTTGAAGTTGTAGACCCTCCTTCTTTATAAAAGACCGTTGCAAACTGATCGGACCAGACTGAAACAACATAGCCGCTTCCTGGTCTTAGGCCCTCTATCCTGTATCCGCCATTAGCATCGGTTGAGGCTCCAAGACCGTATCCTATTTCCTCCGAATACGCATTAACCCATGCGTTCTGGACAGGGGTATTATCACTTGTGATCTTACCTCTTATAGTCGCGCCTTTCGAGAGGACGAAGTTTATCTTATCCGGATTATTTGTGGCATCTACAAGGGTTGCCTCTTCAGGTGTGTAAGCATTGTCATAGAAGATCGAGGCATAGAGTGGATGGGAAACCTGCACCCTGTAATCTACTGCACACTCTACCTTCATCGTGTATTTCCCATCGGACTGGACAGGTGCGCCAAAGCCCATACCTAAAGTATCTGACCAGGCACTCACCCATCCCCTTCCACCGTATCTATCTGACTCAGGTATACCGCCTCCTGATTTGGTCACGGTTCCTGAGATGGTGCAGCCAGATTTGATTGTGAAGTTTATGTCTGCAACTGGCCCTTTACTATTGTCCACAGGGTTCTCATATGTCATAGGTGGATAATCTGGATGCCATATAGAAACGATGTAGTCAGAGGCTGGTCTTAATATAATTGAGTATGCGCCCTTATCATCAGTTACAGCCCCTCCTCCTACACCTGTTGTCTGAGAATAAGCGCTTACCCAGACATTCTTTATAGGCTCATTTTTGTCTGTCTTCACAGTTCCTGAAATCGCATTTCCCTTTGTGAGGTTGAAGTCTATCCCTGTCACATTTGGATTCTGGCTTGTAAGTTCGACCTCGTCTGCCTCAAGCCAGTCGTATTTTCCGTTGTAATACTGATGAATGTAAAGATCGGAGAATGCCTCCACCTTGTAACTGCATCCCGTCATGAGCTTTAAGGTATACGTACCATCTGATTTTGTCGGCTCCCCTGCACCGTAGCCACATCCCTCAGACCATGCACTAACCCAGACACCGGGAGCAGGTTTTCCATAGGCAGTCACCTTTCCGCTGATAGAACCACCCTTAGTTTGAAATACAATGTCCACACCCTTCGCACCATTTGGAAGGGGAGGAAGTGTAATTCTTTCAGGTGTGCCGGCATAGGGGATCTCGTATTCTACTTCGCTACTTGTAAAATTGAAGATCGTTGCAGAGTCGTAGGTTGGGACGGTTTCGTCTGGGTCACAGTCATTTGCGCAGGACCCTGGATTCGTGGTCTTGTAAAAGACATTTGGGAATTCAGGTGAGTTCGCTGAGATCCTGTAGCCATAAAGTGGAGGGACGGTTACCTTGAACGTTCCATCACCCTTTGACTGAGTCCCCGCACCGACCATATCAATATCGTTCCAGACATTTACCCAAACACCGGCCAAAGGCTTTCCTTCCCCATCCTTCACTGTCCCTGAAACTGTAACACCCTTTGAGAGGATAAAATCAATCCCCGTGATAGGACCTTTTGTCAGATCGATGACTGTCGCCTCTTCCCATTTTGTTGTTGTCATATCATTTATGCCTTGGCCGTCAGATATATTTCCCTTCCAGTAGACGAGGGGGTAGTTCGGAGAGAAGGCCTCTATCCTATAGTCGGGAGCAGGTGGAAGAGCTAAGGTAAATTTGCCATCCTTGTCTGTTTCTGTGAAACCAGAACCGGATAAGGAGAAGGCACTAACGTATACACCCTGGATAGGTGTACCGTCTTGAAACTTCACTTGTCCAGAGATTGTATAGCCAGAACCCATCTGGATATCGATGTTAGCCTTATCCGCTTCCGTGACATCCACAAGGGAAGCCTGGGCGAATGTTGGTCCTCCGTAGAAGGCTTCTGGATAGCAGGTAACTTCTGTAGCCGAGAAGTCACAGTAGGAATTTGCCCTCACTCTGTAATCCCGGGCCGGAGGAACAGTTATTCTGTAATTACCATTTTCGTCCGTCGATGCACCTCCCCCTGTTCCTTTTTCCTCCGACCATGCATCGACCCATACGTATTTGAGAGCGTTCCCGTTAGGGTCTACTACCTTTCCAGATATCACCCTTCCCTGCTCGAGATTGAAGTTTATGTTCGTCGCATCATCCTTGGTTATATCGACAGGGTCAGCCTCGGTAGGGCCATTCTTATCGTTATAGAACTTTGTATAGTAGCCTTCTAAAGAAGCGGAGACGATGTAGTCAGCTGCTGGTCTCAAAGTAAGAACGTAGTTTCCTTCCTGGTCTGTCTGAGCCTCACCACTAAAGAACAAACTCTTAGAATAAGCTCTTACGAATGCACCCGCAATAGGAGTGGTTCCTGATGAGACCTTCCCTGAGATCTTTCTTGCGGGAATGAGGTAGAAGTTTATATTCTGCACAGTCGCTTGCGGTCCAACATATATTGGTATAGCCCACTCCATTCTATCTGTTGTGGGATAGAACTGTCTTGCATAGCCTTCTGCCCTTGCTGCGACTTTGTATGAACCTTCTCTTACTTTCAAAATGTAGTTGCCCTGCGCATCTGTAAGAGTCGTCACAGGACTTCCAACTCCCTGAGGTATTGCCTCTACTATGGCATCAGAGATAGGAGTTCCATCCTCGTTTGTGACTTGGCCTTTAATCTCTCCCATCTGAGATTCCGGAAAGATCTCCACGTTGAACATTGTTATCTCACCAGTAAAGACTGGAAGTATTATTGGGGGTATCGTGACACCGGAAATTCCCGATACTGCCACTGTTTTTTCGCCTGGAGGAACATTTGGGATGATAAGGACATCAGGGCCAAACTTTATGAAACGATCGGGTGTGAGAGGATCCGATCCATCTATGCTTACGAGGACTGTCTGCGGATCAATCATAAAACCGTCATTGGGGGTACTAAAGGAGAGGACAAGGAGACCGTAATTGGAGAGGTCTATGCCGGAGATGGACAAATTTGCAACATAATCCGCCATCCCTTGCGATATGGCATCGAACTCAACTGGAAAGGGGCAGGGGCCACTTTCTTGAGTGAAGCAACTTGTTGCGTCTATGTCTTCTCCCCCAACCTTTGCAACGATATTCGTTGGAACATAGCCCTCCCTTGCAATCTTAAAGGCATGAACCTGGTTAGCGGGTATACCGGAGAGGACAAAATACCCATTTGTCCCGCTTGTTGTCCCTATTGATGGATATTTGGCAAGGCTTATCGTTGCCCCTGAAAGAGGTTCTTTTGTGGGCTCACCGGTCTGTCCTGGTGGGTTTATGCCGAAGACATAGCTTTTGAGCTGGATATAGTCTTTTGCAGAGGAAGAGAAAAGGGGAATTAAAAGGAGCACGAAGAGAAAGGTAAATAAAAATGTTTTTCGTATGTTCATAACTTCCTCCTTATTTTTGTCTTCCATAGATTCCTTTTAGGATGGACATCCTGTAATAGTAGTCCATGCCCTGAAGATTAGGTGCATATTGAGTAGTAGCGCCCATTCTCTGCTGGTAGTAAAGGTAATTGGCATATGCTTTCTGCTGGAAGGAAAGAAGCCTAAGCTGGGACTGTCCTTCAACCATCTTTTTCATCTCAAAAAGACCCAAATATTTTTCACCACTTACGCGCGATTCAGTTTCTGCAGGAGAGGAAGGAGTAGCCTGGGGGGTTGGGATCTGTGAGGTAGGAAGATTCGACTGAACGACCGGAATGGTCTCATGTGCCTTATCCGCCATAATTTGCATCTGCTCCTTTATTGAGTTCATCTCCGCGAGTCTCTTGTTCAACCAGATGTTATAGGCAAGAGCCTTTTCGCCAGTTACGGGAGTTGCCTGCACATAGCTTTCCCTAACTTCCGCTTTTTCTTTCAAAGCGTTCTCCTCGGGCTTTAGTTTTTCTCCTGCTTGAGTTTCAAGGAGAGGACTTCTTTTCTCTAAGGCTTTGGGCTGAGCATTTTTTTGTGCCTCCTCTCCCCTAATTACCACATAGCCTTCCTCTTTTAGTCCTGCGGAACGGAAGATTCTAAGCTCCCTTATCTTCCCCTCCTGGGAAAAAATAGCATAGTTCAGAGGATAGGCAAGCCTCCTTAAGCCCTTCTCTATAGGCATATCCTGGATATTCACGTTCACGATCCGACCCTGTTCAGATCTATCAATATAAACATCTATACCCATCTCTTTGCTTATAAGTTCTGCGACTCTAAGGATTGGCACCCCTTCCGCCTGGATCGTGATCCTTCCGTCCTTAAGAATGACGGAGGGGGAAGCAAAAGAGAGGAGAGGAAAAATGAGTAAGAAGGAGGCGACGGCCAAGATGTCCCGCCTCCTATAAACCTTTGACCTGAGTATTTCCCCCTTCACTATCCAGGAACGCCTAATTGTAACCCGCAAAAAAAGATCTGTCAACATCTTTCTCCACTTGTAGATCATTCCTGCTGCCAGGATGCTCCCGCTTTCATCTTTATCCAGTAAGCCTTCCCCTGATAGAGCTTATCAACATGTGGAAATGGAAGTTCTTTTGATTCGTGTTTTGCGCTCCATTCTCCTTTATCCCAGCTCCAGATGATGATCCATTGGCCATTTAGACCGGTGAGAGCATCGCTTAAGGATTTTTCCTCTCCAAGCCATCCTACGAGGTTCCATCCTTCAAAGAGTGCGATCGTCTTAGATTGAGGTTCCGTCCAGGAAGAGATGTCTATGGCCGACGGTTCATTCATATATATCCAGTAGCCAGGGCCGGCTTTTATCTCTGAAAGGCTATTGGTATTTCCTCCTTCAGGTTTCCATCTGAGCCACCTCTTCTCCTCGTTATCATAGGACCAGATGATCCTTATTTTGCTTAATAGCCCTTGAAAGGCATTTTCTATTGTTTTTTGTGCGGGTTCTTTCGGGAATGATACGAAATTCCAGCCTTTTGTAAGTACGATAAGGTTGGGAGTAGGAATCTTCTCCACCATTACGATATCTTCGAGCTCAACATGCGGATTCTCGCTATTTAATCCGATTGGGAAGTTAGGTGGATTTAAAGGTTCTAAGCCCTCCTTTTCGACAATGATTTCGTACTCACCCGGATTGGAGATATATAGGATGAAATGACCGAAGTTATCTGTGGAGGAAGCAATGATTTGCGAAGTTTCGTAATCCCTTGCCTTGACTACAACCCCGGAAATTGGGGAACCATCGATCTTTTTAACGACTCCGGAGATATAAAACTCAGCCTGAGCCTGGAGTGTGAATTGACCCCTTGCAAAGGAGAAGTTGTCAACACCCTGGGTCTCGATAGCGGAGACAATATTGAATACGTAGGTTCCTGGGGAAAGAGAGGGTCCATCGTAAGGAACAGAGGTCGTTGATGGGGGTATGTCGTATTTCTCCCATATACGGTTACCCTCGGCACCGTAAAGCTCTATGGCGTACCTATGAGCATTAGGTATTCCGGTCCATGAGAAAACTATTTGACCTGTTACTGTACCCTGTGGGGAAAGGTTCGTCGCAAAATTCTCTACGTAGCCTGTTATGGTCTTCTGGTATGTGTCTTGAGAATTGTCTTTTCCTGTTATTGTGATCGAGTAAGTCAGGGTCCCTGTAGGTGTCTGCTGGGAGATAAAAAGGCCCTCGGAAAGTGCCCATCCGCCCCAGGCCTGGTAAGTAAGGTTAAGCGTGCCTGTGATACCTTGACCATTTACAGCTACACTTCTTATATTCTGATCTTTGTCGGGAATAGCGAAATTGACATAGTATCCGTTATCGAAGTGCATGGAGTAGGCATGGATTTCGTATTTTTCCTGATTTCCGTAAAGCTTCCAGCTTTCGCCTTCTTTCTTGAAGTAAAGGATCTGAGTGGAATTATCTGTGAAAGTGACCGTGACGGTTGCAAGGTCGTCAGTAACTAAGATCTGCTTGGAAGCGATCTGGATGGTGGTGAAGGAAGGATCACTAAACTGGCTATTCAGTTCCTCTCTCAGTGCACTTTTGTCTTGTCCACGGTCCATGTAGTTATCAGAAACATAACTCATAAATAGTTCGAGGTTCTTACTGTTGTAAGCCTGAATAAGGTTGTTCAGTACTCCCTCAACTTCCATTTCTGGCCCTGAGATCTGAGGTTTTCTAAGGAAGAAGACGAGCTCTTTTGTCTTACCAGCTTCAAATTGGACCGGCTCTGCCTTAGAGATATCTTTTGTGTTCGGGTAGAACTGGGGCTCAAATGGAGGCACTCCATAATACCCAGTTGGGGCTATCTTCACCTTATATGTCCCCGGTGTTATGGCACCTATTACTATGCCTTTCAGGCCGGAACTAAAGTACTCTTTCGAGAAGGCAAGGTTTCCTGAGGTGTCGTATAATTCGATCATAAACTGCTCCTGCATGTAGGGAGGCATATCCGGATCAAGGGATTTTACAATTGGTTTTAGGGCACTGTAATCCGGATCGTTTACAACACTTAAAATAGTTGCCCTTGTTGAATCTCCTATTGATACTGTAAAAAGATAATCACCGAGGTTTGTCTTTGAGTGGTCTATCTTGAATGTGCCGGAATAACTTGAATAGTCACTACTCCAGCCTCTTGTATCATCTTTTATTTCTATGTTGCCCTCTATACGCCAACCATGAGAAGAGGCAGTTCCTGTAACATGTGCGGTCATAGTCAGGTTGTCAGTGTATTTGTTTGTGACAGGGTTCGGGGTTATATTGAGGTATGTGACCTTTGGTTGATCGGGTATGCTTATATGTACAGGCAATGAACCAACTACGGTTCTTCCGTCGGGGGCAATGGCATTTAGCGTTACATCCCCGCTTTCGTTTGCAAAAATCGAGTATCCCCAGCTTTCATAGACGGGTAATTTTTCTGGGTCGCTTGATTGAAGCTTTATGGGTGCATCGGAAAGGACGTTTCCGGAAGCGTCTAAGGCATCTACTAAGATGGTACCTATCGAGCCCTGTTTTGTTACGTTCTTTTCTTCGATTACTTGGTACTCATACGGATAAGTGCTCCCAATTTGTTCCTTGAATCTTACCCTATCTACGGTCTTTACGTTGAGCTTAAAGCTTGCAAACCTCGCCGAGGATTTATCCTCAAGGGTCTGTAATACTCCGTTATAAGTTCCTTCTGAGAGATCTTTCGTATCGATAGTCATCAAAACGCCACCTGAAGTCTTCAAAGGAGCGGGGGTGAAAGTTGTTATGCTGTTGAAATCGTATGGCTGCTGCAACATAAAGCCCATTCCATTCGTCTCAAAGCCGTTTAGGAGATCAACCTTTACTACAAACTCTGCCTTCTCGCCTTTATAGACCGTTACCTCGTCTTCCATAAAGTCTATTGTGAAATTTGGGGATTTAAGTTCGAATGTGGCATCGTTATTGCTTTCAACGAAATCTGAGACAACGACGATCCTTCCGCTTCTTCCAGGCTCCCGAACCTTAAATGTTATTTGATTATCACTCCACGAGACATCATAGATTCCGGGGTCGTATACAGGCTTTCCTGTAAGTGGGGAGAGAATCATTATAGAACCGTTTTGGCCAAAGTTCGAACCCTGTATAGTTACATTCTCGCCATATGAGGCTGACACAGAGGCTGTTGTGATCTTAGGCACAGGCCCAGCCTGTCCATCTACTATTAGAGAAATCTCGTCGATCAGAAATTCTCCGTAGTTTTCCTTTGCAATCTCCATCATGACAAGCTTTCTTGCATTGGAAGGAAACGTGTAGGTACCGGTCACGAGAGTGTCATTTGATATATCTTTGTTTTCAGGGTTCAAAACCTTAATCCTTTGAACATTGCCATTTGTATCCACGTACTTCAAATAGATTGCTACTGTATTTCCCTCAGGGGCATAGTATTTCGTGAGCTTACAGGATATCTGTGCCTCTTTTCCTGCAATGTCTGTTACATTAAGGTTCTGGTAGATGATCGTGCCTTTATAAAAGCAGCCTGAGGGCGGATGGAGGTTTATCTTTCCTTCTTGAAGCGGCCATGTGGCAGTTGCCCTAAGTTTCGGATGAAGATTCCATTCTTCAAGACCGTTCTCGAATTTTCCATTTCTTATAACATCGATAGCCTCAGCAAAAGCGCCCGCATGAACGGCAAAAATAAGAAAGCTGAGGCAAAAAAGGGTGAAGAGAATAACGCTTTGTCTTTTCATTTTTCCTCCCATATTTTTTCTTTGAACCATTATACGATTATTTTCTACGATTGTCGATAAAAAGTTTCAGTGACATTTGTCACATTTTTAAAAAAAAATTTCTCTACCTCCTATGCCCTTCAATGTGAAGGGATTCCGGGGAAAAAAGGTTTCCAGTGATCCTTATCTCTCCCCTTCCCGAAAGGGGTGTTTTTTTAAAGCCCTCGTACGAGATTAATATATTTATGTCCTGAATCCCCTCGGAACTTCTTATCCAACCTGAGGCCTTCATGAGGCCGAGGGGCGAATTCACTGTCAAACAATCGATTTT
>Ga0080004_1225516_pt1 | contig 14387 bp, 10 predicted proteins | sample WasSprMetagenome_FD_69207 | JGI IMG/M metagenome (GOLD analysis project Ga0080004, IMG submission 69207) | Sulfidic aquatic microbial communities from Washburn Spring, Yellowstone National Park, USA - WS (SPADES assembly) (version 2) | ecosystem: Environmental > Aquatic > Thermal springs > Hot... | reverse complement strand
ATCCAAAAATTTTTCTCTTTTAAATTCTCCTGAATTAATTCTTCTATTTCATTTATTTTTTTTACAATATTTTCACTATTTTCTTCAATAGTATTATTATTTACGCAATTATCTATCTCTTTTTTTAAATTTTTTATTTTAATATAGATTAAAGGTAAATTATCACTCATATATTAATTTTAGTTCTTTAACTTTTCCCTACCTCTTATTAGAAGAAAGATTTCCCAATTTATTAATACAGCAAGGTATGATTTTAAAGCTTTAATATTCTAATAAATTACTATAATTCTATCTATCAATTTCACCTAATACTATATCAAAAGTACCTAATATAACAATAACATCTTGTAATAATTGATTTTTACATATTTCAGGGAATAGAGATAAATTAGAGAAAGCACCACTCCTATATTTAACTCTATAAGGTTTTTCATAACCATCAGAAACTACAAAAACCCCATATTCACCTCTGGGGGCTTCCGTTTTAACATAAACTTGCCCTCTAGGAACATTAAACCTCCACCCCAGTCTTATATCAATATGACTTTGAATCTTAACAGCTGGATCTTCTAGTATTTTAACAACTTGTTCCACTATTTTTACACTTTCTTCTAATTCCTTCATTCTAACTAAATACCGAGCCATATTATCAGAAGCAGTTTCTACAGGTATTTCAAAATCCAGCTCATCATAAATTAAATAAGGTTCAGCTCTTCTTAAATCCCATTTGATTCCCGCAGCTCTTAATATATGTCCCGAAGCACCATAAGACACAGCTAAATCCCTTGGAATAAAACCTACATCTTCCATTCTTGCAATAAATATAGGATTCTCTGTTAATATACCGTGTAAATCAGGTATTTTCCTTCTTAACAATACAATAAAATCTTTTACATCATTTAAAACACTATCTGGAATATCATAAGCCACACCACTGGGTCTAATATAATGTAAAGTTAATCTTGCTCCTACTAACTTCTCAAATATATCTAAAACATACTCCCTTAATTCAAAAGCCCATAGAAATGGAGTAATAGCTCCAGTATCTAACGCTATCAAACCATACCATAATAAATGACTTGCTATTCTTTGTAATTCCACTGCTAATACTCTTAAAGCTTGAGCTTTTTTTGTGGGCCTTATTCCCGCTAATTCCTCAACAGCTAAACATATAGGTAAATTCATTGCCATAGCAGAAATATAGTCTTGTCTATCTGTTATATGAATCCCTTGAATATAAGTTAAAGACTCAGCAATTCTTTCCATGCTTCTATGTAAATATCCTATAACTGGCTTAACCTCTAATATGACCTCTCCATCAAGCTTAACTAATAATTGTAATATCCCATGAGTAGAAGGATGTTGTGGACCCATTGCTAACCATAACTCCCTTACTTCAATCCCCTCCTCTTCTTCAATCACCTCATTAACTAATATATCCTTATGTAATAAAAAATTCTTAACTTGTAAGTCTTCTTTTAAATTAGTATCCATTAAATAATCTCCTCCTTATAATTTTAAGATTTTTTATTAGTTTTTATATAATTATGAATTCCCTTAGCAATTGCTATAGCTAATTTATTTAAATTTTCATAACTCATTAACTTTAAAGCATCATTATAATTAGTTATAAACCCAAGTTCTAATAAAACTGCAGGTAATCTATTATATTTCATAACATAAAAATTAGCTTGTCTTATTCCCTTATCTTCAAATAAATCAGTTTTAACTAGCTCAGTATGAATATAATTAGCTAATGGATAATCTACATCTTTATTATAAAAAGTCATAACCCCATTTGCAAAGGAATAGGTAGAAGCATTTATATGTACAGAAATAAAAACTGAAGCATTATTTTTATATCCTACATTAACTCTTGCTTGTAATTCTTCAGTATCTATAGGACTACCAGTTACCTCCTGATCATTATACCTAGTTAAAACAACTTTATAACCCATTTTTTCTAATTTTTCTTTTAATAATAAAGAAATCTTTAAAGTTAAATCTTTTTCTTTAAGATTTAAATTATAATTAACTGCCCCGGAATCATTACCGCCATGCCCAGGATCTATTACTATAGTTACCCCATTAAATGGAGAATAACCTAATTCCTCGTCATTAAACTTTTCCTTTAATTTATATTTAATAATAAACGATAATAACTTCCCTGTTATATCTACACTTCCCTTAGACAAAATAATATTATAATCATCTTGAGGTACAAAAGTTACTCTAACTATTGGAAAAGGTTCTAATTGATGCTGAGAATATCTTATTGATTTCAAATATTCATTATTAATCTCTAATTCATTATTAGAAATAGCTAAAACAGAATTATAAAAGTCAATAAAGTATCTTCCATCATCTAATTTATTTATAGAATATTTAGGTTCTTTTTCAGCTTGGACTAAAATAGAAACATTGCTACCTGAATAATTTGGAGTAATTTGATAAATTTTAATATTCTCTTCATTATTTTCTACTTTATAATCGTATCTACTTTTTGTAGCATATAACTCAGGTAATCTATCCGAAAAAATTAACTGTAATTGATTAGGTAATATCTTAGCCATATTCTTTACTTTTTGATTCTTATTTATTTCAATTACAACCCTCGTTACAGCAGGTAATTGCGAAAATTGAGAAACTCTTACTTGATAAATATATTCATTAGAAGATAATATTTTTTGTCTAAAAACTTCAGGCGATAAAACAGTATCTTGAATATCTATAACATATCTTAAAGGATTATTTAAATAAAAAGATTTCTGGATCTTTATTTCCTTTGAAGAATTTATAATTACAGCATCATCTTTTATATCTATACCTGTTATTTGAGGATAAAAATAAATATTACCCTTTTCATAATCAAAAACCGTAGAAAAACCTATTTTGTTATTTATAGCATTAAATGGTATGTACATAACATCATTATGTATCAAAGGAGTAAAATTAATCTTGAATTTATTCATATCGTTTGATACTAAAGTACAGCTAATTATTCTTTTATTATTATCACTATTTATAATTACTTGCCAATCAATAAATCCCAATGATTTCATTAAAATAATAAAATCTTCTTGATTGAAATATATCTCATTCTCAGTTATCATTGGATTATTTCTAAAGTTTATAATCTTATTCTTATATACAAAGTTTATTTTTTTAGTACTATTACTATCTACACTATTTTTAGTGATAATAATATCTTCAGAATAAACTAAATTAAAAAGATTAAAATAAGTAATTAAAATTACTAAAAAAAAGAAAAAGGATTTAATTTTTATTTTCATAACATCCCCCCCTTTTTTAATAAAAAAATCAATAAGTATAACCTTATCTCTTTATTTTATTTTCTATTTTTTTAATAAAAATTCCTATAAAAACATTAATGAAAAATTATTAATTATTATTAAAATAAACCAAGAATGGAGTTTAAGACATTATCAGGGACTTTTTTATAAGAATGTAACTCCATAGTAAAAGTAGCTCTACCTTGAGTTAGTGATCTTAAAGTAGTAGAATAACCAAACATTTCTCTTAACGGAACTAAAGCTAAAATCTTATTTATTACAATAGTGGAAATTTGTTGATAAATAGAAATCTCTAAAATTTCTGCATTTCTTGAATTCAGATCGTTAATAACATTCCCTAAATATTCTTCATTTACTATTATTTCAACTTTCATAACAGGCTCTAATAAAACAGGATTAGCATTAGAAATAGCAATTTTAGTAGCTTCATAAGCAGCTACCTTAAACGCTAAATTAGTAGAAAAATTAGGATCAAATTCACCATCTATTATTCTTACTTTTAAATTAATACAACTATATCCTGCTAAAGGCCCTACTATTAGTGCTTCAGCTATTCCTTCCTTTATAGATGAAATAAATTTCTTAGGAATTTTTTCTTCACTCACTTCATCATATATTTTAACCCCGTTTTCTATAGGTTGAACTTGAAGTACTACATAAGCAGTCTGTAATTTATTAGATATTTGCTTACTAAATCTATATTCCCCTTGAGCTTTGGTAGTTATAGTTTCTTTATACTCTACTTGAGGTTTTCCTGAATATATTTTTAAATTGTAATCCCTAATAAGTCTATCTTTTATTATTTCTAAATGAAGTTCCCCCATCCCAGAAATTATTATCTGCCCCGTTTCCTCGTTAATTTTATACCTAAAAGTAGGATCCTCTTCAGCTAATCTTTCTAAAGCTTTAAATAATTTCTCTTCTTCAGCTTTGGATTCCGCCTCTATAGCAGTAAAAATAACAGAAGGGGGAATATTTATACTTTCTAATACTATTTTTTCATCAGAAAAATCACAAATAGTATCTCCTGTGGAAGTTTTTTTAAATCCAAGCACAGCACCTATGTCTCCCATCTCCAACTTAGAAACACTTTCTATATAATTAGCATGTAATTTCAAGATTTTTGTTATTCTCTCAGATAGATCTTTAGTAGTATTCTTAACAACAATACCTTCTTCTAATTTTCCAGAATACACTCTAACAAAACAAATTCTACCAACATTTGGTAAATAACTAACTTTAAAACATAAAGCAAGAGTTTTAGAATTATGATGATAATCTAATAAATTAATTTTAATTCTTTCTTCTTGTAGATCCTTGGTTATCCTAAAAGCTTCAATATTAATAAAATCTAAGGGATTAGGTAAGAAATCAATAACAGCATCTAAAAGAAGTTGGATCCCTATATTCTTCAATGAACTACCACATAAAACAATAACCCCAAGCCTTCTTAAAGTTATATCTCTTAAAGCATTATAAATATCATCAACAGTATATTTATCTTCTAAGTATTTCATCATAAAGTCATCATGTAATTCTGCAATAGTTTCCAACATTAGATTTCTAATATTTAGAGCTTGTTCTAAATTCTGCTGATTAACATCCCTAAATTCATATAAACTACCATCTTCATTAACCCAATAAACTCCTTTTAAATTTATTAAATCAATAACTCCTTTAAATTCATTTTCTGAGCCAATAGGAATTTGAATAGGAATAGGTTTAATTAACAATCTTTCTTTTATGGATTCTAAAGCATTATAGAAATTAGCGCCAAGCTTATCCATTTTATTAACATATACTATTCTTGGAATATTATATTTATCTGCTTGTCTCCAAACAGTTTCAGTTTGAGGTTGTACCCCATTAGCAGCATCTATTATAACAATAATCCCATCTAAAACTCTCATAGATCTCTCTACTTCTATAGTAAAATCTACATGTCCGGGAGTATCTATTAAATTAAAAAAATAATCTTTCCAATAGAAAAAAGTAGCAGCACTAGTTATAGTTATACCGTGCTCTTTCTCTTGAATCATATAATCCATAGTAGCAGTACCTTCATCTACACTACCAATTTTGTAAATCTTCTTAGTATAATAAAGTATTCTTTCAGTAGTTGTAGTCTTACCAGCATCAATATGTGCAACTATCCCTATGTTCCTCGTTTTTAATAGTCTATTAAATAGCTCCTTATCTTTTAATTTATTAACATCTTCTTTAATAGTCATAGATATCACCTTATCTTCTTTATTAAATCAGGATTAATAGTTTTTTGGGATTCTTTGTGGTTTTTAGCCTCTTCTTTCTTTATATTATAAATATAATCAGAAACTATTTTCTTTAAAGAATCAGAAGAATTATTCAAAGCTATATTAAAATAAATTTCAGCTAAGGCTTTCTTATCTTTCGTTAAGTAAAGTTTTCTACCTATCTCTAAATTCACATAAGGATCCCTATTCAAATAATCTTTAACTTCCTTCCTAACCAAACTAATTTTTAAAAGTAAATTTTTAAAATCTTTAAAACCATTTCCTTCAAAATTATAATTACTTAGTACATAATTTATAACCTCTGGTATTTCAGAAGAATTTAAAGATTTAATGGAATTAATTAAATAATTTTCTGCTTCTTGGGTTTTATTTAAATTAACTAAAACCTGGTAATATAAAATAACATCATCCTTATTAAGTTGAATTTTTTTTAATTCTTTATATTTTATTACATTATGAATCTTATTAAAAGCTTGGTTATATTTCTTTTGATCTAAATAAAATTTTGTTAAAGCATACTTAATTTCTAAATTATTGGTATATATTTGTTCATAGAAAGTAAGTAATTTTTCAGCTTGATTGTAATTCCCTAAAATAGAATATAAAGCTGCTAAAACTTGTAAATTCTTAAAAAATTCAGGATTAGAAGGATGAGTATATTTATACAATATAACAGCATATTCTAGTATATTATTTATATCTTCATTATTCTTAAATGAATTATCAAATAGATATTTAACTATATCTAAATTTTTAGGAATATCTGCTTTATTTTTTATAAGTAATTTATAAGCATCTTTAAGATATAAATAAGCTATAGTATTATCCTTATCTTGATAAATATTAAATAGATTTCTATATAACTCAACAGATGGACCTTTTTCTTTATATTCTTTAATCAGATTTTTTAAGTTATGTTTAAAAGCAGAATCTTGCGTAGTATCTTTAACAGTAAATAAAACTAAAATAGCTGAAGAAAAGAATATAACTAAAATAAAACTATAAGCTAATATTCTAAAAGGATTAGGTTTATATTTTAATTTTATCTGCTCTTGCTTCTCTAATTCAGGATTTATTAATTTATTTTCTATTTGTTCTTTTTTTTGTTTAGATATTTTTACTTTTTTTTTAGGTTTAACTTTCTTCTTATCCATAAAAATAATCCCTTAAACTACTCTATCTTAATATAAAATAAAGATTCCTTATAAAAAAAACAAATATTTTTTGTAGCTTTTAATTAAAAATTAACTGACCAATTCTAATTCAACATTAGCTTTAATAAAACCAGGTAAATTGAGTTTAATATTGTAAATCCCTGTAGCTTTAATAGGCCTTTCTATTTCTATCCAATGTTTATCTATATGTTCATTTAATTCTTTAGATAATATTTCGGCAATTTTTTCTTTTGTTAAAGCTTGATAGAGTTTCCCATCTTTACCTGCTACTACCTTAATAGTAAATCTTTTTGAATCAATTTTTTCTTTTAATTCAATAGATTTTTCTCTTAGCTTTTGATTTCTAATTTCAATTGATTTTTTAAGATTTTCTAATTGCTTTTGTAAGCCTTCAGTTAAAGGAACTGCTATTTTCTGAGGTATTAAATAGTTTCTAGCATATCCATCCTTTACGCTAACAATATTACCTGCTTTACCTAAATGAATATAATCTTTTAATAAAAGCACTTTCATATTATTTATCCCCCTTTACTTTTAATTTTTTCCAATAAATATTAATAAATAATATAATCCCACTAATAGATAATCCCAATAAAGCTAAAGCTACAAATAAAGCAAAGTATTTAAACACTCCTAAAACTTCATAAGTATGAATGTTATAAATAGTATCTTCAACATTTTCAGGAATATTCTTTCTAAATACTAATATAAGACCTGTTATAGCAGTAATTATAAAAAATATAGCAAATGTAAATCCTACCCACTTATGAATAGTTCTTATTAAATTTATCATATTATATAAAAATAAAAAAACACCTAGCTAAATCAATATATAATTATACCTAAAAGCCGTAAAACCTTTTCATTTATAAGCCTAAAATAATTTATTTACAATATCAGGTTTACGATAAAAATATTAAGTGAAATAAAAGAGGAAATTTTAGTAAAGATAGCAATTGGGATATATACATAATCTTAAATAAAGTTCTGAAAAGAGAAAAATATATGCTAAATTCTAAATATCGCTTTTTTATCAATACCAATTTACAAAATACTATAAAAAAATACTAAATACTATTAACAACTTCAATAAAATTATCTTCTATTTGCTTAATTTTTTCTTTTAAATAATCAATATTGTTTATATATTTAGATAGTATTTTGGCTAAAGTATTAGAAAAAGTAATTAGTTTAATATCTTTTAATGGGTTTAGAGCTTTAAATTCAGTAAATCCATGCTGTTTATATCCAATTATTTCCCCTGGTCCCCTTAATTCTAAATCCTTTTGAGCAATCATAAACCCATCATCATAATATTTTAATATTTTTAATCTCTCCAAAACTTTAGAAAACTCTAAAGCATTCAAATTTTTAGAGGTAACTAAAATACAATATGGTTGATGAGAAGCTCGTTTAACTCTACCCCTTAACTGATGTAATTGAGATAATCCAAACCTTTCTGCATCTAATATTACAATAGTATTAGCAGTAGGAACATCTATTCCTACTTCTATAACTGTTGTAGATATCAAGATATCGTATAAACCTTGTCTAAAATCATCCATTATGGATTCTTTTTCTTTAGAAGACATCTTCCCATGTAAAACCCCTATCCTTATATCTCTATTATTTACCTTATATTTCTTAAATTCACTTTGCAATTCATTGAGAGTTTGTTCTACATTTTTAAGTTTAATTTTCTTACCTTCATTTTCTTGAATAGCTGGGCAAATAAAATATACTTGAAAACCCTGCTCTAACTGACTTAAAACAAATTTATAAACTTTATCTATATTAGAGTAATTAAATATTTCAGTAATAGCTTTTTTTCTATTAGGTGGTAATTCATCAATAACAGAAATATCAAGATCACTATAAACAGTAAGAGCTAAGGTCCTAGGAATAGGAGTAGCACTCATAACTACCAAGTGAGCATCTAAGGATTTTGAATATAGCTGATATCTCTGATTAACCCCAAATTTATGCTGTTCATCTATTACAATTAATCCTAAATTTTTAAAATTTAGGTTTTCGTTTATTAAAGCATGAGTACCTATTAAAATATCCAGTTCTCCATTTAAAGCCTGTTCAAAAATTAATTTCCTTTGCCTACTTTTAATCTTTGAAGTTAGTAATTTAATATTTAAATTAAAATCTTTTAAAATTTTATTAAAATTAAGATAATGTTGATTAGCTAAGACTTCAGTAGGAGCCATTAAAACACTTTGATAACCATTTACTTTTAAAAGATAAGCTAATATAATAGCAATAACAGTTTTCCCTGCACCTACATCCCCTTGAATTAATCTTCTAACCTTCTTAGATTTTTCGAAATCAGAAATAAAATCATTTAATACCCTCAATTGTGCATTAGTTAAATTAAATGGTAATATTTTTTTTATCTCTTCCAATTTATCCTTTGTTTTAATTAAATCCATTTTTATATTTGATTTTTCTTCTTTTCTTGATAAAGTATTTAATAACACTTGAGTATATATTATTTCTTCTAAAGCTAATCTATTTCTAGCCTTTTCTAAATACTCAAAATCCTTTGGATAATGAATATTTAGTAATGAATTTCTTAAATCTAAAAAATCAATATCTATATTTAAAACATTCTTTAAATGGATTATTAAATCAAATAACAAATCATTGATATATTTATAATAGTTTTTAAGAGCTTGATAAATAATATTTCTAAATTTTGATTGTTTTAATTTATTATTTCCCAAGGGATAAATAGGAACAATTTTATCAAAATTTAAAGTTTTTAAAGTTTCTTTTTCCCATTCTTCAGGTACAATTTCATTAGCTTTTATAATCCTTCCAAATACTTTTATAACATCTCCTTTCTTTATAGAATATTTAACAAATTCTTGATTAAAAAATACTAAGCTATAATGCTTTTTATTAATCTCATCAATTGTTTCATATTTAATTATTTTCATATTCTTATTGGTATTTAATTCTAAATGATTAGATATTACTTTTAATTTAGCGTATATCTTATCTTGATAAATTCCAACATTTCTTCTATCAGAGTAAGCTCGTGGTAAAAACCATAATAAATCACTAATAGTATTTATATTATTCTTTTTTAGAAATTTAAAAAGATTATCTTTTCTATTTAAAATTACCTCCACTTTATCTTCTAACTTTCTATTTGATTCATATAAATTATCAATTTTTAAAATTTTTTTCAAAAAATCCTCATTAATTAATATTGAATCCCCATCAAGATATTTATTATTATATTCTGAAATATCATTTATCAAATTTTGGTGATTTTCTTTTAGCTTATTAAAATGAATTAAAATTTCATTATGTAATTGAGATATTTTATTTTTAAAATTTTCTAAAGTTTTTTTTCTATTAAGTACATTCAAATTATGATAATCTAATAAAAGCAATTCTAAGTTTTTCAGATTTTGAATATAATTATTATTTTCTAAGGTATTTGAACTTAAATTGTTATTTATTAAATTGCTATTTAGCAAAAAATTATATATCTCATTTAAGGTATTTTTAATTGCTAAATAAATACCCCCAAAGAAAGCAGTATTAGTATAATTCATTGATTCTTCTTTTTCTATTATCTTTAATATTTTTTCAAACAAGCCTTTAAGTTTTTCAATCATAATTTAATATTTTCCCTATTTTTATTTATTCTTTTTTTATAATTAAATTCATCTAAAAAAGAAAGGATTTAGGTCTAATTATGGAGAATTAATTAATTAGAATGAGATTAGAAATAGCTTACAATACTAAAGATTATTTACATAATGACCCTACCCATGTTGAAAATTCCTTAAGAACTAAAGTCATCATAGAATTATTAGGACAATTAAATCAAAATAAAGAATTAGCAAATATTAACTTAATAAATGAAAACAATTTAAAACAAATAGATGATGAATTCTTATATAAGCTATATAAATTAACTCATGAAGAAAAATATATAGAAAATCTTTTATCATTAACAAATAAAGTAAAGGGATTATATGATTTAGATCCAGATACATATTTCAATGAAAATACCCTAAATGTTATAAACACAAATATTAAATTACTACTAACTTTAGTTCAAGATTTAGTGGAAAATGTAATAGATAATGCTATAGGATATATAAGGCCACCAGGACATCATGCAGAAAAAAATAAAGCTATGGGTTTCTGTATTATAAATAATGTAGCAGTAATAGCAAATTACTTAAAAGAATATTTAAAAATAAAGAAAATAGCAATAATAGATTTTGATGCACATCATGGGAATGGCACAGAAGATATTTTTTTAAATGATAAAGAAGTATTATATTTTTCAACTCATGCTTATCCTTTTTATCCATTTACTGGATATAAATCTAAGCCCGAATTTAATAAATTTAATTACCCTCTAAATGTTTTAGCTGATAATAAAGAAATACTAAATATATATAAGCTTGAACTACCTAAAATAATAAATGAATTTAATCCAGAATTCATTATAATTTCAGCAGGATATGATATACATTTAAACGATCCTATAACATATATGAAAATAACAGATGAAGGAATAGATGAATTACATAAAACATTAATAAATAACTTAAAGAAATATAAAATATTATGGGTCCTAGAGGGAGGATATAACCTAAATGTTCTTAAATATAGCTCACTTAATTTAATAAGTAACATAATTAATTTATGAGAAAAATATTATTAATTTCCCTAAGTAATATTTCTAGTGATTCAAGAGTTTTAAGACAAATTACAGCTTTATTGAATAATAATTTTTTTGTGATAACAGCAGGTTTTGGGAATCTTACATTAAATCACCCTAATCATATACATATTGAAATTTCGCCTAAGGATAAGTTAAAATTTTTAGGTGTTTCATTATTGTCAATATTAAATTTAAATTCTATAAAACCACTAATAAATTTTCTTACAAAAGAATTTATAAACAAACTAAAATTAATTAATTTTGATCTAATAATTTCAAATGATCTACATAATTTACCGGTAGTTATTTATTTATCCCAAATAAATAATAATAAACCAATTATTTTAGATAAACATGAATACTTTATAGATGAATATTCAAACAAAACAAATTACCTACCAATCAGAAAAATTTTTTATTCAAACTTAATAAAAAAATATAAAAAAGAACTAAATCAAATAAAATTAATAACAGTAAATGAAAGTATAGCAAAATTATATCAAAATGATTTTAATCTTAATAATTTTGAAATAATTTTAAACTGTCCATATTACTATGATATACCCTCTAAATTATTTACAAATAACCCAATAAAAATGGTTAATATAGGAATAGCGATTAAAACAAGAAAATTAGAAAATCTTATTTTGTTATTTAATCATATAGATGTAAATCTTAGATCTAATTTTGAATTAGATTTTTACTTAATAGCAGATAATAGAACTAGAAGAGATTATTTAAAATACCTAAAAAAAATAGCTAACAAAATAGAAAATATCAAAATAAATTTCTTTGATCCTATCCCCCCTAACGAAGTAGTACCAAAATTAAGCCAATATGATATAGGATTAAGTTACGTATATCCTTCTAACCTAAGCTACTTATATTCATTACCAAATAAGTTATTCCAATATATTCAAGCTAGATTAGCTATATTATCAAGTCCTAATCCTGAAATGGCCAAAATTGTCAGTAAATATAACTTAGGATTTATATCTCAAGATTATACTCCCTTATCATTAGCTAATACTTTATTGTTATTTAACAAGGAAAACATAAATAAATTCAAAGAAAATTCTAATAAAGCTGCAAGAATATTTAATTATGATAATGAAGCTTCAAAGTTTATTAATCTCATTAATAAAAGCTTAAAATAAAATAGAATAATAAAAAAAAGAATGGAAAAAAAAATAATAATAAAAGGTGCTAAATTTTTTAATAGGCAATTATACAAATCCTATAGAATACAAAGATATATACCTAGGAATTACTTTTAAATTACCCCATTATACCTTTGCAAAACATATAAAACTAAACAGAACAGCTTTAACTTTATTAAACTTTAATTATCCTACTTACAATACTATAGCAGTTAATTACTTAATTATATCCAATAAAATAAAATTTAATAGTACTCAAGATTTAGAATATCATATAAAAGAATTATTAGAATTTATAAATTATCCTAATCCTGAAGGATATAAATTATATCTATTAGAATTTGAAAAAATATTTCAAAATCCTAATACTAATAACCAAAAAATTATACCCCTAAATTCAAGATTTGATGTTTATATTCAAAATCCATTTCTTATCATTGGTGAAAGATTATTAGAATTAAGATATCTATTTAGACAACAGTTCATCTTTAAAGTAGAATTAGGACTTAAATTCTTAAATCAAAATGAACTAATAATATATATCTTACTATCAGATACTTTTTTTAATGATTTTAATAAATCTAACTGGTATAAAGAATTTTTGCTAAACTCTATAAAAGAAAGTGAAAAATTAGCTTATACTACCCATCCTATAAAAATAAATAACAAACTCATAGGTAATGTGAATCTAATAAATAACCAAGTAAAACCATATATATTCTTTAACTTAATAGATTACAAACTTTTTTATCATATACTATATCCAAATTCGAATATAAATTTACAAAATGGTGAAATAGTATTAAACATAGTTAATACATACTCTAATAGCATAATAACAGGAACATTTTCAAATTACTTAGGTAAATATAACTTAAGCTTTTATTTTAACAACATTTACAATATAAACGATATCTTAAATTTAATACTTTACTTATTTAAATCAATTTTAAATTTAGAAATAATTCCAGAAAACATATATAACATAAATTTAGATCCTTTATCTATTCACACCATTAAATTACAGGGAATAAATACTATCCCATTACTTATAATATTTAATGATACTCAAAAATTTCTCAAAGGCTTTTTTTACCTTCTTATTATGACAGGGTATAATACAGCTATTGTAAGATATGAATTAAGCTATTATACTCAAAATACATCAAATCAAAATAATTTAAATCAAAATATCCCTACTTTAGATTTTAATACTTTTTTAACTATAGTTATTAACCTATATAATAGCATAAATTATGACTTTAATTTTATTATTGAAAAAATGGATTACATAATAAATAAAGAAAAAACAGAAATAGAAAATTCTCAAAAGAGATATGAAACCTCAAAAGAAATATCAGATATAATATATAATGAAATAAGGGAAGAAAATCAACATAGATCTAATATGTATAAAAAACTAAAAGAGAGTAACGAATATAGTAGTACAATATTTAGAGATATTCAAAAAGGCTTTGCTAAGGATAGAGAAGCATTTACCAATGCTTTTTCTGCTGCAATAAATAATGAAATCTATGCTAAGGATCCACTAACTAACGAAATTTACAGGGTTCCTACTTATAGCGGCTTTGATAATGTAGAATACTACAGAGATAACTATAACTACTACTCACAACCAGAAATCTATCAAGTTAAATCCTATGATTACCAAACTAAAGAATATTTAGAATCTCAGGGGTATAAAAAAATGAAAACCGATATCTTCGGTTTTGTATATGACCAACCAGATGAATAACTAATAA
>Ga0080004_1127494_pt1 | contig 14389 bp, 11 predicted proteins | sample WasSprMetagenome_FD_69207 | JGI IMG/M metagenome (GOLD analysis project Ga0080004, IMG submission 69207) | Sulfidic aquatic microbial communities from Washburn Spring, Yellowstone National Park, USA - WS (SPADES assembly) (version 2) | ecosystem: Environmental > Aquatic > Thermal springs > Hot... | reverse complement strand
AAACTATTAAAATCTGGAACAAAGAAACAGGAGAGTGTATAAAAACTTTGGAAGGTCATCGAGATTATGTTCGCTCAGTCATTGAATCTCATGATGGCAAATACATTATTTCTGGTTCAGATGACGAAACCATTAAAATTTGGAACAAAGAAACAGGAGAGTGTATAAAAACTTTGGAAGGCCATGAAGGTTATGTTTACTCAGTCATTGAATCTCATGATAGCAAATACATTATTTCTGGTTCATCAGACGAAACTATTAAAATCTGGAACAAAGAAACAGGAGAGTGTATAAAAACTTTAAAAGGCCACGAAGGTTCTGTTTACTCAGTCATTGAATCTCATGATGGCAAATACATTATTTCTGGTTCAGATGACGAAACCATTAAAATCTGGAACAAAGAAACAGGAGAGTGTGTAAAAACTTTGGAAGGTCATCGAGATTATGTTCGCTCAGTCATTGAATCTCATGATGGCAAATACATTATTTCTGGTTCAAAAGATGAAACTATTAAAATCTGGAACAAAGAAACAGGAGAGTGTATAAAAACTTTGGAAGGTCATCGAGATTATGTTCGCTCAGTCATTGAATCTCATGATGGCAAATACATTATTTCTGGTTCAGACGACAGAACTATTAAAATCTGGAACAAAGAAACAGGAGAGTGTATAAAAACTTTAAAAGGCCATGAAGGTTATGTTTACTCAGTCATTGAATCTCATGATAGCAAATTCATTATTTCTGGCTCAGGCGACGAGACCATTAAAATTTGGGGAGAAAAGGAAGAATAAATGAGATATTATATCGTTTCTATTCTTTTGTCAATTTTAAATTAAATGTGAAAGGACTGATGATTTTGCTTGTTTTTATTTGAGAGATTTCAAAATTTCACAATTTCACAATTGTGAAAAAGTGAAATTCTCGAGTTCATTTTGCCATCTCGGACCACTTTTTTGCTAATTCGTCCCTTCTTGGTTTATAAACAACTTCATAAAAATATCTTTGAGAAAGTAAAACTCCTTTTTCCCTTTTATTTTCACGCAATATGCCATTTCATCTCCGATTTTTTCAAAAGAAAAACCTAAAACATAAACCCTTGTAGTCTGCAATGTTGTCATTACTTGAAATCGTCTAACCATATTAAAAACCGAAAAAATTTTATTTTCGGAATTTAGGAATAATATCTAAATTGGCATTTAACAAAGCTTCTACAGGATGCATTCCGTTTAAAACATCACAAAATAGAGAAATTGCTAATTGACTCCCTTCGCGGTTTTTAGGTGTTTTTATTTTAATGGACATAAATTTTTCATTAAGTTTCTGCTGAAGTTTTTCAGGCCTTCCTTTAAAATTTATGTCTTCCTGCTCTAAAATCCACTTTAATGCATAAAGAATATAATCTAATTTATACCCGACAAGATGGTTCACTTGATTTTCATATTTTGAGATAACTTTTTTAACTTCTTCTCCTTGCCAAACTTCAATAATAGCATTAAATAATTTTTCTGCCGCTTTTCTGTCCTGACATAATTTTCCATAGAAATCTATCACAAAATGAGCATGTTTTGGTGTATAAAATTTTCTTGAATTTACATCGATTATTGTTCGTACCTTAAAATCTTTGAGTGATTTACTATTTTCGGTTTTTGCCAGAATCCAACCATTTGAAAGTGGAATTATTTCCAATATTTTCTTTTTGTTTTTGCCTTTTCCTAAATATTCTCCCACTTTTATCATGGTTTATTTGTTCCAAAATAGGCTTTCTTTATAAGGAGTTAGTTTTTCTCCAACTGCTGGTTTTCTGAAAATAAATAAATGTTCATGTGCTAAAAGCAAAAAATCGTATTTAGAGCTTCTCCATTTTTCTCTGGTACTTTTCATTTTCCATTGTAGTTTAATTACATCTTCCTTTATGATGAATCCAATTTTTAAAAAAGTTTCCATAACTCTGGCTGTAATAGGAATAAAATGTCTCTTTTTTCTTGTGTCGCCCATAAGAATAGCACAATATTTTCCAGGTTTTAATACTCGATAGCATTCTCGAGCAACTTTTTCCATTTCATTTATAAATTCATCTATATTTCTAACATTGGAAAGATCTCCCTCTATCTTTTTTTGAGAAAACCTAATTATATTTGCATAAGGAGGGTGAGTAGCAATGAGGTCTATACTTTCATCGGGAATTAAATTAAGATTCCTCGCATCTCCAACATATGTTTTTATTTTGGGTTCATACTTATATTTGAAATCCAATCTATTTCGAGTAATCATTATCGCATCTGGATTTATGTCTACTCCTATTCCTTGTCTATTTAAAAGCTTACATTCAATTAAAGTAGTACCTGAACCCACCATTTGATCTAAAACTAAATCATTTTCTTTAGTGTATCTAAGAATTAAATTTCTTGGAATATAGGGCGACCAATTTGCTCTATAATCGCCTCTATGAGTTGCCCAATCCCCTCTGTCAGGGAAGGACCAAACTGTGGTAGTTTCTAATTTAAAATTCTCTGGTTCGAACCTTTTTATTTTATGTTCCTTCGGAAGAGGAATTTTTACATTTTCAACAATTACAAACGCATGACTTTTCAAAAATTTTCTATAATCTTTTTCTGTAATTTCTTTCATCTCCCGGAATTTTAAAGTTTTCAAGGATAATATTTTTTGATTAATTTGGGATAATTTATGTTGGTTCATTTTTAAATTTTATTTTTCTCCAATGAAAAGTGAAAAGTGGCAACGGGAGCTTCGTATGAAATTTCATACATTGAATTTAATTCTTTTAAGATTATCCCTTCGTATCGTTTTTTAAATGCTATTTTTATTTCTTTTTCTAAATTCTGAATTTTTTAAATTTTATAAGAAAGAAGGAGACTTCTAATTTATTTTTTTTCAAAATTTCCCTCCTCTTTTTTAAAGATTTTTCACTAATGAATTTCTCCTTATAGTATACAACATCAAAAACAAAAATTAAAGGTTTTGCTTTTCCGGTTTTCTTTAAAACAGAGGAAATTCCTTTCCCTCCTTTTTTCTCCAAAGTAGGGGATAGGTTGCATCAAAAAAACTAGTTTGAGTTCCATACATAAATTTTATTATTAAAAGCAGCCCGAAAGGGCTGCTATTTGGAATTTTTAAAATTTTTTAATTTCGTAATTATGACTGGATCGTTCCTTTGTATCCAATTGAAAATTTTCTCTGCATCTTTTCTGAGCAATCTAATACACCCGTGAGAAACAGGATATCCAGGTAAAGATTGCTCATGGAAAAAGAATCCTTTATAAAAATTGACTGCAAAATTCATCTTCGCTTTGTATTTTTTTGAGAAATAATTTTTACTCTTCCATTGCACATAAAATTTTCCCTGAGGAGTAGAATTCCTTTTCCCAGATGAAATCGGTCCCCACAAAATTAAATTTCCTTTTTCATACGCTCCAAAATATTGAACATCCAAGAAAAAGTAAATAACTCTTTCTGACTTGTCATTTATTTTCCTTGGTACCGGACAAAAATTTTTCGCTACTTTTTCATTTATTGGAACAAGAATTTTTTTTCCTGGAATAAAATGTGCCCGATCAATTCTGTTAACTTTCAAAATAATTTCTGCGACTTCTTCAAACTGAGCAATTTTAGAAAGCGTATCTCCTTTTTTAATTACATACTCTACAAATCCTTCAAATTTTGCTGAATTTGAAGCAACAGAATTCAAAGAAAAAAAGGAAATCAAAAGGAACAAAATTAGCAAGCTTCTTTTCATTTTTCATCCCTCCTTGTTTTTAGTTTTAAGGTTCTACTTTATTAATTGTAACAAATTTTATAAAATCAAGAAAGATGAAAAAAGGATACAAAGCAGAGTGGGAAGCAAAAAAGATTTTGTTTAAAAAGTATCCAAAAGATTCGATTTTTAAAGTTGCAATTGGTGGGGCCGTCGATTTTTTTATTTTGGGAAAAAATGGAAAAGTCGAAAAAATTGTTGAAGTTAAAAAAACAAACAAAAAGCAGTGGTATCCAACAAAGCACGACAAAAAGCAGTACAAAACGCTACTCAAAATTCACAAAAAATTTAACATTTCCATAGAGTATTGGATCAAAATTAAAGGAAAATGGAATTTTTTGAACATTGAAGAAGCGAAAAAATTTTTCAAGTAAAACTCTTTATGAAAGAAAAATTTGCTTTTTTGTTTCGAAAAGAAATAAATAAGTACGATTTTGGCAAAGGACATCCTTTTCATGGAAGGAGAGGAGAGGATTTTTTGAAATTTTTCAAAGAAAAAGTAAAAGTTGATTTTCCGGTTTTGAAAGCAAAAAAGGCAACTGATGAGGATTTGCTTTTGATTTGTGAAAAAGAATATATCGAATTTACCAAAAAATACTTTGGAGCAAAAAGTAGGGGAGAGGATTTTGATGGGAAATTTTTTCTCTATCATTCAGCCGACAACTTACCAATTGGAAAACCTGGAAAAATAGAAGAGGCAGGAAGATACATAATAGGGCAAGCAAAGTTGGCAGTAGAGTTGGTAATGGAAGGGAAATTTAAAAAAGTGATTTCAATTGGTGGGGGATTGCATCATGCAAAGAAAAATTATGGAGAGGGTTTTTGCATTTATAATGATGTTGCATTTTGTGCAAAGTATTTAATCGAAAAATACAATTTAAAGAAAATTTTAATTTTGGATACTGACGCTCATGCTGGAAACGGAACTTTGGAATATTTTTACGATGATTCAAAAGTTTTATTCATTGACGTTCATCAAGATCCAAAAACTCTTTATCCAGGTACTGGATTTGTAGAGCAAAAAGGAGTAGGGAAAGGAGAAGGTTTAAAAATTAACATTCCTTTGCCACCTTTTTCAGGTGATATTTCTTATAAAATGGTCTTTGAAGAAATTATCGAACCTGTTGTCAAAGAATTCAAACCTCAAATAATCATCAGGAACGGAGGATCTGATCCTCATTTTTCAGACCCTTTAACGAATCTGAATTTGACAATAGAAGGTTTTAAAATGATAGGGGAAAAGGTGAGAAAGTTAGCTAAAATTTGTGACGGAAAAGAGATCGATTTGATTGCCTCAGGCTACAATCTTGATGTTTTGAAACCTTGTTGGACCGCTTTACTTTGTGGGGTTTTAGGCATTAAAATTGAATTGAAAGAACCTTTACCCTTGCCCAAAATTGAAGAACCTATAAAAAAAGTTCAAGAATTAATTCAAAAAATTAAAAAAGAGTTCAAACCTTTTTGGAAATGTTTGAAATAAAAACTAAAAATAAAACTTGACTTTATTTTTGGGGAATAATAAAATATATATGAAAGTGATGTCGCATAATGTACCTTAAGCGACATAAATTTATGTCAACTCAAATACCTGAAAATTCAAAAAAAATTGAAGCTAACGAAATAAAACCTGTAAAAGAATATTTAAATGATTTTTTAGATTGGTTAGAAATAGAAAAAGGACTTTCAAATCAAACTCAAGAAAACTACGCAAGATTTTTGAAATCTTTCTTTAAATGGTTAGAAGTGAAAAAACTGAAAAATTTAAAACCGAATGACATTACTCCCCAACTTATTTTTGAATATCGAGTTTTTTTAGCTCGTCAATATTGGACAAAATATAAAAAGAATTTAAAGAAATCAACTCAAAATTATTATCTAATTGCTTTAAGACAGTTTTTGAGATTTTTTTCAGAAAAAGAAATTCCATCTTTATCTCCGGAAAAAGTAAAACTTTTAAAAGATGAAAAAGAAAGAAAAATAAACTTTCTCGCATTAGAACAAATTGAAAAACTTTTAGAAGCTCCCGATACTTCAACTTTAATTGGAAAAAGAGATAAAGCAATTTTGGAGACTTTTTTCTCAACAGGAATGAGAGTTGGAGAAATTGTAAATTTGGATAGAAATCAAATTAAAATTACCCCGACAACAAAAACTTTAGAAATTTCTATTATCGGAAAAGGGCAAAAAATAAGAACGGTTTATTTTTCAGAGAGAGCAATTTTTTGGTTAAAAGAATATTTGAAAGAAAGAACAGATAAAGAAAAAGCTCTTTTTGTAGGTTTTAAAGGAAAAAAAGTTTTGGGTAGATTATCAAAAAGATCTTTTGAGAGAATTGTAAAAAAATATGCGCTTTTGGCTGGTCTTCCTCTTAACGTAGTTTGCCACACTTTAAGGCATTCTTTTGCTACTGATCTATTACAAAAAGGGGTAGATTTAAGAGTGGTTCAAGAATTCTTAGGCCACAAGAATATTTCCACTACTCAAGTTTACACTCACTTGACTCGACCTTATTTGAAAAAAATTCACGAACAATATCATGGATTGAAAAAAAATCACCATCAACAAAATAATGACCAGAAAGAAGAAAAGGAAAACGAAACCCAAGAAAATAAATCGATTTCTTAATGATTCTTGAAATCAAGACTTGTTTTTTAAAAAATCTTTCTACTCTTTTTTTATAAAGAAAAAAATTAGGGAAAGATTCTAATAAAATTTTAGCTCCAAAGAGTCCCCAAATGATACCTCCTCCGGACCAAGGTTTTATCATTCCAGCTGATTCCCCACAAAGAGTAATTTTTTCGTTTTTTGGAATCCAAAAATCATCAATTAAAATTGGTGCAGATTTAATTTGAGAAAAATTTTTCAAATTTTTCTTTTCTAAAAAATCATTTAAAATTTTTTTTGCCATCTCCCCTACTTCTAAAATGCCATACTCTGTAGTTTCTCCTCTGGGAATTTCCCATATAAAACCTTTTTGTGTTGGAAAAACTTTTGTACAATCTGAAAAATTGGGCTTTTCAAAAATTGTTAAAATCCCCAAGAAAGGAGAAAAAATTTTTTTACCCAAATATTTTCTCACCACAGAATTTGCCCCATCTATTCCTATTATTCTTTCAAAATCTTTTTCTTCCATTTCTTTTAAATTTTCCTCTTTTATTTCAGTTTTTAAAAAAATTTTTGCTTTTTTTTCTTTTAAGAGTTCTTCAAAAAGCCTTTCTTCTATTTTTTTTCTATTAAAAACAAAAAATCGTTTTTTGAATTTAAGTTTAATTTCTTTTTTGGGAAAAATAATTTTACAAAATTTAATTTCATTTTCGATAAAATCTTTTGCAAAAGGCAAAAAATCAAAAATTCTTTCAGAATACAAAGCTGAACAAGCTTTCTCACCTAAAGTTTCTTTTCTTTCGAACAAAAAAACTTCATGCCCTTTTTGAGATAAAGATTTTGCCAAATAGAGACCACAAATTCCACTTCCAATAATTGCCACCCTCATCTCTTTTCGTTTTCTATTGATTTCTTTATAAACCCTAAAAATAAAGGGTGAGAAGTTAAAGGCCTTGATTTGAATTCTGGATGAAACTGAGAGGCAATAAAAAATGGATGTTCTTTCAATTCAATGATTTCCATTAAATTTCTTTCAGGGTTAATACCAGAAAAAATTATTCCGTTTTTTTCAAAAAATTTTCTGAACTTGTTATTAAATTCATAACGATGTCTATGTCTTTCAAAAACTGTTTCTTTTTTGTAAAGAGAAAAAGTTAAAGTTCCTTTTTTAATTTTGCATTTTTGCTCTCCTAACCTCATTGTGCCTCCAAATTCTTTTTCTTTTAAAAGTTTTCTTTGTTCTTTTAATAAAGAAATTACTGGAAATTTTGTTTTTGGGTTAAATTCTGTAGAATGAGCGCCTTTTAAACCACAAACGTTTCTTGCAAATTCAACGCAAGCTAGTTGCATTCCAAGGCAAAGACCTAAAAAAGGAATTTTATTTTTTCTACAAAATTCAATAGCCAAAATTTTTCCTTCTGTACCTCTTTGACCGAACCCTCCGGGTACAATGATTCCAGAATAATTTAAAAGTTCTTTTAAGTTTTCTTTATTTTTTTCATAATCTTCAGCATCCAACCAATCAATTTTAGGTTTTCTTTTGTAATGCCAACATGCATGCTTTATTGCTTCAATGACAGAAATGTAAGAATCCATTAAAACAAATTTTCCCGTTTTAAAATATTTTCCAACAATCCCAATTTTCAATTCTTCTTTACTTTCTTCAATTCTTTTGCACAAACTTTCCCATTCTTTTAAGTTTTTCTTTTTTGGTCTCAAACCAAACTCTTTTAAAACTTTTTCTCCAAATTTTTCTTTTTCAAAATTCAAGGGAATCTGATAAATATACTCTACATCTGGAGCAGAAATTATGTTTTCTTTTTTTACGTTACAAAACAAAGCTAGTTTTTGTTTTCTTGGTTCATCCAAAGAAACTTTTGCTCTTGCCACAATAAAATCTGGTTGGATTCCAGCTTCATTAAGAAGACGGGTTGCAGTCTGAGTGGGTTTTGTTTTCATTTCTCCTATCATTTCCGGAACGGGCAAATAAGAAACTAAAATAAAAATTACTCTCTTTTTGTATTTCAATTTCATTTGCCTTGCAGCTTCCAAAAAAAGAGCGTTTTGATATTCTCCGATCGTTCCTCCAATTTCCACTAGAACAAAATCTGCTTTTTTTCCTAAATTTTCAATTCTTGAAATAATTTCGTCGGTACAGTGAGGAATTACTTCAACGCACTTTCCTTGATATTCTAGTGCTCTTTCTTTTTGAATTACAGAAAGAAAAACTTTACCCAAAGTGAGATAATTTTGTTTGGTTAAATCTTGATGTAAAAATCTTTCGTAAATTCCAATGTCTTGATCTGTTTCCACTCCATCTTTTGTCACAAAAACTTCACCATGCTCTATAGGATTCATCGTTCCCGCGTCAACATTAACATAAGGGTCAATTTTCATTGATTCAACTTTATATCCTTTGGATTTTAACAAAACTCCCAAAGAAGCCGAAGTTGTCCCCTTCCCTATTCCAGACATTACCCCTCCTCCAATAAAAATAAAATTTGCCATAAGATTTTTTTATGAAGTTTTTAAAATTTCTATTGCTTTTTTTAAGGGTAAATCTTCTTGATCTTTTTCTTTTACTTCAATATCAGGATTCACTCCAATATCTGAGATTTGGTTTCCTTTTGGAGTTAACCATTTGGCTACTGTAATTTTCAAAAAAGAACCATCGCTTAGTTTTTCCATTTTTTGAACAGACCCTTTTCCAAATGTTTTAGTTCCAATTAAAAGCGTACCCAAATTTTCCCTTAAAGCTGAAGCTAAAATCTCAGAAGCAGAAGCTGAACCTTCGTTGATTAAAACTACAACTTTTGCATCTTTCAAAATTGCATGTCCTAAAGATTTATGTTCTATTTTCTTTCCGTTTCCATAATCTTCAACCACCACTACTTTTCCTTCTTCTAAAAAGTATCCTGCCACATTCACTGCCACATCCAAAATTCCTCCAGGGTTATTTCTCAGATCTAGTATTATTTTTTTATCTTTCTCTTTTAAAATTTCAAAAACAACCTTTCTGAAATCATCGACTAATTTTTCCGAAAACTGATAAATTTTAACATAGAAAATTCCATCTTTTTTTTCGAATTTGAGAGAAGGAATTTGAATTACATCTCTTACCAATTCGATTTCTTTTGGTTCTTTCCAATCTTCTCTAAAAATAGTTAATTTTATTTTTGTCCCCTTTTTCCCTCTAATCAGCATTGCTGCTTCTTCAACGCTCATGTCTGTTGTATCTTTGTCGTCAATTTTTAAAATAAGATCGCCTGCTTTAATACCTGCTCTTTGAGCAGGAGTTCCTTCCAAAGGGGCTATCACTTGAAGTTTTCCTTTTTTAATTCCAATTTCCATCCCCACTCCTTCAAAATATCCTCTTACATCTTCTTCAAAAATTTTCGCTTGTTTTGGATCAAAAAAGTTAGTATAAGGATCTTCAGAAGATTTTGCCATTCCAGAAATGGCTCCGTAAAGAATTTTTTGAGGATCGATTTTTGTTTTATCGTAAAAATTTTCTTTTAATTTATGATAAGCTTCCCAAAAAAGCGAAAAATCTATTTCTTCTGGTTTGCAAACTTTACATTGTTTTTTTTGATAACCAAGAAAAAATCCAATTTCAAAGCTTCCCAAAAAAATTCCCAAAATTAAAAAAGAAATTAAAATCTTTTTAAATTTCATGGTTTTTTAGATTTTTAAAATTTTAGCAAAATCTTAAAATTTTTCCAAAAAAGCCTTTAAATCAAAATTAACCCTTCCCTCAAACAAAATCACGTTTCCTTTTTCTTTCAAAGATTTTAATTTTTCTGAAATTTCTTTTGGACTTTCAGTAAAAAAAATTTCAAATTTTTCTTTTTTCAGTTCTAATGCTTCTTTTGAAGCTGATTCTTTTATTTGTTCAAAAAAATCTCTCGTAGTAATGATTGCTAAATTACAAATTTCACCAATCTTTTTTCCAATTTTTTCATGAATTTCTTTTGACTTTTCTCCCAACTCAATCAAACAAGGCATAACAATTGCCTTTTTTCCTTCCCAAAGTTTTAAATGCTCCAAATGAGACATAACACTTTCTGGGTTTGTAGAATAAGTGCTATCTATAATATCTACACCATCTTTTGTTCTTATTAGCTTTACTCCGCCTTGCTCCATTGAAATTTTTTGACAAGCTTTTTCAATTTCTTTTGGTTTTATTCCAATTTCTTTTGCACAAAGAATGGCTAACAAAAGATTTTGAATGTTTTGGACCCCTACCAAATTTGCTTCAATTTTTATTTTTTCGTTTCCTTTAAAACAAACTTCAAAAGAAATTTTATCTTTGAAAACTTCAATGTTTTTTGCAAAAGCATCAAAATTTTCCTTTTCTATTCTCACAATTTTTTTCTTTTTTTGGGTAGAAAAATAAATTTCTCTTAAAATTTCATTTTCGCCATTGAAAATTAAAAAACCATTTTCTGGAATACTCTCTACTAATTCCTTTCCTCCTTCAGCTGAAATTAAATTTTCAAAAGATCCAAAAAGAGCTAAATGCTGAAAAGTAATACCAGTAATAATTCCGATTTTGGGTTGACAAATTTCGCACAAAAGTTTTATTCCTCCTTTATTGTAAGCTCCCATCTCACAAACAAAAATTTGATGTTCCTTTTTTAATTCTTTCAAAATCATCCTTGAAATTGCCATTTCAGAGTTTTGATGTTCTTTTGTTTTCAAAACATTAAATTTTTGAGATAAAATTGTAGTTAAAAATTCTTTTGTTGAAGTTTTTCCGTAAGATCCTGCGATCGCAATTACTAAAAGGTCCCTAAATTTTTTTCTTTTTCTTTTTGCTTTTTCGATGATTATTTTCTTTAAAATCGCAGTGGGAATCTGAGAAATTAAGACTAAACCACAAATTACTCCAAAACTTAAAATATCAAAAACAACGAGGTAAAAGAAAAAGTTAAAATTGAGCTTGAAGGTAGAATAAAAATAAAAAACTAAAAAAAATAAATTAAAAAATGAAAGAAAAATTGCTTTTGGAGTAAATTTTGGCAAAAGCGCTCTTTTTAGAAAAAAATCAAGAAAAAATTTTGCAGACTCAAGAAAATAAAAAACTAAAAACACAAAATAAAGAGGATAAAAATTTTTTATGAAAACTAAAAGCAAAAATAATAAGACTTTCAAAACAAAATTTTTGTTTAAAAAAATTCTTTTTCCTTTTTCGGTCCTAAAATGATCGACAAACCTTCCGATATGATATTCTTTCAATTGCCAAAGATAAAGCCAAAAAAATATTGATTTAATTTGGCGTAAAAACCAAAAAAGAGAAAAAAAAATTAAAAAAATTTCAAAAATCATTTCTTTTTAAAATTTTGATCAATTTTTTTGAAAATTCTTCTGGAATTTCCAAATGCGGGGAATGTCGAACTTTTGGAAAGATTATTAATTCTGAATTCTCAATTTTTTCTTTAAAAATTTTTCCATACTTTAGCGGAACAATATTATCTTTTTCTCCCCAAATGATAAAAGTTTTCACTGTTATTTTATCTAGTACCGGCAACAAATCTTCTTCAATTACTTTTTTCATCGTTTCTCTCATTTGTTCTTTTGCTTTTCCATAATCTCTGTCTCGAAAAAATCGGTAAAATAAATTTCTTGCTTTATCTCTGAATCTTCTCAAAAAACTTTTTGCAAAAAAAGCATTTCCTAATAAAGCCAAATAAAAAATTAAAATTTCTTTTAGCCCCCATTTTTGTTTAATTCCAGCAGAATCTACTAAAATTAAAGCTTTTATTTTTTCTGGAAAACTCAAAAAAAATTTTATCGCTACTCTTCCACCAAAAGAATGCCCCAATAAAAAAAAATTATCAATTTTTAGTTTTTCCAAAAATTCTTTTAACCAGTCTACAAAATTTTGAAGTTCCCAAGCTTTGGGAGGTGTTTTACTTTTTCCAAAACCAGGAAAATCAGGAACTATTACTTTGATGTTTTCTTTTTTTAAAATTTCAATCACCCTTTTCCAAGAATCAGAAGAGCCACCCCAACCATGTAAAATTAAAAGAGGTATTCCTTCTCCTGCTATTTTGTAGTTGGTTTCAATTCCTAAAACTTGGAGTTTTTTTTCCTCAATCATCTTTAAATTCTTTTTATTTCTTTAAAAGGCAAATATTTTTGCAAAACTTTTGGAATTTTAACCGATCCATCTTCGTTTTGATAATTTTCCAAAATTGCGATAATAGTTCTTTGCACGGCTACTGCAGTTCCATTAACTGTATGCACAAAGTAGAGCTTTTTTGTTTTTTTATCTTGATAACGAATGTTTAATCTTCTAGCTTGGAAATCAGTGCAATTTGAAGTTGAATGAGTTTCTCGGTATCGATTTTGAGATGGAATCCAGGCTTCAATATCATATTGTGCTGCTGTCGGAAAAGCCATATCTCCTGAACAAACTTTTATCACTCTGTAGGGAATTTTTAAAGCCTGCATTATTTTTTCTTCGATTCCCAAAAAAAATTCATGTTCTTTTTGGGATTGTTCTGGTAAACAAAAACTAAACATTTCTAATTTATCGAATTGATGCACCCTTAAAATTCCTCTTACATCTTTACCCCAAGATCCTGCTTCTCTCCTGAAACAAGAAGAAAATCCCAAATATCTTTTTGGCAAATCCTTTTCTTCAAAAATTTCGTTAGCGTGCATTGGCCCTAAAATTTGCTCTGCAGTACCAACTAAGATTAAATTGTCTTTTTCTATGAAGTAAAAATCTTCTCTCCCCTTTTCCAAATACCCCATTCCCCAAAACAATTCTGGTCTAATTAAAACAGGAGGAATTACAAACTCAAAACCTTCCTTGAGTAACAAATCCAAAACAAAATTTGTCAGAGCAATTTCCAAAAGAGCGGATTCTTTTTTTAAAAATCCAAAACGAGAACCTGAAGTTTTTGATGCTCTTTTTGTGTCTATAATATCCAAATTTTCTCCAATTTCCAAATGATCTTTCACTGGAAAATCGAATTTTTTTGGTTTTCCCCAAACCTTCAAAACTACATTTTGACTTTCATCTTTCCCTTCCGGAACTCCTTCTAAAGGCAAATTCGGAATTTGAGACAAAATTTCGAAAAATTCTTTTTCTATTTCTTCATATTTTTCTTCCAGCTTTTCTTCTCTTTCTGAATATTTTTTCATTTCCAAAATTAACCCTTCTCTTTCCTCCCCTACTTTTTTTCCTATTTCTTTTGAAAGCCTATTTTTTTCTCTTCTTATTTCTTGTAATTCTTTTAAAGTTTTTCTTCTTTGTTCATCAAGGTCCAAAAGCTTCTCAAAATCAATTTCCACTCCTTTCATTTCGCATCCTTTTTTTACCTTCTCCAAATTTTCTCGAATGTATTTTATGTCTAACATAGATTTCTTATTTTATTAAAAACTTTTCAATAAATCAAGCAAAAATTTTAAATTTTTTCTACCCCGAATTTGTTCAAAATTTTATAAATTTTAAATATCCAGATTAAATTCTCACGCATTAAAAAGCCATGGCAAAATAATGTGTGAGAAATTTTGGAACGAAGAAATGGTTATTTTGATTGAGGTTTTATTTTTCTTGTGAGAAAGAGTGTTAAAATAAAGATTGAAGGAATTAGAAGGAGAAAAACTTTTGGGTTTAAAATAGTTTCTTTTAAGCTTGCAAAGAACAAAGAAGGGAAATTTTGAGGCAGAATTTTTTGTTCTGGTTTTTCCTCTTTTTCTTTCGTTTCATTTTTTGTTGATTGTGCGCTTTCTTTTGTGAGGTTTTCTTCTGGCTTTCCAATCTTTAAAATCTTTGTGATTTTTTGAATTCCTTTTTCTTTTGGCTTTTCAAAGATTCCTTTTTCTTTTGAGGGAACTTCTGCAATTTTTTCTTCCTCTTTTTCTTCCTTTTCCTCAATCTCTATTTTCTCTTTTTCTCCTTTTTTCTCATAAAACACCACTTTACCAGCCTCAAAGTTTTGAGGAGGTAAAACTTTCAAAGTAAAAGTAGCAAAAGAAACATCCATTCCGTCTGAAACT
>Ga0080004_1152822_pt1 | contig 14394 bp, 11 predicted proteins | sample WasSprMetagenome_FD_69207 | JGI IMG/M metagenome (GOLD analysis project Ga0080004, IMG submission 69207) | Sulfidic aquatic microbial communities from Washburn Spring, Yellowstone National Park, USA - WS (SPADES assembly) (version 2) | ecosystem: Environmental > Aquatic > Thermal springs > Hot... | reverse complement strand
GGGCCATGGCCCGGGGCGGGGGGGAGAAACAGCCCCCCATCTTAAGCGGTTGCCCGTCCCAGGCCAGGAAGGGAACACCGTAGCTCAGCAAGTCGCGGAAGCGAGCCGGTGCCTCCTCCGCCAGGATGCGGGCCAACCCGGGGTCCTCCATCCCCTGGCCCGCTTCCCTGATTTCCGCCAAGTGCTCCTCCGGGCTGTCGCCCTCTGGCTCCCCGACGACAGCCTGCATGCCCCAGCCCGGCGTCTTCGCGTAAAAGGTGGCACCGGAGTATCCCAACCTGCCCTTGGTCACCATCAGCGTCTTCAGCCCGGCCGCCGCCGGTTCCAACGCTGCCCTTATGCCGGCAGCACCGGCACCGATCACCAACACGTCGCAGGCTTCGGTCCGGTTCAAATGCGCCAACACCCTACCCTCCCCGATCATCCGCACGCACGTCCAGTGCATCCCGCAAACCGTCGCCGACGAAATTGATGCTCAGCACCGACAGCGCGATCATCAGCCCCGGAGGAACCCAGAGCCACGGCATGTGCCTCAATATGGTGAGGGACTGCGCGTCAGTCAGCATGTTGCCCCAACTGGGTATGGGAGGAGGAACGCCCACACCCAAGAAACTCATGGCAGACTCGATCAGAATTGCCTGCGCCACTCCCAGGGTGACGTTGACCATAATTGTCGGAACCACGTTGGGTAACATGTGCACGAAGATGATGCGGGCATCGCGCGCCCCGCAGGCCAGAGCGGCTTCTACGAACTCCCGCGTTCTGAGAGAAAGGAATTCACCCCGCACCAGCCGGGCAAGGGGCGGCCACCCCACCAGGCCGATCACCAGCATGACATTCGCCAGACTGGGCCCCACGATGGCCACCATGGTGATGAGCAACAGCAGCACGGGGAAGCTCAGCACCACGTCGGCCAGCCGCATGACCACGTGATCAACCCACCCTCCGTAGTACCCGGAAAGGACACCCAGGAGGACTCCGATCACGGTGTATATCCCCACCGCCACGATTCCCACGGACAGGGATATCCGCGCACCGTAGATCAACCGGCTCAACACGTCCCGGCCAGAAGAGTCCGCTCCCAACCAGTACCGGGCCGAAGGGGGTGAACGGTAGGCCGCCAGATCGACTGCATACGGATCATGCGGTGAAACCCAGGGTGCAAACACCGCGAGAAACACAAGCACCGCAAGAATACCGCTACCCAGCATGGCCAGACGGTGCCGGCGGAACCGTGCCCACACAGTCTTGCTGTTGCGCTTCTTAGCCGAACTCACCAGCTTGCTCACCCTACCTGTACCGGATGCGCGGATCTATGATCGAGTAAGCCACGTCTGCCGCCAGATTGCACAGCAGTACCAGAACTGCGCTCACGAAGTTGACCCCCATGATGGTGGAGTAGTCCCGCCGGGCAATACTGGCCATGGCCAGCGATCCCACCCCCGGCCACTGGAAGATCTGCTCCGTGATGACGGCACCCCCGAACAGGGCGGGAATGTTCAAGGCCACCACGGTGACCACAGGAATCAGGGCATTGCGGAGGGCGTGCCTGTATATCACCACGCGCTCATGCAAACCCTTGGCCCGGGCCGTGCGCACGAAGTCCTGTCGAAGCACCTGGAGCAGGGAGGAACGCGTGTAACGCAGGATCTGAGCGGCCTGCCCGAAACCCAGCACTGTAGCCGGCAAGACGAGATGAAGCAGGCTGTCCCAAAGGGTAGGGGTTACGCCCACAGTGTTCATACCCGCAGTGGGCAAGATGTCAAGGGATAGCGCAAAGATGTAGATCAGCCCCAGGCCCAAGAAAAAGGGAGGAACGGCGATGAAGGCCATGCTGAAGATCGTAGAAGCGTAGTCCAGCAGCGAATACTGCTTCACTGCCGATAGCACGCCCACCGGGACCCCGATACCTATCCCAACCACCAGAGCCGCCACCAGCAGGCGCAAGGTAGCAGGAAGTCTCTCCACGATGAGCCCGGCCACGGACTCCCCCGTGGTAAGCGAATACCCCAGATTGCCGTGGGCGAGTTCCTGCAACCAGCGCACGTACCGGACCGGCAGCGGCTGATCAAGCCCCAGCTCGTGCCTCCGCGCCTCGAGCCATTCCTGACCCAGTTCTGCCACCTGCTCAGGACTCACCATCATCATGACCGGGTCACCCGGCGCTAAGTTGATGAAAACGAAAGTTAGCACGGTGATCCCGATCAGCACGGGAATGGTGATCAGCAACCGCCGGGCAAGGTAACTGGTCAAGGGCTTCCCTCCGTCCGCGTGGTGGCAAGGCCTGGAGGCCTTGCCACCACGTGCAACTTCATCTGGCCGTCTGTCCTACTTGCTTTCCCCGGCGATGTCCCAGTCGAAGACGTCCCATCCGAAGGTATGCACCGTCCCGGGCGGCTTGCATCCTACCACCCGCTTGTTGACCGCCCAGATCTCGTTGTTCGCCCAGAAGAACACGGTGGGCATATCTTCGTTGAGGATGGAAGCGATCTCGTAGTATATCTTCTGCCTGGTAGCACGGTCGGGGGTCGCGCAACCCTGCATGTAGAGCTCGTCTATCCGCGGGTTAGCGTAGTGAGTGCCGTTGGCCCCTTTCGGAGTGTGGTTCCACGACAGGTAATACTGCGAGGAGACGTGGGGCTCCGCCCCGTATACACCACCGCCGAAGGACGCCAGGTCCCAATCGGTAGTGCCAGCCAGGTACATCTTCGCGAAAACAGCCGCCTCAACGGGCTTGAACTCCACGTTGATTCCCACTTCCTTGAGTTGCTGCTGCATGACCGGATAGGAAGCATCCCGGTCCCGGATGCCGGGGATGTAGATCCACACCAGCTTCCGATTGCTGTCCCACTTAGCCTCTCTCAGCAACTGCTTCGCCTTTTCAGGGTCGTACTTATAAGGGTCAAGGTTGGGATTCACCGCCCACTCCGGTCCGATGATGGGGCTGTTCACCACCCGGCCGTGTCCCTGCAACACGGTCTTGAGCAAGCCCTCGCGGTCGATCGCGTAAGCAAAAGCCTGCCGGACGCGCTTATCCTGCAGGTACGGCTGCTGGAGGTTGAAGCCCATCTGGAAAATCCCAGCCCCCGGCACGGAGAGCACCTGCACATGGGAAAGGGCAGCCAAACGGGAGGCGTCGGTAGCTGACACCTTGGCGATGTCCAGTTCACCCTTTTCCATCTGGGCCACAGCCACGTCCGTAGTGAGCACTTTATAGAAAATCCTGTCCAGCTTCGGCTTGCCACGCCAGTAATCCGGATTTTTCACCACTTCCACGTACTGGTCCGTCTCGTACTTGACGAACTTGTACGGCCCCGAGCCCACCATCTTGTCGCGGAACGTCTGTGCGTTCCCCAATTGGTCCACGGGCACGGATTCCAGCACGTGCTTGGGCAAGATGTACATGTCGGGGATAGCCAGGGCGAGGAATGCTACGTCGGGCTTCTCAAGTTCCACCTTGACCGTATACTCGTCCACCTTGGTTACGCCGGCTACCTGGGAAGTCTTGCCCTCTTTGTAATCCGCCGCCCCTTTGATCTCCGAGAGCTTCCCCACGAGCCAGGAGCCCGACTTGGGATTCAGCATGACATTGAACGTGAATACGACGTCATCCGCGGTAACGGGCTTACCGTCGTGCCACTTCGCGTTCTTCGGCAGATAGAACGTAAATACCTTTGCATCCGATGACACCTCGTACCGCTCGCACAGGTCGGGCACTACCTCGTACTTGTCACTCAGTCGGACCAGGTTGTTGTATATGCTGTTGAGCACGTGCCGGTCCTGACCCTGACCGGATGAACTGATGGGATTGAGCCCGGCCGGCTTCATGTAGAGATGGACGTACAGCACCTTCTCCTTCTGGGCGGGCTGCTTGCCCCCCGCGCAGCCGGTTACCAGTAGCACAAAGCACAAGAGTATGCCAACCAGGCCGTAGATCGTCTTTTTCGTGCTCCTCACGCGGGTCACTGTTGCGCCCCCTTTCTCTCAGTGTGTCACGCACGCGGATGCGGTTCCGATAAAAGGTCCTTACCGACTCAAGAACTCCCACCCCCTATCCGATGACGTCGTGCCTGTGAGCTACGGTTACGGGTTGACCAAGCGCGTAATCTCGGACAGCCAGACCACGAACTCAGCCGTCACGTCTATTGCGGTGTACCGCGCACCCCCTGCCGCAGGGTTCTGCCAGCTACCGTCGGCCTGCTGCGAAGCGACCAGGTATTCGCCCACCCGCAGGGCCACCCGGCGGTAACGGTCTTCTCCGGTCAGGGAATACATCAGGGCAGCGCCCCAGCCGACTTTGCCGCCCTGGGCCCGCCGGAATACGTACTCGCCGCACCTGTCTGCAAAGTCCATGTAAGAAGCAGCGAGTGCGAGGTAATCCCGGTCTCCCGTTGCCATGTAACAGCTGGCCAGGAACGCGGCCGCTATACCCGGGATGAAGTACCACTGCCAGTCGGCGCCCACCCTGAGGACGCGTGCTGAGGCTTCTTCGGGCTTGAACTCAGTAACCAGCCCTGCGCCTTCACGCCACACGAAGTACAGGGCGCGGTCGGGCTCGGGCTGCTCCTCCCAGACCCGCTTCAGAAAAGTGGCCACCCTCAGTGCCCGGTCGAGCCGTCCGGTATACAGCGCGGCCATACCTGCCATGCACGTGCACATCAGGTCCTGGTCGGGCTTGCCAGGCTGTGAGTAAAAGCCTCCCGAAGGGCTCTGGAGCATCTCCAGAAAGTCCATGCCGCGTTGGGAAACGTCGAAATAGCCCAGCCGGTGTGCCGCGCACACCAGCCAGGAATTGGCGTATGGGTAGATGGTCTCGTGGACGGGGCCCCGCGGGTAGGGGCCGACGAAGTCACCGTTGGCGGTCAGAACATTGGCCCTAACCCACTCCAGCAGCCGGCTGGCTTCCCGCAACCGGCCTCCGGCGGCGTAGGCCCACGGGATTTTATAGTACGCGCCCACCCCCTCTTCCGGGCACACGGAACCATCCGCTTTTTGGAGACCGAGCAACCACCGCAGCCCCCTGTTCATGGCCTCGCACATGTCCCCAGCCATGTTTCCCACCCCCAGGTCAGGCATGCGGTAGACCCAACTCAGCTAGCTTCTGAGGGGTCGGTCGCCCATTCTCATCCCAACCGCGCAGCTGGTAGTATTCGAGCAGCGCGCTCTCGAAGGGTTCCGGAACCCTGCCAGCCCGGAAGCCCTCGCGGGCCGGCTGGAACATCTTGGGCGGCAGACGGTCGTCCCGCCGCGAAATGCCGTCCCTGACGTTGATCAACCGCTGGAGGTTGAACACCCGTTCCCCCACGCGCAGCAGTTCATGCGGTGTCATGTCCCAACCGGTCACGGCGTTCAGCGCCTCCACCGTCTCTCCGAGACCTTGTCCGGTTGTCTGCATGAATATGCAGCAGACGAGGGAATCCAGAGCCGTGGCGTAGTCCTGGAAAAGCTTGGCCAGGTAAGGCTGGCCGTCCATAGAGAAACGGACGGGAGGCTTGTCGAAGCCAACCTCCGGCATCACCATGCCCGACTCTCCGCCGTGGGGGAACCCGCGCAGGTGGCAGGCTCCCCGCGTGCTGGTGGCGTAGTTGATGGCCAGGCTGAAGTAAGTACGGGGGTCGTGGGCGGGCAGGTCTAGGCCCTTCACCTCCACCGTGATCGCCTCGGCGCCCCGGCCGATGGCGCGGGCGGCCGGGCGGATGCCTCCGGCGAACAGGGCCCCGAACCCTTCTCGCTTGCCGATCTGCTCCACCAGGTGCACCAGGAAATCTCCACTGCCCCAGGTTGCCTCCCAACCCCCGAGGTCGGAACGGGTGACCCATCCGTTCTCGTAACACTCCATGGTGAAGGCCACGAACGAGCCCGCCGATATGGTGTCGATGCCCAGCCTGTTGCAGAGGTCGTTGGCCCAGGATACGGCTTCCAGGTCGTCCACCAGGCAGCATGCCCCCAGCATGGCCAGGCTCTCGTACTCTGCCCCCGCGCCGCCCTCGATCCGGTAGCGACCGTCGAGGTCGATCCGCCGGTGGCACCCCACCGGGCAGGAAGCACAGGGCCAGGAGCGCGCCCGCAGGTAGTCCGTGAACCGGGGCGCCCCGATACGGGCTGCCCCTTCCGGCCACCTGTCACCTCGCCAGTACCTGATGGGCAGATCCCCTGCCGCCTCGCAATCCGACACCACCAGGGCGGTGCCGTGGGCCCGGAAGGTATCCCGGTTGGCGCGGGCCAGCTTGGCGGCAAGGTCACCGCGCGCCCGGCGCAGCTCCTCCGGACGCGCTACCTCCGGACGGCGGCCCCCCGAAACCACGATGGCCTTCAGGTTCTTCGACCCCATCACCGCGCCCAGACCGCACCTGCCTGCGAAGCTGTGGGTGTCGGCAGATATGCACGCGATGGCAACACCCCTCTCACCCGCCGGCCCGATGGTTACCACCGATGCGCTCTGGTCGCCGACCTCCCTGCGCGCCAGATCCACCGTCTCCACCGCGTCGCGGCCCCAGAGCGCGGGCACCGGCCTGATCTCCGTTCCATCCTCCCGCACCCAGAGGAGGCTGGGCACATCGGCCTTCCCCTTGATGACGATTCCCTCCAGCCCCGCCCCCTTCAGCCGGACCCCCCACTCCGCGCCCCCGGCGCTCACGGCAAAAGTACCCGTGAGGGGCGACTTACCCACCACCACCCACTTGGCGCTACCGGGCAGCCCCGTGCCCTGGTACGGTCCCACCGCAAAGATGAGGCAGTTGTCGGGCCCGAGGGGATCAGCACCGGGAGGCACTTCATCGTAAAGGATCCGGGTCCCAAGCCCGGACCCGCCCACGTATGAGCGCCAGAAGTCTGCGCCCGGCCGGGAGACTTCGGTCTCACGCGAAGCCAAGTCCACCCACAGCACTCTGTCAAAGTAGCCCGGCAGCACAGCAGTTCATCTCCCCCACAGGTCCCGCTGGCGTCTCGGCATGAGAGACGCCATCTCTCTGCGCGCACACTATTCGACACGGCCTACCCGCATTCCTCCTCCCGCGGGATCCCCTACCCCAGCCCGGAGTAGCCTACCGCCCCCGGAACGGGGACGCCGTTTTCGTCCCACCCGCGCAGGCGGTAGTATTCCAGCAGGGTGGACTCGAACGGCTCCGGGACCTTGCCGGCACGAAAGCCCTCTTTAGCCGGTTCGAACATCTTCGGAGGCAGGCGGTCATCCTTGCGCCCGACGCCGTCGCCGACGTTGATGAGACGCTGCAGGTTGAATGCCCGCTCGCCCACCCGCAGGAACTCCTCTGGCGTCATGTCCCAGCCGGTGATGGCGTTGATTGCCCGTACGGTCTCCCCCAACCCCTGACCCGTGATCTGCATGAAGCAACAGCAAACCGCGGAGTCCAACGCGGTTGAGTAATCCTGGAAAAGCTTGGCCAGCTGTGCCTGACCCTCCATCGAGAACCGAACCGGTGGCTTCTCCAGCCCCACCTCCGGCAACATCATTCCCGCCTCTCCGCAATGTGGGAAGCCACGCAGGTGGCAGGCACCCCGCGTGCTGGTGGCGTAGTTGATGGCCAGGCTGAAGTAGGTACGGGGATCGTGAGCGGGCAGGTCCAGGCCCTTCACTTCCACCGTGATGGCTTCGGCCTGGGGATTGATCGCCCGGGCTGCCTCGCGGATGCCCCGGGCGAACGTGGCTCCGAAGCCCTCGCGGCGCCCGATTTGCTCAACCAGGTGGACGAGGAACTGGCCGTTGCCCCAGGTGGCCTCCCAGCCACCGAGGTCCTCCCGGGTCAGCCAGCCGTTCTCGTAACACTCCATCGTGAACGCCACAAAGGAACCCGCAGATATGGTGTCGATGCCCAGCCGGTTGCAGAGGTCATTCGCCCACGCCACGGCATCGAGATCATCAACCAGGCAACACGCTCCCAGCATCCCCAGGCTTTCGTACTCGGGTCCGGCACCGCCGCGGATGCGGTACTTGCCATCGAGATCAATGCGCCGGTGGCAGCCCACGGGGCAGGAGTGACAGGGCCAGGACCGGGCCCGCAGGTAATCCGTGAAGCGCTGGCCACCGATCCGCGCGGCCCCCTCCGGCCAGCGGTCGCCCCTCCAATACTTGATGGGGAGGTCACCGACAGCCTCGCAATCGCTAACCAGCCCGGCTGTCCCGTGGGCGTGGAAAGTATCGCGGTTCACCCGGGCGAGGCGCGTCGAAAGCTCTCCGCGCAGAGTTCTCAGTGCCTCGGCGTCCGCTACCTCGGGCCGACGGCCCCCCGAGACAACAATGGCCTTCAGGTTCTTCGAACCCATCACAGCCCCCAGGCCGCACCGGCCGGCAAAGCTGTGGCTGTCCGCAGCAATGCAGGCGATGGCCACCTGCTTCTCGCCTGCCTGGCCTATGGTGACTACCGCTGCCCGCTCATCCCCCACTTCACGCCGGGCAAGCTCGGGGGTCTCCACCGCATCGCGTCCCCACAGGGCGGTGGGTCTGACCTCGGCCCGATCCTCCGTCACATACAAGAGCGACGGAACTTCCGCCCGGCCCTTGAGTACGATAGCCTCCAGCCCCGCACCCTTCAGGCGAGCACCCCACTCGGCCCCACCCGTGCTGACTGCAAAGGTGCCGGTCAGCGGCGATTTACCCACCACCGCCCACTTGGCGCTGCCGGGCAGGCCGGTTCCCTGATAGGGGCCCACAGCGAAAATAAGGCAATTGTCCGGCGACAGGGGGTCGGTACCCGGGGGAACCTCCTGGTACAGGATGCGCGTGGCCAGGGCCGACCCGCCCAGGCACTCGCGCCACGTCTCTTCCGGATAGCTCCGCACCTCCGTCTTCCCCGTGGTCAAGTCCACCCAGAGCACCCGGTTGAAATAGCCCTTCGGCACCTGCGCCACCTCCGTTCACCTCATGCCTGTGCGCGCCTTTTGTACGCCGGCCCGCTGTTGCCTAAACACCGTGGCCGACGAGCTTCAGCAGCTTCACCAGCATAGAGTCCCGCCACGAAACCATCTCCTAGTAGGAACGGCCCACAGTGACCTCTGGCGGATGCCACCTGGGCCTCCGCCCAGGTGGTAAATGAGGTGCGGCCCCATGAGCGCATAGCGCAGGCCGGGACCTGCCCAGATTGTCTTGTCAACGTCCTCCACGGAAGCCACTCCGCGGTGTACGAGGTCGATAGCCTCCCGCCACAACGCGGCCGTGAGGCGGTTTTCCAGATATCCGGGGGCACGGCTTCCTGCACGTAGTCGGCCTGTGCCACCGCCTCCTCGAGGGAAGAAGCCAGCTTGACCCGGCTGGATAGCCCATCCGTAACCCCGGAGTCAGCCAGCCCCTCCCGTTCCAGGAAGGATACCGTTTCCAAAAGTCCGTCGACCGCCGCCCTCGCCGCAGCGGGGTCGACGTCGAACACCGCCACTTGCAGCCCTCTACTGGCGAAAAAGGCCGCCCATCCCCTGCCGATGACTCCCTGGCCGATCACCGCCACCTTCCGGATCTCTCTCCGCACCGCTCTCCCTCCCGGAGATGTCCCTGTGGCGCTCTGCCGTAACCTCTAACTCAGGAAGCTAACGCATACCTGGGCCAGGATGGCTGCGCCCAGGGCTAGCACCTCCTCGTCCAGGTCGAAGTCTGGACTGTGCAGCGGCCGGTGGGTGCCCTCGCGCTTGTTCTGAGTACCCAGCCAGAAGTAGCAGGCTGGCGCTCGCCGGGCAAAGTAAGAGAAGTCCTCCGAGACCATGGCAGGAGGCAAGTCCCGACGCCCCGCTTCCTCACCCAGCACGGCAGCTGCAGCCGAGGCCACCAGATCGGCCGCCATCGGATCGTTGATTACCGCCGGATACCCGCGGCGATACTCCACCTGCGCCCGACAACGGTACGCACGCGCCACGGCCGCGGTCACCTCAGCGATACGCCGGCCCAAAAGGTCACCCACTCCGGCATCGAAGTACCGCGTCGTTCCGGCCAGGATCACCTCATCCGGGATCACGTTCGGCGACGCCCCGCCGTGCACCATGCCCACGGACAGCACCGCGGGCGCCAGGGCATCCACGTCACGGCCGATCACGCTCTCAAGCGCCACTACGGCGTGGCACGCTGCCAGTACGGCATCGGCTGCCCGGTGGGGCAACGCACCGTGTCCGCCCCGGCCGGCAAAGACGACCTGAAACAGGTCGGCCGCCGCCATAACCGCGCCCGAGTGCACGGCCACCTTCCCAGCAGGAAGATCGGGCCACAGGTGAAACCCCACCACCAGGTCCGCAGGGGGGTCATCGAGGACGCCTGCATCCACCAGCGCACGCGCACCGCCTTCCGGCAACTTTTCTTCAGCCGGCTGGAACACGAAGCGGACCTCACCCCGCAGGCAGTCGCGCATCTCTCCAAGTATGGCAACTGCCCCCATAAGGATGGCCATGTGCCCGTCGTGCCCGCAGGCGTGCATGACGCCGGGCACCCGCGAACCGTAGTCGCGGCCCGGTACCTCCTCTACGGCAAGCGCGTCCATATCGGAACGCAGCACGACCACCCGGCCCCGCTCTCTGCCCCGCAGTATGCCGACCACTGCCGTGCCCACTGGTGTCCTGACTTCCGCACCCAGATGGCGCAGCTCCTGGGCAATCCGCCTTGCGGTATTTACCTCTTCGTACCCCAGTTCCGGGTATTGGTGCAGTGTGCGTCTCAGTTCGATCAGCCGGGACTCAAGAGCCCGCGCCCGTTGCAGCAGGTGGTGCGTGCTAGCCATGTACTCCTCCGACCCCGTCCCCCGGGCCCGCTCAACGCGACAACCCTGCGTCTCCGCGAAGAGCTAATTCTACTTCGAGGCGGATAACACTTCCGCCAGGCGTAGGAAAGTGTGAACGTTATCTTCCGCTATGTGGGCAAATTGTTGGTCAAAAGGAGCGCCAGCGCAAGTTCCAGGTTGAAGCGGTCGCGGGACGAACTCAGCTTTACGCCGCAAAGTTTCTCGATCCGTTCCAGCCGATAGCGGACCGTGCTGTGGTGAAGGTGCAGCGCGCGAGCGGCCTCCCGGCAGTTGCCGCCGTGCTCGAGAAATGCCCGTAGCGTCCTCACCAGTTCCGTCCGGTGCTTACGGTCGTGGTCAATCAGCGCCCCCAGGACGTCGCGAACAAACTCAGCCACCTCAGGGCCGCTCGCATCACGCACCAGCCGGTGCACACCGAGATCGCGGAACTGGACCACCGGGCCAGCCCGAGCCAGCGACGGAGCCAGTTCAAGAGCTGCGACCGCTTCCCTGTAGCTCACGCTCAGCCCCTGTAGGCCCCGCCCCGGCCGCCCGATGCCTGCCAGTAACTGTAGTCTGGGATACCTTCTGCCAACCAGGCCAATGAGCCGCCTCATCTCACCAGCCACCACGTCGTCCGCCCGGCCCGGGCTGTCCAGCGCGACCGGGAACAGCACGAGGGGCCGTTCAGCGTGGTCCACCCCGGCTATGGTGCGCGGGGGAAGCCCGTATCCCTGCAACATGTCAACCACCCGCCATGCAGCCCGGGTGCCTTTTTCGTCAAGCCATCCCACGGGCGTGCCCACAACCCTGATTGCCACGGCCACATAAACGTCCGCCAACTCCCAGCCCAGCTTCCAGGCTCTTTCCCTGGCTGTGGCCTCCGACTCGAAATCACCGCGCACCAGGTGATGCAGGAAATCATCCCGCATCGAGCGCTCCAGATTCCTCAGGGCACGCAGTTTCTCAACCTCCAGGGCGGCCACCGTGGCGGCATGTTGCATGGCGGTGAAACCCCAGCCGTCAAGGCTACCGTCGCGCTCCCACACCACGATCCAGCCGCCCTGCTGGCGACCGCTCCGGATCGTACCTACTACCCGAGAAACTCCTGCGGGAGAGGTAATCCGCCAGATTCCCGCGTATCCCGCCACCGGGTGAATATGCTCTCCCTCATCGGCAAGCCACGGCCCCACCACGTCGCCCTCCAGGCGAGTGCTCCCCGGAGTTGCCCCTGTTCCCGCCCTGGAAGACCGTGCGGACCTGTCAGAACCACCCATGGCCTCCGCCCCTCCGGCCACAAACACCGAACCATCACAGTTCTCAACTATCAACACCGGATTGCGGACCAGATCGGCCAGCGCTCGGGCGAGTTCCGCCAGCCCGCGCCCCTCCAGGGCAAGGTCGATGAACGACCGGTGGATGGCCCACGACTGCTCGAGTTCCCTGGCCTGACGGCCGAGCAACTCCTCCAGGACCGCATTGATGATGTCTTTCCAGGCGAGGTGATCGGGTACACTAACCAGGGGGATATGCCAATCGTCAGCAAGAGCCTTTACCTGGCCGGGGATCGTCTCCACGAACCTCAGTTTCACGCCCAGTGCAGCTGCTCCGCGCTCCCTGAGTTCCGCGAGCAGGCGCACCTGCTCGGGCTCGCTTCCCTTGTAGAGGAACAGAGTGCTCAGGATGAACTCCCCGCCCCGGATGAACCTGATGCCGTCGGGAGCATCGATCACTGTAACGCTCGTCACTTCACGCTCCAGGCCCGCCGAACCAGCCAGCACCTCGCTCCCGGCCAACGCCGGCAGCGCAAGAGCTTCCCTAACCGTGAGCGGCACACCCTCCGCCCCCAGTCGAACGAGTCGCCTGCTGCAATAATACGTTCGGCTGCCCCCAGCACCTGTCCTCCTTGACCTTCCACCTGCCCGTTTCCGGCACTCACCGCCGGGCAGCGTAGCCGCGGGTTAGCCTCTCCTTCAGCCCCTCCGACCGCAGCAGAGGCCCTTGGCCTGCCCCTTAGCAGGCCGCCGCAGAATCCTCTCCCGATGGATGGCTTCAGCTGTGATCAACGACCCGTGCTCCGGCACCCTCACGAACCGCGCGGGATACGCGTGGGCCTTTGACCGGCCATCGCCAATCACCCGGACACCTTCTCCTGGGCTACCCATCTGCACCGAATCCCCTGTGGCGGCCGACCGATTCGCACGGGTCCAGCCCCACGAACTCGGCATACCGGGGCGTAATAGGCACTCCCCGACCCCAGGCGTGGGTATGGACGCCATCACCATGCGGTGACTTGGTGTCAGGTTCGCTCGCGCTGATCAGGCTCAGCGGGGAACCAGGCGGATCCGGATGGGACCGTGGCGGTTGCGCAATATGAGGGGGAAGCCATCGCCCCCCACGGTGCCGCGGGCGGCGGCGTATTCGGGCTCCCTCAACTCGGTGCGCACGTTCCATTCCGCCGGTACCTCGATCTCGCCGAAGCTGGTCTCGGCATCCAGGCGGACCGCCGCTCCCGCGGGCAGGACCACTTCCATGGGGCCGAACTCCGTCTCCAGGCGGCACTCGCGCCCGGGCGCCGCATCCCACTCCGCCCGCACCTCGCCGTTCCGGTTCCTCACCCGGACGGGACCCCGGGCCTGCCGAACTTCGACAGCGCCGAAACCGCTCTCCACGGTGACCGCAGCGCCCTCCGATCCCGACGCGGTGACGGTGACGGGACCGTGCTGCGCCACCACCTCGACGGCACCGGGTACTTCTGTCACCGAGACCTCGCCGAAACGGTTGCTGATCCGACAGCCTGCGACACCCCGCACGTCCACATCCCCGTGTTCGTTGCTGACCCCCACTGCCAGCCGGGAGGGGACCCGCACCAGCAGGCGCCAACTGCCGCGCGTGCGGCCGGACACGGCGGCGGGATGCTGAACCCGCACGAACACCGTGCCGCCCGTCACCTCCAGCCCGAGCTGCCACTCCCCGGCCAGGCGGGTCGCTTCCTCCTGGTTACGACCGGGCTGGCTGACCGACACCTCCGCCTCCACCCGGTCCCCGCCACCCACCACCTGCACGCTCCGGAAGGCGTCGAAGGGGACCTCCAGGGTGGTAATGCTGCCGTCCACGTCCAGGGCGCCGGTGAGCACCCTGTCCACCTTCACAGTGGGGAACCACCCGGTTTCCCAGACAAAGCAAGGACCCACCTGCTCGAATGCTGCTGCCACCCCCTGCACCCCCGCTAGAGCCAGGCAGAGGAGGACCACCAGCACCGTGGCCACCCGGTCCCATACCACGCTGCCCGGCCCACCGCGGGTCCGCACCCAGGACTGCCTGACCAGGACCTCTGCGCCCAGCAGGAGGATGATGACGGGCCACCAGCGCAACACCTCGGTGAGCCGCAGGTAACCCAGGTTGGTCGCCAGCAGCGCTCCTCCTAACCCCATCAGGCTCAACGCCAGCGTGAACACTCCCGCCCGCATGATCCTATCTCCCCCACCGCTTCTTCTGACACCACAGAACGGCCACACCCAGGGCGATCAGCACCAGCGGAGGCACCGTCCTGCGTACCCAGATGATGACCGCGGGGGGCAGGAGGTACATCAGGTTGCCCAGGAGCAGCACCCCCCCGATGCCCACCAGCACCCCCCCCCAGGTGGCGGGGGGGGGAGTACCCTTACCGGCGAAGATGCCCCGG
>Ga0080004_1109536_pt1 | contig 14395 bp, 14 predicted proteins | sample WasSprMetagenome_FD_69207 | JGI IMG/M metagenome (GOLD analysis project Ga0080004, IMG submission 69207) | Sulfidic aquatic microbial communities from Washburn Spring, Yellowstone National Park, USA - WS (SPADES assembly) (version 2) | ecosystem: Environmental > Aquatic > Thermal springs > Hot... | reverse complement strand
TCTTAACTTTCTTTCCATTAATGTATATCGTACCTGTATCTGGCTTAAGCATCCCAAAAAGAATTTTCATTAAGGTTGTTTTTCCAGCTCCATTCTCTCCGAGTAAGGCATGAATTTCTCCTTTCATTAAGCTAAAATCAACATTGTCAAGGGCAACAACGTTTGGAAACCTTTTTGAAATTTTTTCCATTCGAATTATAGGTTCAACCATTTTTAATCACTATATATTGGAACAAATATAAAAAATAAAAATATAAGAAGGTTAACCTGTTGGGGATCCAACGACGTTATCAACGAACCAATTTATGTTCCACAATGTGTCGTGGTCTGCTCTTACGCCTTCTGGGATCATTACTGTTCCGTTCTGAGCTTTTATTGGACCTATGAATGGGTCAAATGGGACGGTTTCTTCGCTCATTTGTTTTAACCTCGTAAAGATTAAATCATATACGCTAATTTTTCCTAAAATTGGATCTTGAACAAACTTACTTTTTAAATTGTCTGAAAACTTTGGATTTATTGGCATTCCAAACTTTGCTCCTAGTTCAACAGCTCTCTCCTTCAGCATCCACCAATAATCAACGTTCTCCAAATTCGTACTGTTGTAAATTCCTTCTTTTATTTTCATTAGAATGTCGGCATAGATTACTCCCCAATTGACTAATTCTCCACTAACTACTACGTCAGGTCCATAATCATACATTGGACTATAATGGCTAAATACATAAATTATCTTACCAGTAGTTTTGTATTGTTCTTCAGCAAACTGAATTATCGCTGGAGAATCTTCGGTATAAGCTATAGCATCTACACCTTCGCTAACTAATGCTTGTGCAGCTTGTCTCGCTCCATCTGGATTGTACCATGCCAAGAGCCACCTCACGTAAACTTTAGCGTTAGGATTAACAGCTTTTACTCCAAGAGCAAAAGCATTTATGTGCCTTATTACTTCAGGCGTAGGGTATGCTCCAACATAACCAATTTTGTCTGTCTTCGTTAAAGCACCAGCCATAAGACCATTAAGGTAGTACAACTGGTAAAGCTCTGCAAAGTATGTTCCCAAGTTTGGTGCTCTTTTATAGCCACTACAATGGAAAAACAGTACGTTTGGATACTTTTTAGCTTCTTCCACAGTTGGATCCATGAAATCAAAACTTGTTGTAAAAACAACATTTACTTTCTTTTGAGTTATTAGGCTGTCTATAACTGCAGGAGCGTCAGCAGCAGAAACACTTTCAACATAGAATGTTTCTAACCAAGGAAATAGGTTCTGAACATACCTTCTGCCAACGTCATGTGCGTTTGTCCATCCATAGTCTCCAATGGGTCCAACATAAATGAACGCTGCTCTTATTTTCTGTGCTTGCACTAAAGCTGTTAAGTTTTGAACTACTGATGTTAAGTTTTGGTATTTTTGCTGAAGACTCTCGTATTCACTTTTTGGTACCACTGAAGTTGTTAAGTTTTGGTATTGCTGCTGAAGACTCTTGTAGTCGCTTTCTGGTACTTTTCCCAATCCTCCTAAAAAGTAACCTGCGATTAGAGCTACTATTATTCCTGCTGCGAGAACTATAGTTAATGTGCTATAACCTTTTTTATTTTTTATTCTTTCGTTCATGTGAACCAGAAGTCATAACCTCTTATTAAGCGTTTGAGCCATAAATAGCTCAAAATTTACAAGAATGTGTAAATAACTTTGATAGGTGAATCTACCGTTACTCCTTCTTGAAGCTTAAGACGCCGAAACTAAAATTGTTGGCGTACATTTAAAAATTAATATAAGACCAACATTTAAATTTTAGCAAATGGCTTTAAAGCTCAAAGAATGACCTCGCTGAAAGCGATTTTAGTTTTTATCCTCTTGTGCGCTTCGATCTCAAGCTTAACTTACTACAATTCTTTTCAAGTTTCCTCACAGCAATTCCTTTACCATAACCCTATAATGATTTATGGTGATACTCAATTTACGTTTGAAAATGGAGTTTCAGGAGGAAGCGGAACTGAAAGTGACCCATTCATTATCGAAGGAAAAAGAATTCTGTCTTATGACACTGTAGCGATTTACATAGCAAACACTACAAAACATTGCATTATACGAAACAACTATATAGAAGGAAAAGAACTAACTTCGCTATACTGATTAGAAATGCTGGAAATGTTACAATTCAAAACAATATAATCTTTAATAATTCTGCTGGAGTTAAAATAGAGAATTCAAAGAATATTGCGATAAACAATAATAATTTCATAGATAACAACTATGGAATATACTTGTTCAATTCTAGTGACGTTACTGTTCGTGGTAACAAAATCGTTAAAGGAAAAGAAATAGAAAACAATAAAGATGGAGTGTTTTTATATCTTTCTAGAAGGATAAGCGTTGAAGAGAATAACATAACTAACAACGATTATGGTGTTTGGATCGGGCTATCAAGTGATTGCTCTTTAAACAATAACTTTGTTCAAGAAAGCAAAAAAGATGGAATTGCCATATACTACTCAATAAACATGAAAGTACAAGGGAATGAAATAGTAAAAAACATGGAATCTGGGATAAGAATATTTACATTCAGCAAAAATGTATTTGTATCTGAGAACAATGTTTCGAACAACATTTATGGAATCTACATAACTGGATCAAGCAACAATGTTATCTTTAATAACTTCTTTAGAAATAGCATAAATTACTTAACTTACGAAAGTACAAGTTCATGGAATGTGAGCAAAACAAATCAAAAGAACATCGTAGGAGGAAGCTACATAGGAGGAAACTTTTGGAGTGACTACAACGGCAAAGATTTAGATGGTGATGGGTTCTGAACTACGTAGTCTTAAATAGACTTACATAGCTCTTGGGATTCATAAGCCTAGGGCTCCTCTTGAGTTCATTGAAGCTCTCATCAGCCTCATCCCCTGTCAGGGTGAACCCACTCCAAGCCTTCATTAACTCTTCAAAGAGCCTCAAACTTGGAGAAAGCCCCTATCTGAAGGTTTTTGTAGTGTTTCAACTTTATTGTTTTTAGTTCTGCTTATAAGCACCAATGTTTTTATTATTCTACTTAAGTCTATCTATTTTGAAACTGCTGATGACGGCATTGGCGACACAAACGTACCTTATGGGCCTGGAGATTACCTTCCTTTAGTTGTCGATGTCGAACCTCCTGAAACTAGTCTTGCAATAGAAGGGCCCTTTGTTATAAAAAATTCAGTTGCATACATTGGGAATAATTCTAAACTTTACTTGACAGCTACAGACAAAAGAAGTGCAATAAAATCAACATACTTTAGCATTGACAATAAAAGTTGGCAACAGTATGAACACGCAATCAGTAGTAAAGATCTTCCTAGCAATGAGCATGATCTTAGTTTTTACAGCATTGATGTAAGTAACAACGTTGAACCAATAAGGAAGGTCAAAATTTTTATCGACGATCTCTCCCTGTTATTCATCCTCTGAATGTTTTAAGCGGCAAAATTTTTACTAGGAAAGAATCAAACGGTGTTTTATTTCTTGTTAACGTGACTGAAATTGGAGTAGGCATAAGTAAAGTATTGCTGAACCTCAACAACAGAACTTATGGTATGGAAAATAAGAATAACACGCTGTATTCAACAATCTTAAATTTAACAGAAGGTAACTATACATGGTTTGTAGTAGCTGAGGATGCGTTGAACACACTTCAACTTCAAAAATTTTTAGCTTCACGTTACTCTTCGACGAAGAACCTCCAAAAGTACTAGAACTAAATTTTGAGCCACACTTTCCACTTGAGGGTGATAATATAAGGGTTACCGCAAGCGTAGTCGATGAAAAGTCTGGAGTAAAAGTAGTCAAGTTGCTTTATACTACTAATGAGAAAAACAGCTGGAACGAAATCAGTATGAATTTTTCTTCAGGTACAACTTACGAAGCTGTAATCCCACCGCAAAAGTTTCTTTCGAAATTATCTTTTTACGTAGAAGCTGAAGATAAAGTTGGAAATACTTTTAAAAGTCCACCTGTAACATTAACGATATTACCTTCACTTATAGTTATAGCAGCAGTAGTCTTCTTATTCTTGGTTATAGTTTCTTTGTCTTTCTTGGTGTGGAAATTAGTCTTACATAGAGAACCCAGTTATGAGCTTTAAGTGCCGTGATGCACTAAAATCTTAGCTGTGACTATTTTGATCTGCCTATTTTTAAACTGTTGATAACAGATAATTTTTAATGCAACAAGTTTATTCATTTTATTCTTTCTTCAAAATAGATGGTTCCTGACTTAAGTATAATGAGGGATCAATGGTTTTTCGTGGCTTGTAGGCTACTATGTAGCCATTCATCTTAGAACCTATACTCTGAATGAAGTCTACATCATAAAAGAACATCCAAGCTATGGCTGCTGAACTAGCAATATCCCAAAAGTACAGCTTCATTGGACTTACTTCTCTTGTGATTAGGTCAACTGCAGTTCTCTCCGTAAAACCAGTTAAAACGTCATGGCTGCTATGAATTGTCACTACAAAATGATCCTTTGAATGGTATTCTCCAAGTATGTCTTTATAGCCTGTAGAAAGAATTCCTCCAAATCGATCACTCTCTTCAACTACAAGTATTCCTTCGCAATTCATTATTTTTGACAAGCTAGAATATACTTTTATTAAATCCCATGGATTAAAATGTGGAGTAGCAAAGCCCCAAAGTAAAACTAAGTCAGCAACTATATTGAGCTCGGAAAGCTTTCTAGCATCATGAGTAATAACATTGGGCTCAGCATTAAGCATAAACTTACCAAATTCTTTTGCTTTTTCAAGAGCACTTTTCCTTAGGTTAACTATCGTTAGTTCTGTATTCTTCCCAATTCCTTTAAGTTTCTTTGAAAAAGCGATTCCAGCTATACCTGTTCCACCACATAAGTCAAGTATGTTGATCCTATTCTTTGAATTAACTAGGTTTTTAACCCACTTATGTTCAAGTATCTTGTCAATTTCATTATAAATTTTAGTATATCGCGCTTTTCCTTTCTCGTCAAATAAGTCTTCATTCCACTTGAAGACTTCATAAAGTTTTTCAAGCTCATCCTCTAACATTTTGTTATAAAGTATTTCGCATAGCTAATAAATTTTACTTCTAAAAACTATCTTTTACTTTAAATCTACATTAAACTGTAAATTTTTTAAAAAGGTTTTAAATAAGCTATGCAGTCTCCAAAACTATGACTGTGTCGATTGGGTCTAGTGGCTTTTCGGGAATGCTTAAGATAAGAGAACTGTCCGTTCTTTTGAAATTAAGTTCCTTTTTATCTACTAGAAAATAAGCCTTAGTTACTTTTTGATCCTCTTTTAAGCCCAAGACATTAAGCTCACCATAGTGAGGCCATCCAAATACATGCAAGTAAAGTTTTCTGTCCTTTTTCGTTATTCGATAAGGCATGTCTTGAGTTACGTTTATTGGGCTAGCTTGAGTTCCGTAGATGCTCTCACCATTTACTTTCATCCATCTCCCAACTTCTTCTAAAATTTTTTTAGACGGCTCTGGAATTTCACCTTCAGCTGTTGGACCAACGTTAAGTAGGTAATTTCCACCTTTACTAGTAATGTCTACTAAAAGCTGGATTACTCTTCCAGGCGATTTCCAGTTGTGATCATAGCTTTTGTACCCCCAAGTGTCGTTCAGAGTGGCCGGAGTCTCCCAGTCGTCTTCAATTTTTGTTTCTGGAATTTGATTGTCTCCAAGTTCTATATAATCTCCAAATCCTCTTATATACAGTCCGTGATGAATCAGCGGAGGATTTATACGACCACTTATTATGGTACTTGGAGATATGCTACGTACCCATTCTTTAAGCTCTCGAGCAAGCTCAGGAGTAGGAGTAAAAATGTCAAACCAAATGACCGCAACTTGGCCATAGTTTGTTAATAACTCCTTAAGTTGAGGCTTTACATATTCTCTTATGTATTCAGTGAAATCTTTCTTTCTAACATCGTAGTCCCATTCATTTCCCATTCCATTTGGGTGGTGCCAATCAATGGTTTGCGAGTAGTAAAATCCAAGTCTAATGCCTTCTTCTTTGCAAGCTTCTGCTAGCTCTTTAAGAGGATCTTTCTTGAAAGGAGTGGCTTTAACTATATTATAGTCGGTATATTCACTATCAAACATACAAAAACCATCGTGATGCTTAGCAGTAATTACAATGTATTTCATCCCTGCATCTTTAGCTACTTTAACCCATTTTCTAGCATTGAACTTAATCGGATTAAAGTTTTTAGCAAGTTGCTCATACTCCTTCACAGGGATCTTAGCATTATACATGATCCATTCTCCTATTCCTGGAATAATTTTCCCTTTCCAGACGCCAGCAGGAAGAGAATATAAGCCCCAATGGATGAACATTCCAAATCTTGCTTCTCTCCACCAAGACATCCTTTGATTATGTTCTTCTTCAAATTCTTCGTTTAAGTTATCCATTTCGATCACCTATTTCTTACCAAAATAAACCCATACCGTAAGTATATTTAAATTTTCATTTGCTCGTAAAAGCAAGTGTAATTTCCCTTAAAATAAGTACACTAGAATCTAATACTTTAAGAACTACAATAGCTTTACTATTTTAACGATTCAAACTTTGCTTTAGATTTTAAGTTTTAGTATAATTTTGAGTTAGTAAAGCTTAAATACAGTTATTTGAATTGTGGCTCAATGAAGAGAAGGTCAATAGCTAAAAAACTTCCAAGTTACCTTCTCTTCAGCCTTCTAATTTTAGTTTATGCCTTATATCTCGTGATTTTACCGTCTTCGACTCTCGTTATAAATGGAGCGGGTTCCACGTTTGTCTACCCTTTAATTTCTAAATGGAGTAGCGAATACAGAAAAATCGACCCATCTATGATAATCAACTACCAATCGATAGGAAGTGGAGGTGGAATAAGGTTGTTCATAAATAAAACAGTTGACTTTGGGGCAAGCGATGCTCCACTGAACAAGCAACAGATGGAGGTCGCAAAAGGAGTCATTCACATACCTGAAACTCTAGGAGCAGTAGTAATGTCCTACAATTTACCAAATATAAACTTAATAATTAACTTAACAGGAGAGGTCATAGCTGATATATACTTAGGAAAAATTACAAGATGGTCGGATAAAAGAATAACAGAGCTAAATCCAGGTATTAAGATGCCAGACGAAAAAATTGTTGTTATACACAGAGCTGAAGGCTCAGGAACAACATATGTATTCACGGATTACTTATCAAGAGTAAACAATGAATGGAAGTCTTTGGTTGGTCGAGGAACTTCTGTTCAATGGCCTACTGGACTAGGAGCTGTTGGAAGTGAAGGTGTGGCAAGCTTAATAAATCAAATTAAGTTTTCCATTGGCTACATCGAGCTATCTTATGCTTTACAAACAAACATGACTTATGCTGCAATAAGAAATCAATATGGAAAATTTGTTGTTCCAGCTCCAGAAAATGTTAAACAAGCAGCTTCCAATTTAGCGAGAAGTCTTCCAAAGGGTAACGAAAGCTGGGAAAATGTGTCCTTGGTTGATGCTCCTGGTGAGAACGCATATCCGATCGTTAGTTTTAGCTATATCCTTGTGTATGAAGAGCTTAGCCTATTGCCTGGAATGAATGAAAGGAAAGCTAAAGACCTTGTAAACTTTCTTTGGTGGTGCATTCACGAAGGGCAAAACTACTCTCTAAGTTTAGGATATGTTCCACTACCTCCTGAAGTTGTAAGGATCAACGAAGAAAGTATAAGAATGATAAAGTTTAAAGGGATTAGCCTAATGGGTGGTGATTAGAATGAACGAAGATGAAGTTTTTTATTTATTTTCTTTAGCAGTTGCTTCAATATCATTATTACTATTAGCTTTAATACTTGTTGTCCTCGTTCAGTATACCCTTCCGGTAATCAAGGAAATGGGCTTTGACTACTTTATAACTTCTAGTTGGAATCCAGTTTTCGGAAAAGAGAAATATGGGATACTCCCTTATTTTTTAGGAACAGTTCTAACATCTTTTATTGCAGTGCTTGTAGGAGTTCCAATAAGCTTTGGGATTGCTTTATTCTTAACGGAATACTCAAACAAAACTTTAAAAAAGTACTTAAGCATAATGATCGATTTACTAGCTGCAATTCCAAGTGTAATATATGGTCTGTGGGGTTTCTTTGTATTTAGAAACTTTATTTTAGATTACATAGAAAAACCTCTTCATAATTATTTTGGAAAAATAAGCATTTTTTCTGCAACCCCAACAGGCTTAGACTTCTTAAGCGGAGGTCTTATACTTGCGATCATGATAATCCCAATTGTTTCTTCTGTCACTAGAGAAGTTCTTGAGCTAGTTCCAACTGAAATAAAAGAAGGAATTTATGCAATTGGTGGAAACAGGTATGATGTAATTGTTTATGGGTCAATACGTTACTCAAAAAATGGAATACTTGGAGCAATACTTCTTGGACTTGGAAGAGCAGTAGGTGAGACCATGGCTGTCAGTATGGTAATAGGCAATGCAACTGGAGAAAACGCCTTACCACGAAGTTTATTTTCTGCTGGCCAAACGTTATCCAGTTTAATTGCAAATGAATTTAACGAAGCCAATCCAACCTCACTACATCCCAATGCACTGGTTGGAGCTGGCTTAGTGCTACTTATGATGGCAATTGTAGTTAATTTGGGTGCTAGAGCCATAGTTAGTAAGTATAAGAGGTGATTTAACATGGTAAGTCTTAGGGTTAAGAAAAAGGTTCAAAATACTTTTTTGTTTTTATTTGCTTTTTTGTCAACAATCATAGCGATTATTCCTCTCTTTAGTATTATATTTGAAGTCATAAAGAATGGTATTGAAGCAATAAACTTAGACTTCTTTATTCAACTTCCAGGTCCATTAGGAGAATCGATTGGAGGTATAGCAAATGCAATACAAGGAACTTTAATTTTAGTTACGCTGGCTAGTATCATTGGAGTGCCAATTGGAGTAATAACTGGAATATACTTGTACGAATATGGAAAAGAAAAAAAGAGCACTTTAATTAGTTTTTCTGTTGACCTACTGTATGACTTACCTTCAATAGTAGTTGGAATATTTGTTTACATAACAGTTGTATCCCCTATGCGTTCCTTTTCTGCTCTTGCAGGCGCTTTAGCTTTAGCAATAGTTATGATACCTATAATTGCAAAAACAACTGAGGAATCGCTTACACTTGTACCTCCAACTATTTCAGAAGCAGGAATAGCTCTTGGAATACCAAAGTGGAAAAATATAATTTTCATAGTTTTAAATTCTGCAAAAAATGGTGTCTTAAATGGAATTGTTCTTGCAGTTGCTAGAATAACCGGAGAGACAGCTCCACTAATAATGACTTGTCTCGGAAGCAATTTCTGGTTTTCTGGGATGGACAAACCAATAAATTCACTAACCTTGCTTATTTGGAGGTATGCTATGCAACCCTATCCTTCAGCGGTTAAGAAGGCATGGGGTGCTGCCTTTTTGCTACTACTTGTAGCGTTAGCTTTAAACCTTCTCGTAAAGTCAGGTGGTGAACGTAAATGAAAACAAAAATAGAGATAAGAAACCTAAATGTTTGGTTCAACAAAAGACAAGTAATATACGACGTTAATTTAAAAGTACCTGAACAGGCTATAACTGCTGTAATTGGACCCTCTGGGTGCGGAAAGTCTACACTTCTAAGGGCAATAAATAGACTTCATGACTTAATTCCAGAAGCTAAAGTAAAAGGCGAAGTATTACTTGATGGAAAAGATGTTTACAAGGAAGATCCTTTAGTCGTTAGAAGAAAAATTGGAATGGTCTTTCAAAAACCAGTTCCCTTTCCATCAATGAGCATCTTTGAGAATGTTGCCATAGGCGTTAAGCTTAACGACCTAGCAAAGAAGGAAAGACTAGAAAAAATAGTTGAAAGAAGTTTAAGAATGGCAGCCTTATGGGAAGAAGTGAAAGATATTCTAGAGTCTCCAGCAACAAGTCTTTCAGTTGGTCAGCAGCAAAGATTAACCATAGCTAGGACTTTAGCTCTAGAACCAGAAGTTTTGTTAATGGATGAGCCAACTTCTGCTCTTGATCCAGTTTCTATGAAGAAAATAGAAGAACTAATAGTAAACTTAAAGAATGACTATACGATTGTTGTAGTGACGCATGACATGAGACAAGCCGCACGAATCTCAGACTTTACGGCGTTCATGTACGAAGGCAAAATAATTGAGTTTAACGAAACTTCAGAACTTTTCAGGAATCCAAAAGAAGAAATAACTGAGAAGTATATAACAGGGAGGATCAGTTAAAAATGCCAAGGCTTCTAGATATCGGATTAAATGAGCTTGTAAGTATTACAAAACGAATGAGTGATACTGCGGAAGAAGCAATTTCTATGGCTGTTAATGCCTACTTTGAAGGAAAAAACGTAAGGGACGATGTTTATGAAAAAAGTATGAAGCTAAAAGAGCTAAAAGATGAAGTAAGAGATTTAGCCTTTGAGTTAATTATGAAATACCAACCAGTAGCTATTGACTTAAGAACAATCGAATCAACGCTCGATGCATCATATGGCTTTTCAAGGTTTAGCAGATACGCTTTAGATATAGCGGACTTGACAAACAAGTTGGGAAATTTAACAGAGTGTGACCACACGAAAATTAAGCATGCATTAAGTATAGTTCAGTGGATGGTTTCAAAGAGCATTGAAGCTTTTGAAACAAAGAACGTTGAACTAGCAAAAGAAGTAATAAAAAAGGACGACGAAATAGATGAAATTTACAATGAAAGTTTAACCAATGCTGCTCAGATGGGAAAAGTTAAAGACATTAGGTGTGTAATTGCAGACATTCTCGTTATTAGGTATTTAGAAAGGATAGGAGACCATGCATGTCAAATAGCTTCTGCTGTTGGGTACGTAGTAGAAGGAAAATATCTACCAACTTAGAATTAAGATTAATGAATTTATATTTTACTGATAAAAATGAAGGTCTTCGATAAATACGCGCAAAGATACGACAACTGGTATGAAAAACCATTTGGAAAATCTGTTTTTAGCTTAGAACTTAAGTGCCTTAGTGAAATATTGCCGAAGAATCATTCAAAGAAAAGCATAGAAGTAGGTGTTGGAACTGGAAGATTTGCATCAGCTTTGGGCATTGATCTTGGACTAGATATCTCTAGCGAAGAACTAAAAATAGCCAAAAAAAGAGGGATTGAAGTAATACTTGGAGATGCTCATAACATACCTTTGAGAAACAATTCGCTCGATATAGTGTTGGTTGTTGTATCCATCTGCTTTTTTGAAGAGCCAATAAAGGTTTTGAAAGAAATCAAAAGAGTATTAAAAGAAGAAGGTGTGCTAATCCTAGGACTAATCTTCCTAGAAAGCCCATGGGCTAAATTCTACATGAGAAAGGCTCAAGAAGGGCATCCTTTGTACTCATATGCAAAATTTTATTCTTACAAAGAAATAAGCACGATGCTAAAGAATAATAACTTTTCCACAGAAGGAGTACTTTCAACCCTTTTCGAAAAACCTCAGGATGTAGCACCAATTGCGAATAAGGAAGTAAAGGAAGGATTTTACGTTAGTGGAGGCTTTTTCTGTATAAAAGCGAGAAAGACTTCGATTACTTAGTAGCGACAGAAGTAGAAAAACTTTTATTCTGTTAGAGAACTGTAATGTAAGTAGACCAATGATGAAGTACTAAACCAAAGAAACTCATGACTTACCTTGGGGTGCCTGAGGTCTATACTTTACATTCAAGTGAAGGTAAGCTGCGTAACTTCAAGTCTTCGTAAGTTTCTTCGAAGAGCTTCAAACTTGGTGGAACTACGATCTGAAAATTTTGCAGTACTTCATCTTTATTGTCTTTAAATAATCTTATTTATGTTTGAGCTCTATCTATTTTGAAGTTGCTGATGACGGCATTTCACTACACAAAAGGAATAAGCTTTATATACTTGAGGTATTGTAATGAAAGTATGTCGCAAGTCACCTTTAGGAGATATTCTCTCGGAGATGAAGAAGGAATCGTAAAAGTCATGAATGAGGCATTTTCAACGTTTAAAGATTTCAGGCTAACTCCTGAAGTGTGGAAAAGCTATGCAGAAATAGACGAAGGCTTTAAGTTAGAGAATGCTCTTGTAGCAGAGTTAGAACATAAAATAGTTGGTCATGTTCAGCTTGTTGAAAGAGACTTAAAAGTAGGGGAGAGGACGTTCGTGAAAAATGGTGGTATTGCTAATGTTTGTACGCTTCCTGAGGCAAGAGGAAAAGGAGTAAGTACTGGCCTTATGAAACTAGCAGTAGAAATATCAAAAGAAAATGGTTATCCTATGAGTACCTTGTTTACTGGTTATGGTGGAGTTGCTCATCGAGTTTACAGAAGCGTGGGTTACGCTGATACTTTCTTTCCCCCATACCTAGTCGGGTCTGTTGAGGAAATGAAACTACTACAGGACCGAACAAGAGATGTTGAAGGAGTAAAAATAAGAGAATTTAAGGACGATGACGAAGAGAAACTTTTAGATGTTTATGAGCTTAGTTCAACATACTACACTGGAGTTGTCAGAAGAACGAAAAAATACTGGAGAAAAAAACTAACTGAAAGAAGCTCAACGCATTCTTTCTTCTTTGAAAAGTTTGACCCTGATGAAGTTATAGTTGCAGAAGAAAATGGCGAAGTGACTGGCTACTCTTATCTAACGTTTTGGAAAAGAAAAGAAAAACCTTTTCAATCAACGGAAAATGGCTCAATAAGAGAAATCGTCTTTAAACCGGGTTGCTATAGGACTTTTCTAAAACTCGTAAACGAAAGCATCAACAGGATGTTATCTGAAGGCGTAAAAACGCTAAATCTATCCATTCCATTTGATCGAGACTATTTAACTTTGTTCGACGACTTTAAGGTCTTTGTAACGGAAGGCATATTTATGACAAACATAACGAATATGAATTTATTAATCGATTCCATGGAAGAAGAATTTAATGAGAGACTTTCTTCAGATATAGAAGGTGTAACTTCTAACGTAAGTTTTAATCTAAAAACTTTGTATGGTTCTGTTCCTATAAGAATAAAGGGGGGAGAAGTTCAGGTTAAAGAAGAAAGTAGCGAAGCTGAAGTAGAAATTAATTACCATAGTTTTACAAGAATGGTATTTGGCATAGAAACCTTCTCAGAAGCTATAACAAACAAAAAAGCAAGAGTAAAAGGTGTGGAAAACATACAGCAAATAGTTAGTACACTAGATATAATGTTTCCGCAGATGGTTTGGCACATATGGCCCGTAGATCATTGGTAAACCTTGTAGTAAATAAGCGTCGAGGACTGAAGCGTTTTACTATAACTTCTTTATTTCTTGCTCTATAGCTTCTTTGAGAGCAAGCATTTTTTCCTTTGTTTCTTCTGCAGCTCTTTTTTCTCTTTCAATACCCTCTTCTGTTAATTCTAAGCTTGCAGTAAGGTCTAGCTTTATTGGCGTTATTGAAATTGCATTTTCAACTACTAATGCGTAAAGGTCAGTACCAAGATAACTTTGGTCTATATTTATTTGATTCCCTCCGATCCAATAGTAAGTAGTACCTCTTGGATCTACCCTTTCAAGAATGAAGTTTTCAAACTTTGTTCGTCCGAGGCTCGTAATTCTAACTGGAGTCTGAGAAGACAAGCTAAATGGAAAATTAACGTTGATCAGATCTACCTCAGAAGGGAAACTGTTACTCAACAGAAAATCAACGATTTTTGCAGATATTGCTCCATGAGCTAAAAAATGAGAAAAAGGTCTTGGATGAATCCTAAAGTCACTAGGGACTGCACTACTTATTGATATCGCCTTTACTCCCTGAAGTGCCGATTGTATAGCTGCTGCAACTGTTCCGCTTGTAAATATGTTATCTATTGTTATGTTGTCTCCTAAATTTATTCCGCTAACTGTAATTAAAGGCTTTTCTCCAATTATGAACTTAAAAGCTACAACTACAGCATCAGCTGGTGTCCCAGATACTAGGTAAGCACTATGATATTTTCCTTTTTGAAGCTTACTTACAACTTTGTTTATTCTAAGAGGTTTATGAAGAGTAATAGACTTGCCTGCAGCACTCATCTCATGCTCTGGAACAACGGTAACGATTTCAACGTTACTAAGTTTAATCAAGCTGTTCCACAAACTTTTTAAAGCTGGAGAATGAATCCCATCGTCGTTCGTTAAGAGAATCTTCCTCATTACATTAAGCTGTAGGGATTTAGTTTTTAAAGTTTTTCTAATCTTAAAAAGATAGTACCTTCGCCAGAGTTTTCAAAATAGATAGAGCTCAAACATAAATAAGATTATTTAAAGACAATAAAGATGAAGTACTGCAAAATTTTCAGATCGTAGTTTCTCCAAGTTTGAAGCTCTTCGAAGAGTTATGAAGAC
>Ga0080004_1147935_pt1 | contig 14396 bp, 12 predicted proteins | sample WasSprMetagenome_FD_69207 | JGI IMG/M metagenome (GOLD analysis project Ga0080004, IMG submission 69207) | Sulfidic aquatic microbial communities from Washburn Spring, Yellowstone National Park, USA - WS (SPADES assembly) (version 2) | ecosystem: Environmental > Aquatic > Thermal springs > Hot... | reverse complement strand
TACTCAGGACAAGCCAGAAGGCGCGAGCCGCACCCCTCTCCGCAACGCCGCCTCAACAGCTCCAGCACAGCCGGGTCAAGCCGCGGGCGCGGAGGCTCCTCCGCGGATCTGCCTCTATCTGTCTTCTGCGTCGGCTCCGGCCTGGCTAGGGGCGGCGCGTCACTCTGCGCCTCGCCCGCGCCGTCTGCCCCTGGGCCGGCGCCGTTTCCAGCGGCTTCGGCGGAGTCGGCTCTCTGCGGCTCCGGACGCCGGGCGGCCAGCTGTTTCTTTATCGCCTCCACCTTCTTCGCCACGGCCTCTTCAGTGAGGCAGGCGTTTGGCTCCGCGTCGCAGAGGCCGACTACTTTAAGCACATCTCTGTTGAAGGCAACCCAAGGGAGGCTTCTAGTCCTCGCAATGTAGAGGAGGAGGGCCTCAAGGGCCTTCTTCTCCTCCCTCACGTCTACGTAGAAGGTGACTGGTTTGCATTTGCCCTCCAGCTCTGGCGCCCACTCCACGTCGCCGTAGACGTAGCAGACTGCCTCCCCCCGGAGGCAGGCCTCCTCAAGCGGCGTGGAGGAGTTGCGGCGTCTCACTGCGGCTATGTAGACTAGGGGGAAGCCTTCTTCGCAGAGCCTCTCGGCGAGGCGGGGAGGATGCGCGTTTTTAAGGATCTTGATGCCGGGGGGAGGTGGGCTCGGGCGCTCGGCCCAGGTAAAGCCGCCTTCTGCCAGGAAGCGGCGGAGACCCTCCTGGAAGGCGTCAGACGCCTTATACATGTTGCCCCTGATTCGATGGCAGAATCGGCGCGCCGATTTTGCCATCAAGCCGGCGTTCAGCTCTCCCTAGTTTTAATACAACTGTGTCAAGAGAGGACTGGGGCGTAAACTTCCCCATGGCTACGTCTATATGCGGCATCCGGACGTTGTCGAGCCAGTAGAGCCACTCAGCCAGCGCGTCGTTGTATCTGTCCCGCGATTTTATGCTGGCGGTCCAGACGTAGCCCCGCGCTGAAAGCGCCCTTAGCTCTTCTGGAAACACCAGCGAGATGTAGCTGTGGGGGTTGTGCGACGTGGGGACGTCTTTGAGGTGCTTCAAGAGGGTGTACGCCATTTTCTGCCACGTCCTCTTAGTCTCGTCGAAGGGTAGGAGCATGTAGGCGGGCGATATCTGTATCCACACGTCATCTCTCCTCACGCCCGTCTCCACCTTGGGGAATTTCATACGAGCCCCCATCTCCAGCCTACCGCGGAGATAGGCCTCCCACTCCCGCCCGTATCGCCCCGAAAACCTCACCCCCACGAGGACGAGCCGCATGGCCGAGGGGGAAGACACGCTGTAATCCACAAGAGAGACGAGACTATCGACGCCCACAAACCTCGCCCCCTCCAAAAACGCCTCAATGCACCCCCAGCCCAACAGCTCCTCCCAGGCGCGGGGGTCGCGGTGTAGAAGAATCGCCGGATCAACCTGCGGCCTACAAGCCATGGCCCCCGTGCCGGCGTTGCTACGCCGGACAGCAACACAGCTGGCTTCGCCGTCCCCAGCGCAGACGCGCCGCGGCGCATGAACATACACAACGCCAAGAAAATACTCTCTAAAAAATACACTAGTCATACCAAACACAGACAAGACACACTCCCCCAAAACTTCCTCAAAACACAATATAGAAATGTTTCATATGAGACTTGATAGTTTTTATGAAGTGTCTCTCTTCCAGTGGGCATCCGCGTAGATGCAGAAGCGAGAAGTCTCCAACGCCGGCACGGCTACACTAGCCGCCCCCCTACCTGCGTTGTTAGACGCCGCGGCGTATAGACGGCGGCAGATACGCATTCTAGTAAAAACACACCTCGTTGTTTAAGTCGCCGCGGTTTTGGTAGACGGCGCGGAAAAGCCGCCAAGCCTTAACGTGCAGAGCACAGCAGGTCGTGTAGCCTAACTGTGTCGGCCCTCCCCTCCACAGCCGCCGGCAACAGACACGCGCCTGGGCTCTAAACATATTTCCACTTATGGGCGACGCCGCGTCTCCACAGACCCGCCCGGCGTGCGCCGCCAGACGCACAGCCCCTATGCACATTGATATATATGCTATATATGTGTCGGAGTTTATAAAACGTCGTGTAAAACGCGTTTTACATCTATCAAAACGTTCAACTCTCCAGCCGAGTAAACTATGTAAAGCGGAGATCCAACTTATAAAACGTCGTGCAACACAAAACCGCAAGCCGACGCCGAGACCTGTCTCCACCAAGACAACTACCACAACCCCCCACGCCGCCACACACAAACAAACAACCCCACAAAACCAACACAAAACACACCACGGCAAACCCCCAAAACAACCACAGAAACATTTAAAAACCCACACAAACCAAACACAAGAACCCCCAGCATCTCAAATAGAGAATTGAAAAGTGTGTTTGTTTACCACTTCCCCGTTGGGGCTCCACACTAATTGCATCTCAAATAGAGAATTGAAAGTGAAACGATGACGCCGAGGTAGTATTCTAATCGTGGCGGGGTTTGCATCTCAAATAGAGAATTGAAAGCCGTCGCGGAGAGACGACGACGTAGCCACCACCGTCGCCATAGCGCATCTCAAATAGAGAATTGAAAGCCGCCGATGGCAAGGGGGCAGTGGTGGCTCACCCCAGCCCCCGCATCTCAAATAGAGAATTGAAAGCAACGCCATCAATCACAATCATGGCTCCACGTCGAACCCAACGCATCTCAAATAGAGAATTGAAAGCCACGCTAACAACTCCTTAATGGAGCCGAAGGCAGGGAGCTTGTGCATCTCAAATAGAGAATTGAAAGCCAGCGAGGACCATTAGCGCGGCTAATACGGGGAATGGGTCGGTTGCGCATCTCAAATAGAGAATTGAAAGATGACGACACGGTTAAGGTCGTTGCCGTGGGTGACAAAGAGGTGCTGTGGCATCTCAAATAGAGAATTGAAAGCTCCATGGGGGGCGGCGGTGGGCGGGTTCTGAGGGGGGTCGCGCATCTCAAATAGAGAATTGAAAGTTTATCTGCGTAAGCATTGTAGCCATCTCGCGCAGGTCGTCTGCATCTCAAATAGAGAATTGAAAGATAGACGGCCTTATTTCATCACCGATGTCCTCCAGACACCCTTTAGCATCTCAAATAGAGAATTGAAAGCTTTGGAGTACACGTAATCAACGAAGTCTGTATGGAAGTAAGCATCCCAAATAGAGAATTGAAAGACATGAAGATAAAGCCCCCGGTGCCCATAAGTAAGGACTGGTGGCATCTCAAATAGAGAATCGAAAGATGACGTAGAGCCCGTCGCCCAGCACCGCAACGACAGTGCCCGGCATCTCAAATAGAGAATCGAAAGATCTCACTCGCCTTGCATATCCCAACGCTGTGCTTCTCAGGCGCATCTCAAAAAGAGATTTGAAAGAGTGGGTACTTTCCGGCGTTGGTCGGTGTACTTTTAACGTCCACGGGACATTGGGCCTCCTGGTCATAGGCATAGGCGAAATGACATATCGAAGAAACTCAGCCCCTCTTTCTACAGCCCCTTAAAAGTGGTCGTCCAAATACTTGAAACATTTTTAAGGTAGCCGGAGATAATTCCGTGGGGTCACCTGGCCCTCCGGTTCATAGGATCTATAAATTGGTTAGACTGCCAGACCTAGACGAATTTGGAGTAAAGGGGGAAACGCGCGATCTTAACAAAAACGAAGTCGCAAAGGCTGTGAAGAGATTATTAAGAAGTTACGGTGTTGAGAGCTCGTACTTCTCAGAGCGCCCAGATCTATTCGCAGTAAAAGGGAGAGCGTCGGAAACGTTGAAAGATTACGTTTGAAGAGCTACCAGTTAAGAGTATACCTATATGGACAGATTTTTAAGGAAAACGTATCTAAGATCGTGGGCCTAGATCTCTGGATCAAGGCCTCCCAGATCGAGCCAGCTTGGGTAAGAGACTACTTACTTATCCTGTACAAGGAGGTGAAGGACAATCCATTTACAGCGGAGGAGGCCTCAAATATATTCGCTGAGGCTGGCCTAAAGCTTGATAACGTCTATAAGGTGCTTTCGCCTCTTCTCAACTTAGGCGTTTTAAAGAACGCGGGTAAAGCACCCGACGGCAGGGCGCTGTATCAGATAACTTTGAAAACAGGCCAACGCTCGAAGACGCCGAGTAAAGACGAGTTGCTTAGGTTGTTAAAAGACGCCGCAGACATAATCAGAACGGCTGTCCCCTATGAGGTAATACTGCTCCTACTGTTTTACAAAGTCGTGAGCGACAAATGGGAGAGCCTAGTGAATAAATATATAGAGGAGGGATTCACGCCAGAGCAGGCATATCTGCTCGCAAATACCGAATATCTTACGCTATACGACCAAAGTGCGCAGACCCCCTACACCTGGAGATACGTAACTCGCAAAGATGAAGGCCTGGCCAACCTTGAATACGCCCTATTCAAAGTGGCTGAGATGAATTCACGGCAGGATCTAGGCCTGAGTCTGGAGGAGCTAAGAAGGTTGATTGATAAGGTGGGGTTGCCCGAATTGGTGCGTAAAGATGATCTAAGACCGATCATAGTTGAGCTTGTCCAACTTTTTGACAAATTTGATTTTAGCCAAGTAGACTACGATATCATTGGCGACGCATACCAGTGGATTTTGGCTCAATTCGCCCCCATTAAAGCTAAGGAAGGGGAGACCTACACGCCTAGGGAAGTCGTTAGGCTCATGGTCATGTTGCTAGACCCCGAAAACCACAGCACAGTGGTGGACCCGGCATGTGGCTCTGCATCTATGTTAATAGAAAGCTATAGATACGCAAAGGAGAAATACGGAGAAGCCTACCTGAGACTCTACGGACAAGATAGAAACGGCAACATGGTCGCAATAAGCAAAATCAATATCTTATTACACGGAGTAAAAACCGACACAAAGATATACTTCGGCGACAGTCTCACAAACCCAGAGCTCCTACGGGACTTGGGAGAAGCCGGGGCAGACTACGCCATTGCCAATCCGCCGTGGAACCAAGACGGCTACGGCGAAGACGCGCTGTCGAAACCAGAGCTGAGGAAGTTATTCAAATATGGCTATCCGCCAAGCAACAGCGCGGACTGGGCCTGGATACAACTGATGCTCTACACGGCAAGAAAGAAGGCAGTAGTAGTGATAGACCAAGGGGCGCTGTTTAGAGGCGGCAGGGAGAGAGAAATACGGAGCAAAATCGTCGCAGAAGACCTCGTGGAGGCCGTCATCCTCCTACCTGAGAAGCTGTTTTACAACACCCAAGCCCCAGGCGTCATAATAGTCTTCAACAAGAACAAACCCCCAGAGAGAAAAGGCAAGATACTCTTCATAAACGCAAGCAACGAGTACAAGCCACACCCAGAGATTAGAAGACTAAATTAGACAGCTTGTCTCTCAACAAGCCTCTAAGGGTACTAAGCACATCCCCGCTGGTATATATCGCCTTAGGACTATTCGAAAAACTCTTAGTCATCCTTACCTCGTGTAGGAGTTCTTCCAAAATACTAGGTTTAAACGTAGCCTCAGCAACAACCTCTATCTCCGGTATAATTGTCTTCTTGTAGATAAGATTTATGAGGTCACTCCAGAAGCCACTAGATAATCTAAGCCCCTTTACATGATACATGATCCCCATATAGAGCTTATGCAAAATCGCTATGTCGGCATGGACTTTTTCCTTCTCCGGATAGGCGCCAAGAGCTCTATATAGACTAAAGGCCCTCCTCATATCGCTGACCAGTCTCGAAACATTCACGTCTGAATCAAAACCCATTGCCAGCAACAACGCGGCTTGGCTCAGCTCCTCGTAAACATCCTCATCAGATAAACGATTCACGAGACTATCTATGTCGATTTTAACCTCATGAACGCCGATTTTCACGCCGCCCAGCAGTCGTCGCTTTATGTCTTTAATAAGTGTATCAAGTTGCCTAAGCGTCTCATCTACACGATTTATACTCGTCTTAAACAACTCACTCAACGTTTCACTATCAAGCATCTCGTACCTAGCCAAAGCCTCTTTAACATGCTCCAGGAGACCTACGAAATCTATTACCAAGCCAAACTGCTTCTCGACATCTCCACTTCTATACGGCCTATTTACTCTCGCTATGGCTTGAAGAAGACGGTGCTCAAAAAGCGGTTTATCGAGATACATCACCTTAAGCCTCGGAAAGTCGAAACCGGTAATCAACATGTCGGTCACAATAAGTATACGCGGGTCTTCGCTGTCTTTAAACCTCTCCTGGATGCGCCAGTTAGCCTCCTCCCAAGCTCTAAGACCCTCAGGACCTCTCCACCTCTTAAGCATCTCCTCCATATAGCTCTGAATCTCCTCAGGGTCGTTGTTAGTATACGTCATAACCACCTCACTCCATTTCTTCGCCTCTTCCCCAAACCGCCTACTTAAAGCCTCATCAAGCGCCCTCTTCATCCTCACACAAGCTAAACGACTCGCAGTAACCACAATAGCCTTAAATCTAAAAGCCTCAGTGTCCTCTTCAATCCTCTCGGCGATATATTCAGCGATTCTCCTCAACCTTTCTGGGTTCTCCAAGAAAACCTTAATCCTATTAAGCCGATGCCTAATCTCCTCCACAGTAACAATCCCCTCCTCAACCGCATCGTCCAGACTACTCACCTCTCCAACATTCTGACCACTTACCTCTTCAACAATCTGAACCCATCTCTCCAACAACTCCTTAATCTCCCTCTCAGAAACGTTAATCCGCAGATCACCAATCTCTTGAACAACTTGATACCTCAGCGGCACCGTGTAGCCATCCTTGATGGAATCCGCTATGAAGTACTTATCCAGATAAAGCTCCACCTGCGGATAAGAAAAGTACTCAAACGTATTACGCTCATAACGCATAACAGGGGTACCAGTAAACGCAAACTTCACCGCGTTGGGGAATAACCTATTAAGCGTAGCCCCCAACACCCCATAAACACTCCTATGAGCCTCGTCCAGCAATATAAGCACCTCCTTCTTCTTTATGGGCTTCACATCCTTAAACTCGTCAGGCCTAAACTTCTGAACCAAGACTATGAAAACACCCCTCCCAGTTGCCTGACCGTTTGCCTCACGCTCCGCAATATCCCTCAAAACAGATTTCAATTCGTCAATCGATTCCAAAACCTTTACATACTCCTGGAAATGCGGCGCATATAGATCTTTAATAAAATCATCGTAAAGCTGCCTCTGGAGCTCCCGCCTATCCACAACAAAGAAAACCAGAGGATCCCTCTCAAGAAACCTGTGGAAGAACTGGTACGCGATGTAAAACATGATGTAAGTCTTTCCACTACCCTGCCAATGCCATATAAGCCCCCTATTCCTATAATCATTGCCCAAAAGATACTCCCGCACCCTCCTCACAGCCTTATACGTGGCCCAATACTGGTTATACCTCGGAACAACCTTCTGGTCCTTCCTCTGCCCCTTGTAGAATACAAACCACCTCAAAACCTCCAAAAACCTAGCCCTATCCAACAAACCAAATATGTCATACTTCCCCGCCTCATCACGCCAACGGCCAGCCAACCTCTCCCCACCCCCCAAGACACTAGACATAGACATATATACAGAACCCACCTCGTCGGTATACACCACGCCGACCTGCACATACTTAAAAAGCTCCGGATACTGCCTCTCATACCTCCGCAACTGGTTACGACCCTCCTCAATCGCCCTCTCCCCCAACCTAAGAGGATCCTTAACCTCAACAACCACCAAAGGAATCCCATTAACATACAGAACCACGTCCGGCCTAACCCGACCCCCCTCCCCCGGAAACGACACCTCAGGACACGCAAGAAACTCGTTATTCTCGACATTTTCATAATCAATCAAAAAAACCCTCACAGACTTCCCACCCTCACGCACATACACACCTCTCCTCAGAAACTCCAAAACCTCATAAGGCTCGGACTTACGAAGCAAATCCCTGACCTTAGTCAGTACCGCATCTACCCTATCCCCCAACCCCTCAGCCTCAAGAACACGCCAATTCAACCGCCTAAAGCTCTCATCAAACACCCTATCTAGGATCGGGTCAGAGACCGTGACACCCCAAGAAGGACAACGCCCTTTAACAAACCTCCAACCAAGCTCTCCCAGCCGGTTCAAAAACTTCCTCACAACCTCCTCCTCACTCATACAACCACCCCCACATCCCTAACATCACTCACCACCTTAACCCTACCAGTCAAGAGAACACTCATCAAACTCCTCCTCAAACGCAAAAGCCTCTCTTTTTCTCTACGATAAAGCTCAATGGCCTTGTCAACAGTAGAAAGAGTTTCAGTAATAACTATCTGCTCCTTAACCGAAGAAGGTAAAGGTACGTTTAGAGACTTAAGGAGAGATAAATTAATATTCTTAATTGTGCTACCTGCTTGGCCTGAAGTTATTTGATCCCAATAAGAGTGAGATTGACAGAAGTAGTATATGAATCCTGGATAAACATCTCCGTTTAATTTCACTTTAATTAGATAAGACCCAAAAATAACATCTTCAAAATCTTTCTCAACCAAAACACAGACACCTGTAGTTCCAGCACGAGCAATTATTATATCTCCCTTTTTAAGTAAAAATCGTTGGATATTACCTCTTTTTTCAGTAATCTCACAAAAAGGTAGCGAGTCCCAATCAACATTATAATCCTTAATATCTGTCGTTCTTAGCATTTTTAAACTTGTCTTGTGTTCAACAGCTTTAGCTGTAATGCCATAGTAAATGTCTTCAGCTATATTAGAAATCTTAACTAACCTCCAATCCTTCGGCATCTTCCCTATTTCTGAGTCTTGAAATTCTGTTTCTCTGTAAAACGTTAACTTGCCATACTCCTCCCTAACCCTAATCCTACCCGTCAGCAGTTCGTTTAATAAGGCCCTCTTCATCCTCTCAAGCTTAGCAATAGCCCTATCAACAATCTCAATACTACTATCAATCATCGAAAGAATGTTAGCAATTCTTTTTTGCTCTTCTAAGGGGGGTGTAGGAACTAAGCTATTTAAAACTATTTCAAGCGTAAGGTTAGGTTGAGTGCTCTTTTTAACGAATTTATACCAATAGGGTTTAAAGTATAGAAACCAATAATATAGAAATTCTATATTAATTATACTACTATTGGGTATTATACCTACAATTGCTTGATTTGTTGCTACTGGTATTTTATTAATGGCTATAGATCCCAAGGAGCCGTATATTGCTAGCAATAATGAATCTTTCGGAACTATCCAGGCATTAGAGTTTTTCAACCCCTTTTCAGTAATAAATTCTTCAGATATATATAAATATTTGCCAGATCTTGTTATGTCCTGTATCTTTACAAATGGGATATTTCCATTCCAATACTCAGAGATATTCCTTCTAGGTGTTCCACCTGCTTTAGCTTTTATTACAACTTCTTTAAGTTTTTTTACTTTCCATTCTTTAGGAAACTCGCCTATCTCTGTCTCCTGGAACTCTGTCTCCTTGCGGAACATCATGGTTATTCACCTAGGGCCTTGGTTATTTCGTTCATGATGTGGTTTATCTTATTCATGAGTTCCTGTCTTTCTTGCTCTATTCTCTTTAGTTCCTCCCATTCACTAACTAAGTCGATGATCTCATCCTCTCCCAATGGCATTACATATAACGTTACGTTGAGGTTGTAGTCATACTTCCGCACCTCCTCTATTGGCACTATCTTTGAGAAGCCAGGTACCTCGGTGAATTTCCTGTATGTCTTGGTGATTTTATTTATGTTATCATCACCGAGTATGCCCTGTGTACATGGTTATTTACGAGAGGCTGAAGGAGCTTGAGGAGGAGTGGCGGAATAGCAGATCGTTGAGCATAGCCATGGTTAACAGACTTGAAAAAATGCTTGAGGATTTGGTAAGGTATGAAAGAAAAAGAGAAGAGAAGAGCTTGCCGGAGAGGCTAGTATATGACGTTAAGGAATTCATATATAGGCAATACAATATACCTGTAGAAAAGTTGGAGAATACTGAACAAGTCATACAGAAAATCGTAAATAAATACATGACAATATCTGTGTCGACTTTTTATGAGCAGGATAAGAAAGAGTTGCGACTAGCTCTTTTGAAAGATCTTTTCAAGATTCTAAGGATGAAAGAGGACGAAGTTCAACAAATAGCGAATGCACTTGCGGAGTATATAGAGTCAGAGGTAATATATGAATTACGGAGAGGTCGTTAGCCGTTTTCTTACAAGGTATAAGCTGATTCTTGGAGTAAAGGAGGATGTTAAGATAAAGATAAGGCGGTATAAAACAAAGACGGCCTTTGTGGATTTGAGGTCGAAAATAATTTACATAAACCGGGATCTACTGGATTTGGGTGAGGACGTTGTTGAGTATCTGCTACTTCACGAACTACTTCATATAAAGCTGAGGGAGAAGCACCATACGTCACAGTTCTACGCTATTTTACACTTCTTCATACCGGAAGAAAAGGCAAATGAAATAAAAGAAAAAATAATTAAGAAACTAATAGAAATAAATAGAAATAATAAGAGGTAGCAATACCTCGATAGAAATTGTATTTCTGGGCAAAATACCGACGGTGTAATCCTGTCTCTTTGATCTGTATCCTTTGTAGCTAGGTTTTAGTGCGCCGTTCGCCTTCTGCCGGCTAGTGGTTTTTACTATGCGTCTTGTTCTCGGCAACGTCCGGTTAGGGAGGCTGGGCTTAATTCTTCCGGCTCTGCATGGTTTACATAGCGCTGGGGGAGGCCGCCGTGGCTGGGGCGTTCTCTATAGACTCTGGGACTCGGTGGAGACGGGGGAGGGGCGGCCGCGTTTATAAGCCGCGACGCCGAGAAAGCCGTAGTTGAGGTGGAGGAACACGCCGTGAGAAACTGAGAGACAAGAGAGACGAATATGTTGGAGGAGCCGGAAATGCCAGGGGGTCGGAGGGCTGTCTTGCAAGTCACAAAGTGGATTTCCAAGACAGCGTTCAACAAATTTTCGGCAGACCCGACGCTAAGTAGCCTGACGTCTACTGCGCACAAGTTGTCAGAGACTTGCCGTAGTAATACGCAGGAGTAAACGCCGCGCCGGGGCTAGAGAAGTGGTGTCACATCTGGCGCCGAGATGAAGCGGCTTTGAGGCCCGCTACCTCGGGGAGGCCCAGCCGCGGGAGACGCCTCTATTAGTGGAGGTAATACAGCTTCAACAGAGCCAGCCTGCACCCCTCGCTGTTTAAGTTATCGCCAATTTGCACAAGGATATCCGACGTTATGTTAACCTTGCCAACCCAGGCTCGTTGCGTCGTTGCGTTGGGTTTGCCGGCTTCAGCCGCCGGCGTGGTTATGGCGGTTTTCTCGGCAACAGCACGGGATGTTATGCTTGAAAGTCCCGTGTAGTAGCCGAGCAACAAGCCGATAAATACACCGATTAAAAACTCCAAGATTATATCTGGCGCCCTTCTCATGTGCAACAGTTTCTTCTTTGCGTAATCCGCCTTAGCGCCGCAAGGACCTCGTTGCAGAATTCGCCAGCATGAGCTCTGGCGAGCTCTTCCGCTTGTTCCTTGTCTAGTTCTTTTTCTTTCTTCTCCATCTTCGGGTGGAGCAACGCCGCCCTTATTTCGTTAACCTTATGCCCACCGAACTCGCACCTAATACCATAGCTTGTGCAGAAGTTTGCGATCCAGCCTTTTTTGCCGTAGCGTTTCACCGCGGCGGCAAGTAGCTCAAATGCTATATAGCAGTTGAGAAATTTGTCTACATGGTCTTCTTCGAAAAGTCCCCGTCTGATGTACTTCCACGCCCTCACCAGCTCACCCGGCGCATAGTCTTGTCTCAGCACCTCCTCTATCTTGCGTATGGAGTCTTCGCCAAGTTGCTTAACAACCAAGACCTCCTCTATTATTTTTGCAGAGTCCGTTGCCATAATATCCTTCTTACCCTCCTCACCTGCGGTTGTTACTACATCTACATTCTCTACGGCGGACACATCGCCGAGTGCCATAGAGAGAAAAAATGAAAGCTTCTCGGATCTCTCACGCGTCTCTTTGAGCACCGCCTCGGCGGTGTCGCCGCATAGCCTTTCGTGCACCACCAGCATACCGTTCACATTTTCAAGTTTTAGCGCACCTATCTCAACAGCGCGATCAAGCGAATAACGGACTCCTGGCGTGTAGAGTCTCACCATGATCTCTCCGCATACAGACACAACATATAATGAGTATCTTGGATATATGCATTGCGCATCTCTGTACACGTAACCCCTTCCAGTCTCACTAAAACACCCGTGGCGCGTACTCCTCAAACACGTTGTGTAATCTTCGCTTGTATTCTGCAATATATTGTTGAACCATTTATGCCGAAGAGACAGAAAGAACGGCACTGGTGTGACCGCTTCCGCCGCGCCCACTTTTGGCGCTGGAGGGGGCCGCAACATCCCGCCGCCCAGCGGTGCCGGGAATCGAACGCTGGCACTGCGGCGCTTATGAAGGAATTAAACACCTACCTGGCCGTGAGGTACGACCCAAGAATGCGGGTGAAGCTGGAGGAGGTCTGGGACTACGTCTTGTCCTGCCCGACACGAGCAGGAACTACGTAAAGGTGAGGGAGAGATGGCGGTGTTGAGTGGCGCTACCATCAGCTTAAGGAGGGTCCCGCTTGCGTTCCGCTTGCGCGGGATTGAGTGAGTGAGAGAAGCGGTGAAGATCAGCTCGCTGTCTCTGGTGTCTTTCCGCGCGCGGGCCGCGTGGGCTTGCGCCAAGTGATTTTACTCGCGAGGAGCAAGATCGTGCGGGGTTGCCCCGGAGGAGTTCTTCTATCATGCCGCGCGTCGCATTTCACTTCGTGGATGAGGCCCTGGCGCCGTACGAGAAGCTCGGAGCAGTCGGCGACCTGCACGCGCTGATATCGTTGCGCGCCTCTTATGGGGTACGTGGCAACGTTCGCATCGCACTACAAGTCCGCGGAGACCGTTGCGGCAGCTTGCTCGTCAGATCTGACAGCGAGTGGTACAAGTGCGGCTAATGCGCCGACTGTCTCTACTTCACGTACCCGGCGTGCGCGAAGTGCGGTGCGGGAGTACAACAAGCTGTCTGGCTAGTGCGGACCCCGCCCCCGGATGTTATTTTTTCTTCAGTCTGGCCTCCGCGCGCACCTTGAGGCGCTTGGGGTCGCGGCTCAAGCACCTCAGACCTCAGAGACAAAGACATAAGCGACGAGACGCACACCGCAGGAGTGATTCCGGCGATGTAAGCTGGCCCGCATCTGCGCCGCGCCGAGCCGAAACCGGGCCTACTGCCGTCGACCCCTCGCCGCCTCCTCCGTGAGGAAGACCACAGGCCGCGTGCCGAAATGGCCTGGCTCCAGCGCAAGGCGCTTAAGCCCGCCCCCCGCATTCACGGCGTGAGCAATAGCGCCGACTGCCCCGCGTACGCAGAAACGCTCGTCAAAAAATGCGCGCAAGAGACTCGAGACCGCCAAGAAGCACTTCGAGGAGCGCCAGTATCGCGGCGTCCTTGTGGCCGTGCAACACGCGCTCGAGCGGCCCCCATTGCCGAGCCCGCGGTGAGCATATTCTGCAACGAGGTCTACAGGTGCGCCGACCTGAAGGTGGCGGAGGGAGTACCAGTGGTGCTAGCGGTTGAGGAGGGCAATAGGGAGGTGGAGCAGATCCCTGGCGTGGCGAAGGCCGTCGAGCTTGTGTTCAGGATCGTGAAGCGCGGCATCGATGATGAGCTGAGGCTACTACTCATGAGGGCGCGGGGAAGGGGGCGCCCCCGCGCGCCCGACGAGCTGAGGAGGCTCAAGGAGTTGCTGGACAGCATCACGGGCTTCATAGCCGACCATGGCAAGGATCGACACCTCAAAGACGAGGCCCTCAAGTACGCCTGCGACGTCAGCGGCGCCTTGTCGTGAGCCCTCGGTGAGATAGACACCGAGAGGTTCACGGGCCCTGACTTCAACCTGGACAGGCTGGTGGCCATCGTGAGGGAGATAGAGAGGAAGAGGGGCGTCAGGCTCGACTGCTGCTGATGAGGCTCGTCGCCTACGTCAGGGTCTCCGGGGGCGAGAGGCCCGAAAATCAAGAGCATACGATATTCATGCGGGCGGCATATACATGCTACAAACAGCGGGGTTGGGCATCCCGTCGGCGTGCCTTGAGAGGATGAGTGCGTCGCAGAACTGCAACTGCATGCTCTCGGCAACCCTCTATGGTTGGCCATTAACTGTTAAAAATATGATAAATGTTTTGGTCTATGCGTATTGATTATGACGAGATGCTTTGGGCTGGCGTGGGTGTTTGGTTGTTGTCTGTGTTTACACTGCAGTACATTAATCTTCCAACGCCCCCCAACCTCTGGGTTTTTGCCGCCGTAACTACGTTGTTGGTGGGTGCTTACGAGATTTGGAA
>Ga0080004_1088703_pt1 | contig 14401 bp, 16 predicted proteins | sample WasSprMetagenome_FD_69207 | JGI IMG/M metagenome (GOLD analysis project Ga0080004, IMG submission 69207) | Sulfidic aquatic microbial communities from Washburn Spring, Yellowstone National Park, USA - WS (SPADES assembly) (version 2) | ecosystem: Environmental > Aquatic > Thermal springs > Hot... | reverse complement strand
TTTGATACCATTTGAATCCTCTAATAGTTGCATTTTCACCTCCAGTATTTGTTATTTCACCAAACAAAACAGTTGTTGTTTGAGTGGTACTTGTTGAATAAAGAGTAGATAGAGTTGGTGGATTTGGCAATGTCCTGAAAGAAAGACAGCTTCCATAACCTGTACCTCCTGAGTTTTGAGCGAATGCCTTGAAAGAATACTGGGTATTTGGAGAAAGACCTGTTAAAATGAGAGAATAGGTTCCTGTTGAAAAACTACCTGTTTCTGAAATCTCATTTTCTTGCCCTGTACAATCTGAACTTTGATACCATTTGAATCCTCTAATAGTTGCATTTTCACCTCCAGTATTTGTTATTTCACCAAACAAAACAGTTGTTGTTTGAGTGGTACTTGTTGAATAAAGAGTAGATAGAGTTGGTGGCTGAATACTTTCTTCAGCTCCTATTGTATAAGTTGGATCTGAAGACAAAAATTTTCTCACTCTTACAAAATCCAAGTAAAAATTACTATTTGGATCTTCAGTTGCAGCAAAAGTTAAATAAGGACAATCTGCTCCATACAGTGCACTATTTTGGGAGATTAAATTTCCGTTATCGTCAAAAATTTTCCATGTGTAAGAACCAAAACCATGCTCCCATCTGATGAGATAAAAATTATCTGGGATAATACAATAATAAGTACATCCTCCCCAGTAAATATCTCCGTAAGAACCACTACAACATCCTACATTGAATATTCCATAATCAAAACCCAAAGGAGAATTTCCGTTTGGAGTATTTGTCAAATAAAGTCTGTTTCTATGAACATTCGAATGTTTATATCTGACTTCTGCTACAAGAGGTTGGCTTCCAATTTGATTTTTCGTCCAAAGCCTTGCAGGATGTTCAATCCAGGAATAAACACAACCATTATCGTAGCACACTCCCCAACAATTTGTATAACAATCTTGCAAAGTTTGATAACAAACATTATCACTACTGCACCAAGCACCCCAAATTGTCTCATAATAATAATACAAATTAACTAAACCATTAGAAACACTTACTGATCCTGTGGAATCCCATTTGTTTGGGTCTAATTGATTTCCGTTGAAATCATCAAAAAAATAAAAAGTTTCATCTCCGTTGCTTGCTGAAGTTGCATTCGAATTTCCGTAATAAAAATAAATTTGGGAAGGAAGAGAAGGAACCCTTACCCAAACTTTTGTTGAAGGACTATTGCAACCTTTTTCTAACCAATAGGGAATTAAAGTTTGACCATCTGAATCAGTAAATCTTATATCATCGCAATCTAATTGAAGTTTACCTTGAGAAATTAGAGTTTGGGTGTCCAAAGTGAGCAAAATTTGAGAATCTGTTGCTGTTTGTGAATAAGAAATCGTTATTGGTCTTCTGTATTGCCAGCCAGGAAGCCAGCCAGGATTGGCTTTGGTTTTCTTTTGGAAATAAGGTTGGAAAAAGAAAAGCAAGATCAAACAAAAAATTAAAATGCTAAAAAAAGGAATTTTGTCTTTGATTTTTGTTCTTTTAAAAAAAATTTTCATCTTTTTTTTATTTTAAAATTTTGATATAATTTTTCAATGATTGTAAAAGATGAAATAGGTCCTGAATTTATATTAAAAGTTTATGATCCAAAAGTCAAGATGGAAGGAATTTTAGTTGTCGATAACACCATTTTGGGTCCTGGGAAAGGAGGCTTGAGAATGGCACCAAATATTACAGAAGAAGAAATTTTTAGGTTAGCTAGAATAATGACTCTAAAGTGTGCTCTTTATAAACTTCCTTTTGGGGGGGCAAAAAGTGGTATTGTTTGGAAAGGGGGTTCTCTTTCTTTGAAAAAGAAATTCATTCAATCTTTTGCCAAAAAAATTGAAAATTTTGTGCCAGAAAAATACATTGGGGGACCTGATGTAGGAACTGGTGAAAGGGAAATGGAATGGTTTTCAAAAGCCTTAGGAAAATGGGAAGCAGTTACTGGAAAACCGAAGAATTTTTGCCAAAAAATAAAAAACAAAATAAGATGTGGATTGCCTCATGAATTGGGTTCTACTGGTTTTGGAGTTGCTTTGGCTACAAAATTGGCTTGTGAAATCTTGGGTTTAAAATTAGAAAATTCAAAAGTTTCCATTCATGGTTTTGGGAATGTTGGCTTTTTTACTTTTTGGTATTTGACTCAGATGGGAGCTAAAGTAGTTGCTATTTGCGACAAAAGCGGTGCTTTATTTTCAAAAGATGGATTTGATTTGAAAAAAATTGAGAGATTTTGGAAAACGAAAAAAGAAATTTCAAATTTTAAGGTGAAGGCAAAAAAAATAAAATTGGAAAAATTTTGGGAAATTCCAGTTGATATTTTAATTCCAGCTTCAGTCACCGATGTTATCAACGAAAGAAACAAGAAAAAAATTAAAGCAAAAATGATAGTTGAAGGAGCAAACATTCCAATGAGAGAAGAAATTGAAGAAGAATTTTTTAAAAAGGGAATTTTAGTCTTGCCAGATTTTTTGGCTAATGCAGGAGGCGTCATTAGTTCTTTTGCAGAATTGAATTTTTTTTCAAAAGAAGAAGCTTTTAAATTGATAGAGAAAAAAATATCAGAGACTACAAAAGAAGTTTTAAAAGAAAGCTTAAAGAAAAATATTTCTCCAAGAAAAGTGGCCACTATTTTGGCTAAAAAAAATTTGTTCAAAAAAACAAAATGGAAGACATCATCGAAGATTTAAAATTCAGAGGTTTGATTTATCAGGTGACTAACGAAAAAGAATTGATAGAAAGGTTAAAAAAAGAAAAAATTGTTCTTTATTGTGGTTTTGATCCCTCGGCACCTTCTTTTCAAGTGGGAAATTTGATCGGAATTTTAACTTTGAGGAGGTTTCAAATTTTTGGCCACAAACCCATTGCTTTGTTGGGAGGAGGCACTGGTTTAATAGGGGATCCGAGCGGAAAGGCAAAAGAGAGGGAATTGATTTTAGAACAAAAAGTTAGAGAGTACGAGCAGAATTTGAAAAAGCAACTGGAAAAGTTTTTAGATTTCAAAGCAAAAGAAAATCCGGCAAAAATTTTAGACAATTTTGAGTGGCTTTCAAAAATAAACTTGATAGATTTTTTGAGAAAATACGGCAAACAATTTCAAGTTTCTCAAATGATCAACAAAGAATGGGTAAAAAAAAGAATTTCGACAACAGGAATTTCTTATTGCGAATTTTCTTACATGATTTTGCAGGCAATAGATTTTTTGGAATTGAAAAAGAGAGAAAATTGTATTTTACAAATCGGAGGTTCTGACCAATGGGGAAATATCGTTTGCGGGGTTGATTTAATAAAAAAAGTTTTGAACGAAGAAGTTTTCGGACTTACTTTTCCCCTTTTGACAACAAAATCCGGAAAAAAATTTGGAAAAACAGAAAAGGAGGTGATTTTTTTGGATGAAAAATTAACTACACCTTACAAATTTTACCAGTTTTTCCTCAACCAGCCAGATGAAAAAGTTGTCGACTATTTAAAGATTTTTACTTTTTTGAAAAAAGATGAGATTTTGGAAATTGAAAAGGAACACACAAAAAATCCGAAAGAAAAAACAGCTCAAAAAATTTTGGCAAGGGAAGTTACCAAATTGGTTCATGGTGAAAAAGAGGCAAAAAGGGTAGAAAAAATTTCAAAACTTTTGTTTTATGGGGATGTAAGAAAATTGGAAGAAAAGGATATAAAAGATGCATTTTTTGATGTTCCCTCAAAAGAGATTCCAAAAAAAGATTTTTTAATTTTCGATTTACTCAAGGAGGTTGGGGTTGTAAAATCAAAATCAGAGGCAAAAAGGTTGGTATTCCAAAAAGGAATTTCAATAAATGGCCAGCTGGTTTTGGATTTTGAAAAAAAATTCAGCCCCAAAGAGGCATTACATGGAAAATATATTATAATTAAAAAAGGTAAGAGAAATTATTTTTTAGCAAAATTTCATGAATTATAAAGTTTGGTTCAACGGAAAAATAATAAACTGGGAAGAAGCAAAAATCCATTTGCTTTGCCATTGTTTGCATTATGGAAGCGGAGTTTTCGAAGGAATTAGAGCTTATCAGACTGTTGACAATAGAGGAGCGGTTTTTAGGTTGAAAGATCACATAAAAAGACTTTTCAAATCTGCTAAAGCTTTGAAAATGAAAATTCCTTATTCTTTATCTCAAATCGAAAAAGCAATTTTGCAACTTTTGAGAAAAAACAAACTAAAAGAAGCTTACATCAGACCAATTGCCTTTTTTGGAGGAGAAAAAATCGGGCTTTACCCAAAAGATGTGAAGGTTTTTGTAGGTATTTTGACAGTTCCTTTCGGAAAATATCTCGGAGAAGAAGGAGTGAAAGTTAAGATTTCAAGTTTTATTAGATTTCATCCAAAATCTGTGGTTTCTGAAGCTAAAGTTTGCGGTTATTATGTTAATTCGATTTTTGCAACCACAGAAGCTAAACAAAAAGGATTTGATGAAGCTTTACTTTTGGATTGGCGAGGTTTTGTAGCTGAAGGACCCGGAGAAAACATTTTTATCGTCAAAAATAAAGTTTTGATGACCCCAAAACTAAATTGCATACTACCAGGGATTACCAGAGATACAGTCATCAAACTTGCAAAAGATATGAGAATAAAAGTAAAAGAAAAAGATATTAGTTTAAAAGAATTAAAAAATTGCGATGAAGCTTTTTTCACTGGAACTGCAGCTGAGGTGACTCCAATATTCCAGATTGATAGAAAAAAGATAAACAAAGGGAGAGAAGGAGAAATAACAAGAAAAATAAGAGAAACTTATGAAAAAGTGGTTAGAGGGGAAATCAAAAAATACAGATTTTGGTTAACTTACTTTGATTGAATTTAAATGAAAATTTTAGGCCTCCAAAAACAAAGCTTGATCGAGTACCCCGATAAAATTTCTGCTGTTTTATTTTTGGGAGGTTGCAATTTAAGATGTGTTTATTGCTACGTTCCCCATTTGGTTTTGCCAGAAAAAATTAAAAAGCAAAAAGAAATTTCGCAAGAAAAAATTTTTTCTTTTTTAAAAGAGAGAAAAGATTTCCTTGAAGCTGTAGCCGTCACAGGTGGAGAACCAACGATCAACAAACAACTCCCAAACTTTCTCAAAAAAATAAAAAAACTCGGATATTCGGTTGAATTGGAAACGAACGGAACAAACCCAAAAATGTTGGAAAGTTTGATCGACAAAAAACTCGTAGATTATGTAGCCATGGATATAAAACAAAGGTTAGATGATTTTGAAAAATACAAAAAAGTTACAGGTGGTGTTTTAACAAAAAAACTTTTTGACAACATCAAAAAATCAGTAAAAATTTTACTTTCTGGCAAAGTGAATTATGAATTCAGAACAACAATAGCAAAAGAACTTCACAAAAAAGAAGATATTGTTAAAATTGCACAGCAAATTTCGAAGGCCAAAATTTATTATTTGCAAAATTATCTGAAAAACGATACAATTTCTAAAAAGAAATTCACACCTTTTGAAAAAGAAAAAATAGAAGAAATTTTGAAAGAGGGAGGAAAATTTGTGAACATAAAATTCAGAAAATATCTTTAATATGAAAAAGAGAGTCCATGTTTTTGTTTCGGGAATCGTTCAGGGAGTAGGGTATAGATGGTTTGTTAGAAAGAATGCTAAAATTTTGAATCTCAAAGGTTGGGTTGCCAATTTGAATGATGGAAGAGTTGAAGCAGTTATTGAAGGTGAAGAAGAAAAAATAGAAAAAATTCTAAAATTGATGAAATCTGGCCATCCTTTTGCAAGGGTTGATGAAATAAAAATAAGTTTTGAAGATTTCAAAGGCGAGTTTGAAGATTTTGAAATAAAATATGTTTGAAGTTTTTTCTTTGGGGGGTTCTGTTTTTTGTAAAGAAGAAATTGACATAACCTTTTTGAAAAAATTCAAAAGTTTTATTTTGAAATGGATAAAAAAGAAAAAGAAATTTCTTATTTTTGTTGGGGGCGGAAAAACTGCCAGGATTTATCAAAAAGCAGGAAGAAAATTTGGAGTAAAAAATGAACAATTGGATTGGATCGGAATTTTTGCCACTTTTTTGAACGCCCAATTAATAAAATCAATTTTTGGAAATTTTGCTTTTGAAAAAATCCTTTCTGACCCCACAAAAAAAATCAAAACAAAAAAGAAAATAATAATTTTTGGAGGCTGGAAACCAGGTAGATCAACAGATTATGATTGTGTTTTAGCAGCAAAAACATTCAAGGTCAAAAGAGTGATCAACCTTTCTGACATCGATTATGTTTACGACAAAGATCCAAAAAAATTCAAGGATGCTAAACCTTTAAAAAGAATATCATTCGATGATTTGTTGAAAATCATCGGCAAAGAATGGATTCCAGGAGCTAATTTGCCTTTCGATCCAGAAGCAGCAAAAATAGCAAAAAATGAAAAAATTAAAGTTATAATCTTGAACGGAAAAAATCTCAAAAATTTGGAAAAAGTTTTTTTAGAAAAAAAATTCAAAGGAACTTTGATTGAATAAAATGGAGCCTCTGGAAGCTATTTTAAAAAGAAGGAGTATTAGAAAATTTAAAAAAACAAAAATTCCAAAGGAAAAAATTGAAAAACTAAAAGAAGCTTTAATTTGGGCCCCTTCTGCTGGGAATTTGCAAGCAAGAAAATTTTATTTTGTTTTCAACGAAAAAATAAAAAAAGATCTATCAAAAGCAGCTCTCAATCAAATGTTCATAGCTTCAGCCCCTTTGGTTGTCGTTTGCTGTTGCGATTTAGAAAAAATTTCACCTTATGGAGAAAGGGGTAAAAATCTTTACACCATTTGCGATGTTTGTGCAGCCATTGAAAATTTGATGATAGTAGCTACTGCTGAAAATTTGGGAACTTGTTGGGTTGGAGCTTTTGACGAAAATAGGGTATCTCAAATTTTAAACTTACCAAAAAACGAAAGACCGATAGCTATAATTCCTGTTGGCTTTCCAGATGAAAATCCTCAACCTCCAAAAAGATATTCAAAAGAAATTTTGATTGAGGAAATAGAATGAAAATTCCAAAGAAAATTGTAGAAATTTTAAAAAAAGGAGGAGTAGGTGTTTTACCAACAGACACAATTTATGGTTTAGTCGGTTCTGCCTTAAACAAAGAAACTGTTGAGAGAATTTATAAGATTAAAAAAAGGAGTACCAAAAAACCATTCATTATCTTGATTTCTTGCCTGAAGGATTTGAAAATTTTTGGAATAAAATTGAAAAACTTTCAAAAAAAGATAATAAAAAAATTTTGGCCAGGACCTTTCAGTTTAGTGTTTGAATGCAAAAGCAAAAAATTCGAATACTTACACAGAGGAAAAAGAAGTTTGGCTTTTAGAATACCAAAGTCAAAATTTTTGCTCTCTCTTTTAAAAAAAACTGGTCCTTTGGTGGCTCCCAGTGCTAACATTTCAAATTTACCTCCCTCAAAAAATATAAAAGAGGCAAAAAAATATTTTGGCAAAAAAGTTGATTTTTACTTTGATGGGGGGACTTTAAATAAAAAACCTTCAAAAATTATCGACATTAGAAACCCAAAAATCAAAACATTGAGGAGATAAATTGTAAGAGAAAATTTCTCAAAATTTTTCAATTGACAGATAAAAAACTGGGATATAAAATTTACTAATGGATTTTAAGATTAAGAGGAATTTTTTTGTTTTTTTAATTTTTATTTTTGTTTTCTTTTTATTTTTTTACTTTGATTTCAAAAAGAAACAATCTCTACCTTCTTACCAATTTTCCAAAAATCAAATTCTTCTTCAAAAACCCCCTTTTCTCAAAAGGTCGCTGATAGAGAAAATAAAGTCAAAAATTTTTAGAAAATGAAAATAAAATATATCTTTTTGTTTTTAATTTTGATTTGTTTTTCAATTTTTTATTTTTGGATCACAAAGATCTTAGCAAAAGAAGATACCTCAACCTCCTTTCCTGTAGAAGAAGCAGGAATAGCAGCTTACACAAAATTATCTTCTGTAACTCCAGAAGATCTTTCTCGAGTAGGAAATGAATTAGTAAGAGTTGGAGACAGCTTTGTTATCGTTAAAATCAATGTTTTTCCTACTGAACATTACAATCTAAAAATTCCAGTCAATGTCTATGTAGGACTCGATGGTTGGATAGTAGCTTATCTCCCTCGTGGAGAACCTGTAGCTAAAATTGTCTACTGGAAAAACTTTAAAGGAAAAATTGAAACCAACATATTAAAAGAGGCAATTGATATTGCCTGCAGGCAAATGAATCAAACTACTTCAGAAGATGTTAGATACTACGATTTCGAGTTTCCAGAAGCTACAAAATTAACAATTGCTGCAGAGAGATTGGGAGCCATCATAAATGAAACAAGTATTTCTTATTCATACAAAAATGATTTTTATGTAACAGTACCTCAAATTCCTTATGAAGCTTCCTTTGAGCTCGTACTTATTGGTCATTACGGTTCTGGCAATTGTCCCAAATATTTTTATGTTAACGAAGAAAGAGTTGTCTACAAAAGTGAAATTCCTTTGGATGTCAGAAGGTTAGATGTTGACAAATTTTTCCAAAAAGACATTCCTGTACATTTTGTTTGTGAAACTCAAGATTATCACTGGTGCGATGAGGGATACGCTGTAGCCATAGTCTACTAAGATGGAAAATAAAATTGAATTTTTTCTTTTTTTTGTTGGATTGTTTTTAATTATTTTTTTTCAAAAAGCTTTTGGAGAAGATAAAGCAATAGTTGAAGGAGCAGAAGATGTTCTTTTTTTAAGCTTGAATTTTGAAAATCAAGAACTCGAAGATCTTTTAAATTTGAACGATGTTTCTTTTGAAAGCTTGAATAAATTAGCCTTTGTGAGCAATAGCGAAGATGTTTTACATTTTGTTTTAAATTCTCCTGGTTCTGATCTCTTTGATTCAAAAGATAATCCTTTTGAAAGTTTGAATAAATTAGCCTTTGTCAGCCTTGCAGAAAATACTTGGCATACAGATTTGGAAAACTTATTCCATCAAAAAAACCTCAAAAATTGGTCTTTTGCTATAATCACTGATTTACACATTGGAAGACACTATCAACAAGAATACGAAGGTCAAGATTATTATTTAACTGAAAGGTTGAAAAGAGTTGTCAAATGGATAAATGATAACAAATACAATGTTAAATGCGAAAATGAAACTTGCCCTATAAAGTTTGTAGCCGTTTTAGGAGACATCACTGAAAACACCTCTTTGACAGGTTTTTGTAAAGTAAAAGAGATTTTAGATCAATTAAAAATTCCCTATGTTGTTGTTTTTGGTAATCATGATGTAGGAACTGATGAAGAATTTGATAAAGAAAAAAGATGGAAAGGCCAAGATTATTTCGATCAAGTTTTTTGGTCTTTAAATCCTCCTTGTCAAAATGCATCTTCTACAAAGAATTTCAAATTGCTTTTAAATGTATTAAACTTTCAAAGAGACAAAACAAACAAAGATTACAAAAACTTTTCTTTCTCCTTTGGTGGAATTAATTTTATTGGTTTAGATTTTGTCTCAAGAAAACCCTTTATGAAATTTGGAAAAGGCGTCGGCGCCGACGCAGTTTTGAATGAGATAAATAAAGGATGGTTAGAGAGAAAAATAGAAGAATTTAGAGAAGAACCGGTAATTTTGTTGACACATCATCCCCTTACAGCAAAATGGGGTCGTATTTACGCTTTTACTTCTGAAGAAATTTCTGAACTTGAAAGAATCATAAATAACAAAATAGTATTGTTTGATTTTGGGGGACATATCCATAGCTTTGAAGAAATCCATGGAATGTTAGCACCTTCAAACGCAAATTTTTTATATCCCTCTATAGTCATTACCGATGTCTTAACTACTGAAGCCTTAATGGTAGGTTCTAACGGCAGAGGAGTAGAAGAAGAAACAGGAGAAAATGGAGTAGTGAATGGTAAAAAAGGAATCATCAGAATTGTCAAGGTTTCCGAGAAAAATGAAATAAAACCAAATAACTGGGAAACGACTGAAACTGGAGACGAATTCTTGGCGTTTAATCCTTCACTGAATTTAGGTTTTTCAATAAGAAGGCAATTTAAAAATATTCCGTGTGTAGAATTAGAAGCTCATAAATTTTCAGAAAAACCATCCGATTTTATCTGGAATTTTGGAGGAGAAACTTCCTCTGTAGATTGTAATTCTGATTTCTCAGAATGTTTGGTTTGCTATAAAGAAGCCGGACAGTATACAATCACTTTATTTGCTAAAGATAAAAATTCAAACTTTAGTGAATCAATTTCGAAGAGGATAACGGTGAATGAGGCAATTATTCCACGAACAATTAAAAAATCGGTAGAGCTTATTGAAAAAGGAATTGAATTTATTTCAGAGAAGACCCAAATGAGCTTCGATAAAATTGGCCAAGCTGTAAAAGATAAAGTGAAAATTTTCAAAAAGAAATCTCCAGTAGTTCCTGTGGGCGAAATTACAGTTCACTTTGAAAATCTTAATGAAGATTTAGATTTATCTAACTTAACTGCAGATACTGATTTGGAAAAGCAAAAAGCAATTCTCTATATGGAAAATTGGCCAAATGAAGTTGAAAGGTCGAAGGTATTATTTTTACCAAAAAGATGAAAATTACGAAATCAAAATTAAAAGATACTCTTTTCAGTGGAATAGAAATCATCGTTTTTATAAGTGGCATTACAGGATGTGTTTTTTCAGTGCTAGGACTCTTTCTCTTTATTCTTCCTAGGGAAATACTTAATACTTTTTCGAAGTGGATATGGGAAGAGAGTCCCCTTTTGCTTAAAGTTCTCGGCAACATTATGTTCTTCACTGTTACTTTTGCACCTTTAATTTTCTTTTTTATTTCTTTATTTGGTATGCTATTGGGATTTATAAGCTACAAATTGACAAAGAAAAAATCCGCAAAATTCGCCACTTATCTCAACATGATTAGTTTAATTCTTTCATTGGTGGCAGGTACAGTGGTATTTTTATCATTAAGCAAAGCAGCTTGGTAAAGTTAATTGCTGCAAATATGAAAAGCAATATCTTAGATTCTAGAAAAAATTTAAATATCAAAACAAAAAATTCAAGAATTACAAAAAATTCAACAATTTCACTTTTGCGCAAAAGTGGAATGGTTTTGATTGGTTTAATTTTTGCTGGCTTTGTTTTTGCCCAAATTCCATATGAAGAAGGAAAAGTTTATGTTTGCCCTTTGGCAAAGAGTATCGAAGAAATAAACCCAAGATGCGATTGTAGAATTGATTTGATTTTGGGAGAAACTATAAAAAGTGATTGTCCTCTCAATGGTGAAACTTATGAAATGACATTAACAATTACTGAATACGAAGGAAAAGAATATTTTACAATTTTGGGATTTAAAAATGGGGGAGCGGGAGTGAATTTTACACCTGAAGCAAAAATTTCAGCACCTTCTGAAGGTTATGTTGGTCAAGAAATTTTATTTGATGGTTCGCAATCTTTTGATCAAAATAAAGATCCTTTAGATTTTTATTGGGATTTTGGAGACAAAAAAATCAAAACTGGTCAAAAAATTTCTTATATCTATCAAAATCCAGGTGAATATACAATAATTTTGACAGTTTCTGATGGAATCTCATTTTCAAGTACAACAAAAACCATAAAAATTTTACCTTCAAAAGTTGCTCTTTCAAATCAATCTTTTGAAAAAGAAGAAAACAAGATCTTAAAAGAAATCAAAAAAATAACAAAAATTTTGAAAATTGAAAATCAAAAAGAAGAAACAGAAACTTCAACACAAATTCAAAAATTCAAACCACAAAATGTTGAAATTTTTGAACAAAAAACAACCCCTCTTTTAATCTTTTTAATCTCAATTTTTTTCATTTTCATTCTTTTATTTTTCCTGTTGAGAATAATAAAGATTTTAAAAAAATAAAGACAGATCAATCGCCAAAAAGTTTAAATCAAAATTGAATTGACTTTGCTGAAAGAATATGTAATAAAGTAGTAAAAGGCCGAAAATTTTTCAACTTTAAACTATGGAAATTCAAAAAATAAAAGAAATATTACTTACAGCGGGATTAGGGGTTTGTATTCTTGGATTTATATTTTTCTTAGGGATCACCAGCTATAATTTGTATAAAACTTCAGGTATCGAGTAGTGGAGGAGATATGCCAAACATATACGGGACATGTGATAAATTTGGCGAAAATTATGTTGTTTCAGTAAACATCACCACTTACGGAAAAGGAATGAAAGATGTGAGATGTAAGCTAGCAAGTAAAGGAGGAGCAAGTAGTGACAAGGAAGAAGAAAATATTCCAATGATTTCTCCCAATAGTAATGAGTTTTGCGAATTCGTTTTGAAAGGCGATCTTTTAGCTCCAATAAGAGTTAGAGTGGTTTACTTTTTGAAAACTTGGAGAGGGTATAAAGAGTATTCCACTTTGATTGATTCATATTGTCCGCATTGATTTTTTTAATGATTTTGATTGAAAAAAACAATGGTTTAAAAAAATTAAATGATGAAATTTGCATGATATGGTGGAAATAAAAAATTTCAAAAACAGAAAAATTGAAATTAGAGAATTTTCTGCAAAAGATTTAAAAAGAGCAAAAGATTTTTTAGATTTTATAAATTCTTTAATCAAAGAGAATGCTAAAATTCGTGCCAACAAAAAATTAACTTTAAAAGAAGAAAAACAATGGCTCAAAAATACGTTTTCAGAAATAAAAAAGAAAAAGAAAGTCGTTTGTGTTGCAGAATCTGAAGGTAAAATCGTTGGAATATCCGATGTGAGAATGGAAAGTCAAAGGCGAAGCCATGTTGGAGAATTTGGAATTACGATTAGGAAAGAATATCGGGGAATAGGTCTTGGAAAGTATTTGATGGGGAAAGTTTTGAATTTGGCGAAAAAGAAATTGAAGCCAAAAATATTTCGTCTTTCGGTTTTTGAAAACAACAAAATTGCTCAAAACCTCTATAAAAAATTTGGTTTCAAAAAAGTGGCTAAAATTCCAAAACAAATTCAATACAAAGGAAAATTGATCGCAGAAATCGTAATGATGAAAGAAACAAAATGAAAAAAGAAAAAATTTTAGTTTCAGCTTGCCTTTTGGGAATAAATTGCAGATGGGATGGTAGTTCAAGCAAAAATGAAAAAATTTTAAAATTGGCAAAAGATTTTATTTTGATTCCAGTTTGTCCTGAAATTTTAGGGGGATTACCAATTCCGAGAGAGAAAGCAGAGAAAAAGGGAAAAAGAGTAATCACAAAATCTGGGAAGGATGTTACAAAATATTTTGAAAAAGGGGCAAAAGAAGTTTTGAAAATTTGCAAAATTTTGAAAATTAAAAAAGCGATTTTAAAGCAAAAAAGTCCATCTTGTGGTTGCGGAAAAATTTACGATGGAACTTTTTCAGGAAAATTGATTAAAGGAGATGGGGTGACAACAAAACTTTTAAAGAAAAGCAAAATCAAGGTCTTGAGCGAAGAAGATTTTTAAAAATTACTCTCCCAAATAAATTTCGAGAACTTTTGAATTGTTTTTAATTTCCTCTGGCTTTCCTTTGGCAATTACCTTTCCTTCATTCATTACAATTACTTCATCAGCAATTTTTAAAGTGAAATTCATATCGTGTTCAATCAAAAAGATTGTCTCTCCTTGCTTTTTTAATTTTAGTAAAATTTCGGCTATTTTTTCTCTCAAACTTGGAGTCACTCCAGCAACTGGTTCATCCAGCATCAAAAATTTATGAGATTTCAAAATCGCTCTGGAAAGTTCGATTAATCTTTTTTGACCATAACTTAAATCTCTTGCCAAATTATTTTCAAACTCTTCCATATTTACCATTTTTAAAATCTCTTTAATTTTTTCTTCTTTTTCCTTTGTTATTTTATTTAAACCAAAAAAGTTTTTCAAAAATTTTGTATCCTCATTATCCAAAGCCAAAAGCAAATTTTCTTTAACAGTTAAATTATTAAAAAGTTGAGTTTGCTGGAAAAGCCTCGAAATCCCCAAATTAGAAATAAATTCTATAGATTTATCAGTAATTTCTATCCACTCTTTTTCTGGTTTGAAAAAAATTTTGCCAGAATCAGGTTTTAAAATTCCGGAAACAAGATTAAAAATTGTGGTTTTCCCCGAACCATTCGGCCCAATTAAGGCAGTGATTTCCCCTTTTCCAATTTCAAAAGAGCAATCATCAACCGCCTTTATTCCACCGAAATATTTTTTAAGATTTTTTATCTTCAACATTCTACTCCAATTCCACTTTGCCAAAAAAACCACGGGGTTTGTAAATTAAAATTAAAAGCAATATCAAAGCATACAACATTTGCCTTGCAGGACCAACAATCGAGGATGGAAAACCGATAAATCTTAAAGGTTCTGGTAATAAAGTTAAAATTATTGTTGCAACAG
>Ga0080004_1123074_pt1 | contig 14405 bp, 22 predicted proteins | sample WasSprMetagenome_FD_69207 | JGI IMG/M metagenome (GOLD analysis project Ga0080004, IMG submission 69207) | Sulfidic aquatic microbial communities from Washburn Spring, Yellowstone National Park, USA - WS (SPADES assembly) (version 2) | ecosystem: Environmental > Aquatic > Thermal springs > Hot... | reverse complement strand
ACTCCAGCTTGCTCTTTATCGCCTTCTAAACACATCCTTAGAAACGTTAAGCCACCTAGGTCCTGCGGTCTTCAGCGTGGACTTGTACCATTTTTGGGTCAAGTCCGACCGGCGGCGCCACCTCCACTGTCCAAACCTTTGGAAACACTCAACCCCAGCCTTAGACGAATGACAAGCATACACCAAAACGATGTGTGGGCAACTAGATGTAGAGCCTATGCGGATAGAGGCGCTCAAGCCTAGGGGAACACTTATCCTAACAAGATCATAAGTGAAGATGAGCTGAGCATCATCTTGCTGAATGCTGGGATCTCCAAACCGCTCCACCATTGGAGAAGATTCTAATAAGGAGGGCTGCGTAGACTTATGTGGTGTGTACTGGTTGTCCATATTGGTGCTCGAAAGGATCCTAAGGGAACTGGACCTCCCCCTAACGGAGCTTGAGAAGGATGAGCTGTATTCAGAGCTGCGTAGAGCCTTCGGCTTCATAGGCTCATCCAGAGAGTGTGAGAGGCTCGAAGAGATGTGGATAGACCACTCTACAGAGAAGCCATCGAGAAGTACATCAAGGCTTGGCTGAACTTCAGAAGAAAAAGGAGCATAATGGAAGCAATCCGTTGAAGATTGAAAACAGCGGAGGGGCAGAGAAAGGTTCACCGTCTTGAACCAAGACGATGCCTTAACGTTTCTAAAGCATTAGGTTGACGCAATAAGCGTTGGAGATCAGATGTTCGTAAAGCGCTTCCAACAAATCTTACTCAGCGCTCACACCTTTGCCCGCAATGACGCATGTGGTGTCGGATTTAGTGGCAGATTTTTGGCGGGAAAATTTTTTCAAAGCCGAAATCCAACACCAAATCTGACCGCGGCTTTCTAGTCGCTAATTTTTAATCTTCGCTTAGGATTTTTGGGCAAGATCCTTCCTTGTTTGGTAGTTTGGCGCTGTCGCATCAAAAGAGCTAGGTAAGGGTGTTGGATGGGCTGGATGCATCGTCGGGTGAAGCTTGAATGTGATGTGTAGAAGGATTGGTACCGGATTTGGTACCACTTTTTTGCTGAAAAAATTTTTCCGCTGCCGGAATCCGGTACTAAACGGTTCGATTCTCTTTGAGAGGAGTGTAGTTGGAGTAGTCTGCCTTTATATGGGGAGTAGAGGTTTACTGTAGATGCGAATATCTGATATTTTAAGGTACTAGGGGAACGGGCACTACATAGTGTAGCTGTGGGGAGTAAGCTTGAGTTTAGCGTTTAGTTTGAGTTTCGCCTCGGAGAAAGATTTTCTCGCTTGCGAACTTGAACTAAGCGTGTTGGGAAACTACCCTCAACTGAAGAGTGACGATCCTCCGCCGCTTTAAGGTATGCTGGCGAGGTTCTGAAGGGAAGGTCTACAACCCCCTGATCAGACTCAGCAGATGGAAACACGCAGATTGAGATTATTAGATCCCTAGAAGGAAGGGGCGTCTATCTCGTTTGGTGGAGAGTCGCGCCTGTGGATAGAGATGTTGTTAGAATAGACGATGTTATGCGGGCTTGTTGTGGTGGATAGTAACCTCTGTTGGCAGCTCGAGAGCCAAGCCCTTTTAGAAGCGTCAGACTTAGTTAAAGCATCGGAGAGTAGCCACTAGATTTAAGAAGGTGGTAAGCTCTATCATCGAGGTTGGTTGGGGTGCCTGAATTTTACCTCGTTCCCCTCTACCTGAATACCGTGGTTCTCCAAATGCGATCTCATCTGCAGATAAGCCGTCTATCACACCTATTACCTCTTTACTAGGAAGCAAGCAGCCTTCAACATCAGGCTCAACAACAGCCCACCCGATTAACTCTCTACACATCCTCTTTTCGGCTAGGGTATCTTTCTAGGCTCTTTCTTCAGCTTACACAATATCTTCTCAGCGCGGCGTCTAATGAAGTGGCTCACCCTTGAGCCAGGTCGAGTAGCCCCCTAGCGTCCGCAATCCTACCGTCTATATGAAACCAGATCTCCTTTTCAACCTCAACCACACACTTTGCTGTCGTGAGACGGCAATTTTAGATCTTGCTGGCCTTAGAACGGGTTGCGTCTTCGAAGCAGATGCTTGAGGTTGACTTTTTAACCTGACAGCAGCTATTAATGTTTGTTGGGTCGCTTTCAGGCTGATATTGTGGTGAGGGGCGCGGTTGGTGAAGCCCGCTTGGAAAACGTTACTGTGGATACTGGTGCGAGCTACACCGTACCGGGTAGGGATGTTGTTGACGGGGTTGGTGCTTGGCCCATACCTTATACGGTGGATTTGGAGCTTGAGGATGGGGAGGGGTGTTAAAGAGGGGTTATGCTGTGATCGTGAGGTTAGGTGATAGGGTGCTGCCACGCTTGCCGCCTGCTTCGGAGGCGTTATGGGCGTCGTCGGCGTTAGGACGTTGGAGGGCCTTAGCTTGAAATTAGATCCAGTGAGCGGTAGGCTCGAAGCCATTAGACGGAAGATCACAGCCTACTTCTAGGGTTTCTCTTGATTAGGTGATTTTGTCGTGGCTTTCCGAGAGGGATAAGTCTTTTGTCGTAGACGTGGGATGGGCGTTTTCTGACGGAGCTCGGCTCAGAATGTTGCGATAGTTTTATAAGAAGGTATGTATAAAGGGTTGGTTAATACGGGGGGGGCGTTGTTACGTAGTGTAGCTTTGTTCAATGGGATGCTTGGATGTGTGGTTGGTAATGCTCCTCCTCTACCATCTATGTTCAGAGGTGTTTACGCGTGACCGCCTCCCCCTATCCACGTGGGTTATCCTTCTTCAACTCCTGCCTAAAGTCGTTCAAGCGTTTCAACCATAACACAAATTCATTAGCAGCGGATGATAGGGTTGTGTTTCTTGAGTGGGTTCAGCGTAGGCTTAGGAGGGCTAGGTGCTACCGCAGGGTTCTCAGCTGCGCTGAGAGGGCTACTTTTGAGCTCACATTGGCTTTGGCTAAGAAAGGGTTGGTTAAGGTTGTTAGCATCGAGCTTCTTAACGCCATCGGGCTCATTTTGATGAAGGTTAAGGATGCTGCGCTGAGGTTCTGTGATGTGTTGGCTGAGGAGGGTAAGTCGATGGTGGTTGAGGTGTGTAGGGTAGCTGCTTCTTGGGGTAACGGAAGCGCTTTGATGTGGTTGAAGGATAGAGGCTTCGCGATCTACCTAGCTTTGATCAAGAAGAGCACAGAGATGCTATGGGCTGCTAGGTAAATTATCACGGAGATTTGCTGCTCTTCTATAACTGTAGTTTGCAGATTTTTGGTTTATACTCGAAAGGTTTGAGGCGCTGCGATTGAGGCGACTTGTTGTTAGAGGTAATCGGCTCACACTAGCCATTGTGCTGGACAGACTTAGGGGGTTATTTGAAGGGGACGGGGATGTTGAAGCGGCGATTCTCTTCGGCTCAGTGGTTAGAATGGGCAGGAGCGGCCACGATATCGATATTGCGCTGAAACTGAGGAGAAATGACCTCCTATACATTGGGCAGACCGTTTCAAAGATCTCAAAGAGATTACAGGTGAGTGAAGACCGCATCGACATCACGCTCCTCGACGGAAGCAATTCGATTCTACTATCAAGGGTGCTTGCTGAGGGCATCATAATAAAGGGTGAGGAGGTTATTCAGCAGCTCCTACAGAAAGCGCATCAGGCACCCGATGCGCTGCTGGAATTCAACATGTGGTCGAGCCTCGACCCAAAGCTTGACAGAGCGATCATCGCTTCGAGGGTTGAGGATATCAGAAGAAACACCGCCTTCATAAAAGAGGAGGTGTTGTCTAGGAGTGTTGAGGATCTGAGCTACAAAGACAGGCTGGCGTTGGAGAGGGCTGTGCAGAGAGTCGTAGAGTCTATGCTTGACGTCTGCAGGCATCTGGTCTCAGTATACTCGCTTGGATTCTTTGAAAGCTACGGCGAGTACCCGGAGAAGCTTGCTGAAGCAAAGAGGATGCCGAAGGATCTGGCTGAAGACGTATCTAAGCTCGCTGGGTTAAGGAATATACTTGTACACCGCTACCTAGAGATCAAGATAGACCTGCTTTACAGCGCAGCGTATGAGATTGTGGAGAGGATAGCTGGTAGGTTTATTGAGTGGGTGGAGACGATTCTTGTGTGAGATTATTCAGAGGGTTGTAGGTCGTTGAGTTTTCGTGATGTCGGTTTATTGAGGGGTAGGTCTCTGAGGATGCTTGAGTCTGCAAAAAGAAGCCTAGGCTATGGGGAGTATGATATTGCTGCCTTTATGGCTGAGCAGGCTGCCCAGCTATTTCTGAAATCGGTGGTGCTTGAGGTGAGCGGCGAGGTGCCGCGTACACACTCGATTAGACAGCTGTTTAACGCCCTTAAGCTTGTGTTAGGTAAGCCTGAAGATGTTGACCGGTTCGTGGCTAGAAACAGGAGTTTACTTATTAGGCTTGAGGACGCCTACATAAACTCCAGATATGTTTTGAGGGAGTATGAGAGGGAGGAGGCTGAGGAGCTCGTGGTCTTCGCTGAAGAGGTGTTGAGGTTTGTTGAAGGTCTTAGAGGCAAGGCTTAAGCTTAACGAGATGGTTAGGGAGTGGCGCTCCTACGCTAAGAGGGTAGCTGAGGCTGCGAGAACCCTACTAGGCCCCTGCGAGGTCTATGTGTTTGGTAGTGTGGTTAAGGGGCTTGCTACAGGAGCGAGCGATGTCGACATACTGATAGTCTGCAGCCAGCTCCCTAAGGGTTGTAGGGGTAGAGGTGAGTTGAAGGCGAGGATAGAGGAGGAGGCTGGGCTCCCCCTCTACCACCCATTCGAAATACACCTTGCAACGGATGAGGAGGCGAGGGAAAACCCTGTGTACCGCTCAGCCATCGAAGAGGGAGTAACCCTCTAACTGGTTTGAACGTAGTCAGCGTTTAAGGTATTTGATGGTTTATATGAGCTGGGAAAGAGTTTCGTTTACTACACCTGCAAAAGATGTCTTTGTCAAGAGAAAGCTCGGTGAAGAGGAGGTGCTTAATGCTGTAAATTCTGCTGATGAAGTCTTTTTAGACAGGCGCTACCTTCACGAAGATCCTGAGGTCTGCGGCCTCCAAGATAGGGCTTCAAGCCAAATACGAGGCTGAGGGCGTGCTAGGGGATTGTAGAACCTTGACAAGAGGCCTTGCGCTGGGAGAAGTTGAGATAGAGGGTGTTAAGAGACCCGTCCTCGTAGCGATCGGTGGTGATGAGGAAGCACCTATAATCGGATACACCGCCCTCGAGATCCTAGGCTTCAAAGTAAACCAGATTACTAGAAGGCTTGAGAGGACACCAGCAGTAGAACTGGTAGATGTGAGAGAAAGAAGAAAACAACTACACAGCTACATTTATATTACGAGACGGCGATTCTTCTAGGCGAGACATGTCCACTGGCAAACAGCTTCTGGAAGAACTTAGGAGAGATGAGGAGCTTAGGAGAGCCCTAGCTGAAGAGCTGATCCCAGAAGCTTTAAGAAACAGGCAGCTGAGGAGGGCGATGCTTCTAGCGATATCGAAGGAGATGGCGACAAAAGAAGACATAGAGGGCTTAAAGAAGGCTACGAAAGCGGACATAGATGGCTTGAAGGCGGAGATAGAGGGTTTGAAAGAAGACGTAGAGAACTTGAAGGTAGCTATGGAGGGTTTGAAGAAAGATGTGGAGTCCCTGAGGAGGGATGTGGAGTCCTTGAGGGAAGCTACGAAAGAAGACATAGAGGGCTTGAAGAAGGATGTGGAGGCTTTGAGGAAGGCCACCAAAGAGGATGTGGAGAAGCTCGCTGCCGAGCTGAAATCTTATGTGGACGCAAGGATCGGCGAAGTGAACACGAGGATAGGCGACCTATACGGGGTCGTAAAAGCATCTCTAGTCGCTATCGTAGTAACGCTAGCTTCAACGATACTCGTGCCGCTGCTGCTTAGGGCGCTCTTTTAGCGCTGCTCTATCTTCGCAGCATCAGGGGTAGCCCTTTTATGAGTCTGCCTGTTGCTGGGTCCACCTTGTAGCCCATCTGCTCCAACGCTACCACGCCTATCAGCGGTGTTGTGCCCTTAGGTCTTTTGATGATCGGCGACTGGGCTATTCTATCCTCTATCTTTATTATGGGTTCTGGGCTATGTAGTCTTTGATAGATTAACGTAGCTCTTGGGATTCATCGGCTTTGGGCTCCTCTTGAGTTCATCGGAGCCTTCATCGCTCTCTGAGTGGCTCAAAATACAAAACCCTCTATCCACATCACTACCTATGGCCGCTTTAATATAAATGCCGATTTTCCAGCTTTAACACCTCCAACTGCATAAAGTCGAGAGGCTCTCGGATCGCTACTCCTTCCTAAGGCTTCAGCCTATCGTGTTCAAGGCTTATCAAAGGCTCAACGTGATGTGTTAATAGCTATATTGCAAGCTCCTCTTCGATCTCTTTTCCGAGAATAAGCTTTATGCCGTGCCTTTCAGCGAGATCCTTTAGCGTCTTTGCGGCTTCATCCGTAGGCCTTGCAACAGATAATATTATCATCTCAGGCTTACCGTATTTTTCCTCCACGATCTTCACACGCCTTAGAAGCTTTTCAACCTCGGCTTCAGCCTCTCTAGCGTCTTTCACGCTTACGGTAGCTTCTCCAACAACAAGAGGCTTCTCGCAGAAGAGGTTTACCTCAACTACTTCGCCACCGTGTACGAAAATCTTCTTTTCAACCCTCGCTCCAGGGTACCCCATCTCCTCGAGCATGAGCTCAAGAAAAGATGCTGCGTGATCTTCAAAAGCAACACCTAGAGAAGATTTAAGGTCCCTGAACGCTGAAACCATATACTTCCTCATCCTATCATAGTTAACCCTAAGAAGCTTAACCTCCTCCCATAGCTTGGCTTGTCCTTCTCTCAAGCTCTTAACTTCCTCCCAAAGCCTGTTCTGCCCCTCTCTTAGGCTTCTGACCTCCTCCCAGAGTCTGGCTTGCCCCTCTCTCAAGCTCTTAACTTCATCCCATAGCTTATTCTGCCCCTCTCTTAGGCTTCTGACCTCCTCCCAAAGCTTAGTTTGCCCCTCCAATAGCCTATTCTGCCCCTCTTCCAGCCTGTCAAGCCTCTTCAGTATCTCCGATAACCCTAGGTATCCTGCTACAGTGTATCTGAACTCCCTATCCTTTTCAAGGAGCTCGATGAACTCCCTCTTAAGCTTCTCTGACATGGTCTAAAAAGTTTGAGAGAAGGATCTTCTATTTGAGTGTTGCTGGAGGGTGGTGTTGAGAAGCTTTGAGTAGCCTGCTGTATTTTGCTGTAGCTTATTAGGAATGGGGGTTGTCTACTCTCTTACATTTTCTGGTGGGCTAAACCACCTCTTTGAGGATCCATCTACCTCTCTTCTTTGTTGCTAATATGGGTTTGGCTTCGAAGTGCTTAGCCCATCTTATGAGCTGCTCCTTCTCCTCTCTTGTGAAAAAGCCTTTGACCTTTACCTGCACAGCCAGCCTCACACCATCTTTGGCGGCTAAGAGGTCTATTGGTGTGTGGGAGGCGGCGCTTCTAATCACAAGGTAGCCCTGTTCTTCGAGTAAGCCCTTAACCCAATACTCAGCAGACCTACCGCGCACATATGCGGAGCCCAAACACACCCCAACAAACACTATTCATAAACTTCTTATATTCTTTGTTTTATTTGGTGCTGGTTGGGGTGGGTTGTGTTGGGGTTCGCGTTAAGGTTGGTCTTTTTGAAAAGGTTTATTAGTTTATTTTTGGGTGGTTGTTGTGTATGAGGGCTTTTGTTGCTAGGGTTTTTGGTAGGGTTCAGAGGGTTGGTTATAGGAGGTTTGTATTGGATTCTGCGCAGGAGCTTGGTGTTGCTGGCTATGTTAGGAATGAGAGGGATGGCTCTGTTACTGTGTTTGCGCAGGGTGACGAGGTTGTGTTGGAGAGGTTTGTTGAGAGGTTGAAGTCTCCTCCGCCCCCTGCGCAGGTTAGGTCTGTTGATGTTAGGGATGTGGCGCCTAAGCCTCGTTTGAAGTATTTTGTGATCAAGCCTTCTCCTCTGCACGAGGAGCTGCAGGAGGGGTTTGGTGCTATGCAGTCCATCTTTATGGATTATTGGGGCGAGTTTAGGGATTATCGAAGCGAGTTTAGGGATTTTCGGAATGAGTTTAGGGAGTTTGCTAAGAGGACTGATGAGAACTTTAGGTTGGTTCTGGCGAAGTATGGTGAGATTTCGGATAAGTTGACGACGATTTTGGAGGCTTTGGTGAGGGAGTCGAGGGAGACGAGAGAAATGTTGATTGAGAGTTTGAGGTTGTTGAGGGAGGTTTTGGAGAGGGTTTCGAGGTAGTTCTGTTGTTTGTGATATATGTCTTTTTTTGATATATAACTTGGTTAGACATACTTGTCTAAAAAATAGAACACCACACCATATAGCATAAATATGTGTATAAGGTAGGCGGAGGTGACGAATGGAAAATGGCTAAGAAGATGGCTAAGAGAGCGGTCTCACCAGTCCTAGCCACACTCATGATGGTAGCGGTAGCGGTAGCCCTCTCGGTGATAATCTTCACTTGGAGCCAGGGCTTCCTCTCGCAGACAGGTGAAGCAGCATCAGGCCAGCAAGCAGCACAAAACATAGCAGCGCAATCAGGAATACTAATAGAAGCAGTAACATTCGACACATCAAAAGCCACCGTTTATGTGAGAAATGTGGGTACGGTCAAAGTTACTCCTGCAAACTATACCTACACAATAAAGACTGCAAGCGGTACAACTTCTGCTGGAGGTGCAACAGGTCTGTCAGCTCTAAGCCCAGGTGAGCAAGACTCATTTGAGATTAGTGGCTTATCTCTTTCTAGTGGTGACGTGTTTACAGTCAAGGTTACAACTAATAAAGGTACTTTCGCCCAAGCCACCTACATAGTGCCGTAGAAACCTGCCAAACCCTTTAGATGACTCAACCTCCCCTACTTTCTTTTTTACTCTTTCTGCTCTTTGATTTGTGTTTGCTGCCTTGCTCTTGGTTGCTTCTGCTATGGAGGAGACTTGTGGAGGCTGCTGTAATTATGGCTGTAGAAGCGTCTTCACCCTCATCTCCCCAGCTGTGGTTTTGTTCGCTGGCTCGCTCTACCTCTTGGGTTTGTCTTGGTTTCTTTATCAGATTTTGGTGCTTATGGCTTACTCAGTCTACCATCTGGCTGAGGCGTTCAAAGCCACTTTAGCGGGTCGAAGAGCAGCATAACACCGGATTAGAAGATGCCTTATTCACTTCGTGTATGTTGCTTCTACTTCTATTGCTGTGTGTAGTGTTATTGGTTCTTGTTCTAGTGTGTCTCTGTGTGTTGCGCTTCTCTCCTCTATGTAGAGTATTTGGTCTATTTTTGTTCTGTTCTCCTCTATGATCCTCTCGACTTCCTTTTCTATCTCCCATCTGTCTATTAGCGCTTGTTTGATGGCTTGAGGTGTGTTCGAAGATGGCTTGACGAATACGTCTATCTGAATAACGTCTCTTTTTAGTTGTAGGTTTCCGCTGAGCCTAGTTATTCTCCCAGATATTCTGTGTGCCTCTACTCTGTATGGCTTCTCTGGTTTGATTATGGTTTTTGCTGCTGTGAAGTGTGTTCTGCTCTTCTTTGCGTTTGTTAGGTTTTCGTCTCTCCACTGCTCTTCGATTAACTCTATTATTTTTTGTGCTGGGTCTAGCATGTTGCTGTGAATGCTCCTTTCTGTGTTGTTTTGATGTATGCTTGTAGCGCTTCCTCTGCCCTATCTATGATCGCTTTAGCCTTCTGGTATTCTCCTCTGTCCATTGTGTATAGTGCTGCCGCTATGTCTGCGCTCACATATCTGATTGTTGGTGGTGTTGGGTTTAGGGGTGTGTTGATGTATGGTGCTAGCCTAGCGTCTATCAAAGCATCAGCTGCCCTTATCTTGGATTCTATGTCTTCACCGTATTCTGCTTTAAACTGCTCTCTTTGAGATGGATCTACTACGATGCGCTCAACCACATCATCGACACTACAGTAAGGCACAACTCTAGTCTTTCTAATCAAATATTTATCTTTGGTGTTGGGATGATATGATGATAATATGATAAGATCACAGCTTCTTATCACAAATTTTTTAAAAAGCGTATGCTAAGCATATTGTTGATGCCTAGACCTACTGGGGGCTTCCTAACGGTTAAGCCTCTCGAATACGTTGAGGAGGCTGAGTACGGTGTATTCCCAGCAAACCCAACTATGCAGTGGGTAGGCGTAGTTCAAAGCATATCTCAAGCCCTAGATGCTGGAGCTGAAGAAGTTGAAGCTCAGAGAGAAGACCTCTACAAGGTGATAAGAGGATCCGAGAAACATGAGCTTAAAGTCGACTACCTCCTACAAGATGCATCCCTCGCTAAGTATGGTGTGAATCCTCAGGGAGGCGGAGCAGGTAGCATAGATCGATCAGTATCGCTCGGTCAGAGCATCCTCCTAGATGGTGTTGAGAACTTCATAAAATATGTTGGTGGCAGAGTTAACTCGATTAAGCTTCAAGGCAAATCAGGCTCACCTATCAAGTGCACCGTAGACCTCATCTTAAGAGAGATTACACCACCTTCTCCAAGCGACTACGTGGGCACAGGCTCACACGCATCAGACCCAAACACAGACCCGTGGCGGTTCGAAGACGGCTCAATCACTTGGGGAGGAGTAGCGATAGATGTGACTGAGATAAACGTAACAGTCTCAAGAAACCTCAAACCAATCTACACAAACCAGACCAAACCCAAATACCTACAAGCCACATCTAGACGCATAACAGGCGACCTAACCGTAGTCTGGACGGATGTAGCGAAGATACAGGATCTAACCACGCTCACACCGAAGACACTAGTTTGGACGCTAAAATCCGGAGCCTCAACACTCACATTGAACAACGTCTACCTAACTAAACTCGACCTACCCCTAACAGTAGATGACGTAGCATACGAGAAGTATGGCTTCACAGCACTCTCAGCAACACTAACCTAGGTGAAACATAGGTGAAGACGAAGACAGTCACAGTAGAAGGCTGCGAATACACTATCAGAAGGTGGACGGTAGCGGAGAGGATAGAGTTCCTGAAGATGGCTGAGGAAGCAAGGAATCTGAGCGCAAAAGAAGTATACGAGAAGCAGATCGAAATCATATCTAGAAACACAGGGTTAAGCAGAGAAGAAATCATGGGGATGGATGGCGTAGCGCTAGACCTACTGCTCAAAGAGATTGTGGAGTTCAACACACCCCCTTTAGATCTAGGCGTAGCCTTGCAGAGGCGATCTATGGAGGCTCAGCAAAGATGATCACACAAGACCCAGAAGCACAACTCATCTTAATCAAACACATATTCGCAAGAGAATACGGCTGGACACCAAAGCAAGTAGAGGAGCTAGACTCTGTTGACGCTGATCTGCTTCTACACACCGTTGCGCTTGAGAAGAGGGTTCAGGAGGCTGAGGCTAGGAAATGTCTTATAGAGTCGAAGTAGATGGATTCGAGAAGACTCAGAGCCTAAAGACCCTAGCAGCATCACTCAAAGGGTATGTGGATGAGGCGCTCAAGCACGCAGCAGAGCTATGCGTAGCAGAAGCTAAGAGGCTCGCACCAGTAAGAACAGGTAGGCTAAGAGACTCAATAAGGATCTTAGAGCAGGGCGAAGGATACGTTACAGTAGGCTCAGACGTAGAGTATGCTCCCTACGTTGAGTATGGAACCTACAGGATGGCGCCGAGAAGCTTCCTAAGACCAGCTGTGTGGGATGCGGTCTACGCCTTCCAAGAGCTGATTGAGGTGAGGGTTGAGAGGATTGGCTGAATTCCCCCTAGCCTTCAGATTCATCGCAGTAGGAGCCGAAGACGTTAAAAGTAGGATAGAGGCGCTCTTCGAAGCGTACTCGAAGGGTAGGGTCACAAACGAGGAGTTCGATAGAAGCGTCAGAGAGCTTCACTCATCACTCATCGCTAAGGTTAGGGCTGTCAACATGCTTTCAACAGCTTACAGGGCTACTCACCCAAACCTCATGCTATTCTCTCAAGCCATGAGCACACTCCAATCAATAGCGTACAGAGGCCTATCACTCTTCAACTCCTACATGCTATACCAGCTCAGATTAGGCGACGCAGCTAGAGACGCTGCTAAAGCGAAGGAGGAGGCTGAAAGGGCTGAAAGAAACTACCTAGACCTACTAAGACAATACGGTGAAGAAGCGCCAGAAGTCCTCAAAGCTAAGAGCGACTGGATAGAGGCTTCTGAGAAGGCTAAGGAGGCTGCTGAGAGAGAGGCTAGAGCTCAGCAGGAACTCTACATCTGGTACGGCTTAACAGCTCTAACAGCAGCGGGTATGGCTTCATCGATCATAGCGAACCTAGGCAAGATAGCAGCAACACTAACACTAGCCAAAACAGCCCTAACAGGCTTGGCTGGAGCCTTATCAGCAGGCTCAATAGCGGTAGCAGGATTAGTAGCTGGCTTAGCACTACTAGCTGGAGGATTAGCATACAGCTTCGTAAACATCGTCCAGCACAAAGACGCAACCATGAGTTGGCGTGAAGCCATCCTAGCCTCCATAGAAGGCTTGAAAGGGTACCCACCTGTGCTACGAGAACTCCTAACCGTTTTGACTATGGCTGCTGGAGGATGGATACTATTCGCAGAAAAAGCATCAATAGCGCTATCAGACGCTGCCAGCAAGATCTCAAGCTGGGCATCAGACGTAAGCGCTAAGGTAGGTGGTTGGATATCTGAGTTAGGCACTAGAATAGGTGGATGGGCAAGCGAGGTAGGTGGCAAGATATCAGCTTGGGCTTCTGAAGCATCATCTAGAATAGGTGGTTGGGCCTCAGATGTTGGAGCTAAGATCTCAGCCTGGGCCTCTGAAGCATCTGCCAAGATATCCTCTTGGGTCTCATCGACCGTAGCATCCTTCGTAGACTGGGCTTCGAAAGGTTTAGGTGAGGTGGCTAGGTTTACTTTAGGCGCATTATCTTCTCTATCTGGTTTTATAGCTGAGTGGGGCGGTAAGATATCAGCTTGGGTGTCTGAGAACGCCAAGAGGTTTCTTGAAGCAGGCTCAACCTTCCTAAAGAATCTAAGCGAAGGCATCAAAGGAGGCGCATCACTAATAGTGAATGCTTTAACGAACATAGGTGGTCAGATAGCAGGCTTCTTCACGAATCTAATCGGCTCAGCTTGGGGCTGGGGCTATAGGCTAGCTTCATCAATAGCAGACGGCATAAGAGCAGCCATAGGAGCAATAATAGCCGCTGCGCAAGAAGCAGCTAGAGCTGCTGCAGCATTCCTAGGCGTAAGAAGCCCAGCAGAACAGGGACCACTAAGATACGTCGAAGAGTGGGGCCCAAACCTAATCAAAACATACGCTGAGGGCATTAGGAGAAGCCTAGGCATCTTAAGATCAGCAGCACTAGAAGCAGCCTCATCACTCACAGCATCGACACCAAGAGCATCACCAACAACCATATCGATCAACGTGAATGTAGCATCTGGCTCAAGCGATGTCGCTAGAGATGTGAGTAGGAGGATAGCGTATGAAGTCAGCAGGCTCATACGGTGACCTACAGTTGATCAAACCACTCCTAGCCCAGGTGAAAGTCAAGCACGGGACCATGATCTACACCCTCCAGAATGAGCTACTCTCAGTAGACGTCTCTTTGAGCTGCTTAGGTAGGGCTAGCAGCTTCGAAGTCACGCTAGATGATTCAGATATGGTGTATTACCAGATCTTTAAGCCTAATGATGAGGTTGAGATCTATGTTGGCAGATCATCGTTCACAAAGATCCTATCTGGTTTAGTTGAGAGAGTCAAGGTTAGCAAGAGGCTAAGCAGATGCGAAGTAACTTTAGCTGGGTGCGACTACAGCCAAAGGCTCCTACAGAGAATCGTCAAAGCAGCGAGATACGGTTTAGCATCAGGAGGACCATCCGAGGTAGGTGAGATCGTTAAGGATCTGCTCTCAACCCAGACGTTAGGCGAGCCTCCTGAGCCTATTACAACATATCACGTTCAGAACACGGGATACACGCTTCAGGAGATTAGGTTCAGCTACAAGCCCCTCATGGACTGCCTAAAGCAGCTAGCCGATGTTGTAAGATACACGTTTTATGTTGATGTGGATAGGGATCTGCACTTCACAGACAGATTCAGCGAATACTCAGGCTTAACCTTCGACGAATCATCCATACTTGAGGTTGAGGTTGAGGACGACGTTGAGTATGTGAAGAATAGGGTGTATGTGCTTGGAGGCGACGAAATCAAAATAGATGCTGCTCAAGAACAGCCTACTCAACCCGTAAGCCTACACGACAGATACTGGGCTGACGAATTCACACCACAAGCAGAAGACCTGCTCCAAATAGCCATATACGTGGATAAAGTAGGCTACCCGCCTTCACCCCTAGCGGTGAGCTAAGGGATGATCAAAACGGCCCATATGG
>Ga0080004_1122614_pt1 | contig 14405 bp, 16 predicted proteins | sample WasSprMetagenome_FD_69207 | JGI IMG/M metagenome (GOLD analysis project Ga0080004, IMG submission 69207) | Sulfidic aquatic microbial communities from Washburn Spring, Yellowstone National Park, USA - WS (SPADES assembly) (version 2) | ecosystem: Environmental > Aquatic > Thermal springs > Hot... | reverse complement strand
CGTTACATTGAATTCGTTGATGTCTATAGCTATCCAATCTTTCATGTTCTCCAAATCGACTTCCTTCTTGAACGGGACTATTATCTTATTCTCGTTTATCGTTATCTCACCAGTCCTGAGCTCCCCCTCCCTCCAAGCATCAATAAACTTCCTCTGATATTCACCATACCTCAAATTGATGAAGATGAACCTCCTAGGCTTAACCGAGATCCTGATTCTATCCCCGTAGAACTTGTAGAGTACTGGGTCTAGCTGCATGAAGAGCTTCTTAGCCTCAGGCCTCCCCTCCCTACCTCTCTTCCTATATGTCTTGAGCATAGCTAAAGCTATCTTACATGCAGAGTGACAGTAATGAGTAGAGTAATTCCATCTCCGCTTCCATTCTCCATAAACGCCTTTCCTAAGCTTAGCGTAGGAGGTTACCCCCACATAAGCATAATCTATGCAGAAGTTCACCATCTCCCTGAAATCTACTAGAAGCTTCCTAACCTCATCATTCAGCTCATACCCGAAAGGGACCCCTAGGACACACTCCACAACCAGAGTATACCCATAAGAGTTATACAAAGTTAACTATTCAGAAACTGCTGACAGACCCTAAACTCTCTTAATTAATTGCTCCCTTTCAAACAGAATCTGGAGATCTCTATCTATCTCTCATCCTCATAAAAATTAAAGGCTTAAATAAGCTTTAGCCAAGGATAGGGGTAGGTCTTGGAACGTTTTGAAGAGGCGAAGAGGTGGGCTGCACAGTCTTTAAGAGATTTGAAAGCAGCTGACGATAGCTTTAGGTTTAAGAATTATGAATGGAGTTGTTTCCAGTCTCAGCAAGCTGCTGAGAAAGCTGTTAAAGCCCTCTTATATGTTTATGGTAGGAGTAGCTGGGGCCATAGCATAACTGAATTACTAGACTATGTAAGAGATCTTGAAAGGGTGGACGAGGAACTGTATGTCGCGGGACGTGAGCTAGACAGGCATTACATCCCATCGAGATACCCTAATGCTTTCGAGTCTGGATATCCAGGCATGTACTATGATGAGGTAACAGCTATGAAAGCATTAGAATCTGCTAGGAGAATAATTAATTGGGTGAGAGAATGCTTACAGAAAACTGGACTAGAAATATAGAAGAAATTGTTGATAAGATAAGCAGAATGTTTGAGATAGAAGGAGTAATAGTTTTTGGGTCATGGAGTAGAAGAGGAGGAGGTGAATGGAGCGACCTAGACATATTGGTAATGAGTGATGATGTCAAGAAAATAAATATACTTGATAGATTCAGGATCACGTTTGAGTTAGGAATCCCAAGAATAGACATATTCATTTATACTTATGAAGAAGTTGAATCAATGTTAAATAGGATGAATCCTTTAATTCTCTCCGCACTTACAGAAGGGATAATTGTTAGATCAAGTGAGAGAATCAAGGATCTCATTGAATATGCAAGAAAAAGATTTACTAGAAGAGAACGCTTATGGATTATGAAAGACTGAACTCTGAACAAGTAATACCTATACCATGTTTAGAGAGTTCATCTAGAAAGACCTTTAGAGTCTCTGATTACTGCTTCTGGGGGTTTAACCCAATAAAATCCAATCCTCCATTAATGAGTTTTACTGCTCCTAAAGCTGCTGGTAACCCTGTCAGCTTTCTCATTCTATCCATGGATATAAACGATTCCCTCTTATTTTCCCTCCGCATCAACCTTTACAGCACTAAGCTGTAAACCTCCAGCTCTGAAGATATCTTCAATTCTATGAATCCATCCTGATAAATTCTCAACCTTAGCATCTGAATCTTCTTTAAGATTCTTAGTAAGACCTTAGCTGTCACTCATATTCCACCTATACCTATTTAATCGAAAGACATTGCAGAAAGGCTGGTAAAGTCGGGTCTCTCCCAAGAAGATCTCTAAGACTTTTAAGTAGTAAATATTAATGCTTTTCTCCAGGTAATTTGGAAGGGATGTAGAGAATTGCTAATTCAATAGGGTAGAATAACTACGGTAGAGAGAGGATTGTTTATTGAACTGTGCTTCTAATACTTTCGACATGCCTAAGGTTTATGAAGTATCGTTCTCTCATGTTCTCGATAATTATTACGGGAGGGTTAGAGTCTAGGCTATAGCCAACTAGTTTTCCATATATCGGCTCACCTCTAGCTGTAATCACCTCCACTTCTTTATCTAGAGATTGATGTAGATACGCTCTAAACATCGTAATCTTCTTAGGCACTTCGCTCATCTCCGCATGTCACCTTCTAATTTAGTCAAGAATATAATGGCGTTTGTATTTAATAGAGGTTTCCTCCATGTTTATTAGAGGATCAGAAGGCTACGGCAAGGAATAAGTATCACTAACTACTACGTTCCCTTATTCGAGATAAATAAAGGCTTATAATGACTTTGTAGAGGTATAGCTTGATCTTTATGAAATCTTTCAGCGTTCGGTTTAGAGTTTCATGGGTTGAGACGGACGCTGCTAAAGTAGTACATTTCTCAAATTATTTCAGATATTTTGAGAGGGCTGAAGAAGAATTCTACAATTCCCTCGGCATGGATTTCCAATCATTTTCTAGTTATGATATATGGTTTCCAAGAATTGAGGCATACTGTAGGTATCTATCACCATGCAAGTTTAATGATTTAATAGAAGTAACATTAGGGATAGATGAAATCAGAGAAAAATCAATACGATACCACTTTGCTGTCAATAATCTAACAAGTGGTAAGAAGGCTGCAGAAGGGCATGTTGTAATAGTTTCAGCAAATATTAGAGAGGGTCAGGCTGTCCCTCTACCGAGGGAGATGGTAGAGAAGATCAAGACTTTTTGTGACATGAATACTGAAGATAGAAGCATGCCCTCTCAGACTTGAAGCTAACAAGATCTCTAAAACAGGACCACACTCATATACTTAAACTCATCAATACATAGAGTAAACAAATACTCAGCTACATGGTTCTGTTTTAATTATGTTGAGAACTTCACAGGATATCCTAATGTTCTCAAGAATAGTAATGTTGACGAGACACATGTTTGTTAAACTTGGTTGATACTATATCAGGTGTAGATAACATCTAGTTGGTGCACATCATGGGGATAACCTATATTGATGGAAAAGTCATAGGTCCGCTAGGTGAAGAGGAGGTCTGACTCTTAGTGGATAGTGGGGCCACATATACTGTTCTCCCCGAGGACGTCTAGAGAAAGAAAGGAATTGAACCCAATTATGGAACATGAATTCATGCTAGCTGATGGAACTGTAGTAAAGAGGAAAGTTTCAGAATGCTATATAATCCTAGCGCGGGGAGAAGGTCATACACCTGTTGTGCTAGGTGAAAAAGATGACCACCCTATTCTAGGAGTTGTCACATTAGAGACTTTAGGCTTAGTCTTTAATCCATCTAAATGCACACTACAACCAATGAAGATGCATCTTATCTAGTTAATTTTAACCTTCCCATAAGAGCCCCAGGCAGTTCCCACTTTGACTTCTAGGGTATCACTAACCGGTTTCTAAAGGCTTCATCAATAGACGCCTTTCCTCACGGGAACCAGCTGCTAGCCGACTTATCGAGACCATACACTATATGCAATTAATAGTTTACTTTACTTCCCAGCCTAATAATGCTAAATCAAAGTCTGTAATCAGCCCTAGTAATCTATTGGTGGAGTCCACTACTGGGACTCTTCTAAGATGTTTGTTCTTCATAATTTTTACAACTTCTAAGACTGTCGATGTGGGACTACATGTTATAGGGTTCCTAGTCATTATATCTTCAACTTTAAGTTGCTGTATGTTCACTTGACTTAATACAGCCTTCGTAACAATATCTCTAAACGTAATTAAACCATGCAAAAAACCCTCTGAGTCAATTACTGGAAGACATTCAACATCGTATTCAATCATCTTCTTGACAGCTTCTTCAACACTGCTCCCCACAGTAACAGTAACCAAGCTCCTAGTCATAATCTCATCGACAAGAATCTTAGCAGTTTCCAGCCTATCCATCTCTACGCTTGCATACATATTCAAGGATATTTAAATACTGTTTGGTAGGCATACTTCGTGAAATACTCAATCTACTTAGACTCAAGGATTATTTACTCAATTCATTGACATCGTTAAAAGATGGAGTGGCGAAAACCATGGTAGTAGATTTATCTAGTTTAAAGGATGCTCACGAGGCATAATAGAGAACAGAGTACGTATTTTTCAGTAATATTCATTAAAAGATTCAAAGTTATACATATTTAGGTGATCTCTTCATGAGAGAGGTCTATATTGTTGATGCCATTAGGACTCCGATAGGAAAATTTGGAGGATCATTAACAAGGTTCTCAGCTGTTGAATTAGGAGCTATTGTAATTAGGAAAATACTGGAGAGGAATAATCTCGATCCAAGTGTTTTAGACATAGTTATAATGGGTCACGTTATCCGTGATGGAACTGGGCAGAATACTGCTCGTCAAGCAAGCATTATGGCTGGAGTCCCGAATAATGTAGATGCATTTAGCGTAGACACGGTTTGCGCTTCGGGGATGATGGCGGTTATCAATGGAGCATCACTCATCAAGTCTGGAGACACCGATCTAATAATTGCAGGTGGGATGGAGAGTATGAGTAGGACCCCATTCATAGTACCGTACCGATGTAGATGGGGTGTCAAAATAGATTATACTGGAGGCCTAACAATATTAGATTCGCTAGTCTATGAAGGGCTTAGAGACCCTTTCAATGGTATGGTTATGTTGCAAGAAGCAGATATGGTTGCTGCTGAGAGAGGGTATAATCGTGAGAGACTGGAAGAGATAGCTTATGAGAGTCATATGAGAGCTTACAACGCAAGGAAGTCTGGGCATTTTAAGAAAGAAATCACCCCCATAATATTAGATGATGAAATAGTCTTGGAGATTGATGAAGGAATTAGACCAGATACTTCTCTAGAGAAGATGTCCAAGCTGCCTCCAGTCTTTCAAGGTGGGATACATACTGCAGCTACTTCAAGCCAGATTAGTGATGGCGCATCTGCAATATTACTGGCAAGTGGAGAAGCCGTCGGAAAATATAACTTAAAGGTTAGAGCTAAGATAGTTGGATATAGTTGGGCAGCAACAGATTCTTGGCGTTTCCCAGAAGCACCGATTCATGCTGTGAGAAAGCTGTTAACTAAATCAGGGTTAACACTTGATGATGTAGATTTATTTGAAAATAATGAAGCTTTTGCAGTATCGACAGCATTGTTTGAAGATTTGTTAGGAGTCAGTAGGAGCAAGTTGAATGTTTTTGGAGGTGCAATTGCTTTGGGGCACCCGTTGGGTGCAAGTGGAGCAAGAATAATAACTACATTAATCAATGCAATGGAGCACTATAATTGCTTCAGGGGTGTAGCAGCTCTCTGCCACGGTACGGGTGGTGCAACCTCTATAATGATTGAGAAAGCTGATTAACGATAAGTCTACGCTTAGGGAGACTCTAAGATGCAGAGTCCACGACCTGGGAGTATAATCCCTTTTCCCCATACTTCTTTAGAGACTTAGGCATTATGAAGGCATAAGCTTGAAATTCATTCAAGACTGTTCCTATGCAGCTTTTGGAGATTTCGGTTAGGTCAGACCTTCCACGGTTATAGTGCATGAGATTATAAGACAGAATGTCAAAAACTTAATCCACGCAGCCAAGACAGCAGTTCACGATATTGACTTTCTTATCGCAGCAGGACGTGTTAGTAAAGTTGAGGTGGCATATGCATTTGGACATGAATTGAGAGGTTTGTCACCTGAATGTAGGAGGGCTGTTGAAACAGGAGAGGTTGAGGTTGTTTCTGAATGGGGTAATGCTGCTTTTGAATGGAGATTTAAAGCAACAGCTATGGGTTTACCATTCATACCGGCTAGAGTAATTGCTGGAACAGATACGTTTAAGAAGAGTAGCAGTAAGATCACTAGGGATCCCTTCAGTAATAAACTATCCTACTTATTCCAGCATGCTATCCAGATGTAGCCGTAATCCATACAGACCCCTCCATTACAAGCAGACACCTCACTATTGAAGACTTCTAATGTTTAATTAAGTTCATCATTGTGCAAAGTAGGAATATTCTAAGTGTCAAATTAAAGCTAGTGATGCTTTAAGATTGACTTATTTATGAACACTAAATCAGGGATTCAAAGATCAGAACCTTCATCAGCTAAATACTTTTCTAACAACGGCTGCAGCACTTCTTCTCATCGTGGTTAACTATGCAACATTGTGACCTATATTAAGAACGATTTCTGCAGCATTTAAGATTATATTGAGGAGAAGCCAGTTTTTCAGACTGAAAGGATCTGCAGCATTCTTCTCGCATTTTCCAACATATCATGATTATTGTTGAAGAATATGTAAACTTTCTCTGGGCTCACCTCTTTAATTCTCTCTGCTACGTCTTTCAGTTCTTGGTCTGTATAATAATGCGAGTACCATGCTGTTCTACCATGCATTCTTTCATAGACTATACCGTTTGTATTGAATATATCAGTAGGGAAATCTGGAGAGTCGATGCTAACCCAGGTTATATTAAGCTTTGAAGCCCATTTAACATAGTTTTCGTTATACCATTTCATGTTTCTAACTTCGAGAGCAAATCTCTTGCTGAGACCTGTTCTTTTTACGAAGTCTTCTATAGTCTGTATTGATCTAGGTGTCATAGATGGTGGAAGCTGGAATAAGTAGAAGTCTATGTAGCTGTCAAGTGGCGAGAATAGAGAATAAAATTTCTTCCATAACTGGTAAGCTTTTTCATTGAATTTGAATACATGGGTTATGAGCCTATTAACTTTGATAGCCCATTTAAGAGTTTTACCTTTTGAAGCCCATGAACGCACCATACTTGGATATGGGTAACGGTAGAAGCTCATATTTAATTCAACAGCATTTAGACCAGAATATCTAACAAACCAATCAAGGCTTCCATCTTGGTTCCATGAGTAAACCCACCCCGAAGTACCAACAAAATACTCCATTCTCACCAGCCTACCCTCAGGATCCCTTAATGAGCTCTTTCGTATATTCTTAACCATCTACTCTAAAAATGCCTTAACAATTCTTAATGATGTATCACTAAAGATTAGGATGTCTAACGAACTTCACGAAAGAAACATAATCCTTTTAACTAGGATAATACACGAAAACTCAAGGATTATGTCTATCTTCGATAAATTTGCTGAAAAATACTATAGAGAGTCTCTAAAAGATCTTGAGAGAGCAAGGAAAGCTTTAAGATATGAGGATTATCCTCAAGCTGTCTTCTATGCTCAGCAAAGTGTTGAGAAAAGTGTTAAGGCTATGTTAGAAGCAAAGAGACGTGTGATTTACAATCATGGTCCAGAGCTTATAAGTATGTTCGTTGACGTGTTTGAAAATGAGTGGGAGAATGAATTTGAAAACATTCTAGGAGCCCTAGAATATTTGACGGAGTATTATACTAGGTCTAGATACCCCTTCCTATTAAGAGGGGAAGTTATTGAACCTGAAGACATCGTAACAAAGGAAATCGCAGAGAAGGGTTTAAGCCTAGCAGAGAAAACAGTAGAGGTGGTGGGAAATTATCTTAGAAGAAGAAAGATTATCTAAGATCAAGGATGTCGTGGAAGCTCATTCTAAGAAGCTTAGAACAATAGCTGTATTTGGAAGCAGTGTATATGATCCTGTGAAAGCAAGAGATTTAGACATACTAGTTATCATCGACAAACTTTTAGACGTAAAGGAGAAAACTGATTTAGAAATCAGAATTCTCAAAAACCTTAAGAATCTTCGAACTGAGACCCCACTCGACATAATAGTCTTAGATGAAGAATCTTTTAAAGAGAATCTAGAGCCTGGAGGTCTAGCTTCAGGATTGGTAGCTGGATGTAGGATCCTCTATGACGAGATGGGAATAGAGCAGTTCATCTATGAAGCAGCTAAGAAAATTGCTAACGAAAAATATGTTATCTTTAAGAAGAGAAGAAAGATCGATCTTTCAACTATAGCTAAACTAAAGCTAAAAACCAATCATAGAACATGATAGGAAGTTAACCCCATATGGAGAGAGTCTAGATAGAGACTATCTACGATCAGCTCTTCACGTTACCTTAAATAATGATTATTCAAGTAGTATCTGGTAGAGGTATGCTTAAAGACTTAAAACTACAACGTAAAGCATGACAATCTAGTGTATTTTGAGCCGTAAAAGTCTATATTTCTTCTTCTAGTAGGTCAAAGATCTCTCTTGCTAATTCCATCTTGGTGCCATCAAAGTCTTTCACGGCCCCTCCACGTCTTACTAGGTAGGCTTTATGGCGTTCTTCACTAATCTCTGGGAGGTCGTTGGCCACCACTAGTGCTGCCTTTACCTTCATAAGCTCCTCCATGGCTCTCTTTATGAGCCCCTCCCTACCAACATTATATTCAAGCTTAAAGCCAACAATCATTAGATTCGGATACCTTGCAGAGACTTGATTTATAACTTTAGTTGTAGGTTCTAGTTCTATGTGCCAAATAGATTCAGATTTAACCTTCTCTCCCCAGTATCTAGCTGGCTTAAAATCAAGTATGGCCGCTGCGAATATAGCTATTTCATATATTCCTTTCTCAAGCTCACTTAGTGTCTCCCTTAACATCTCATCAACAGTATAAACATTCACCACAGATATATGGCTTGGGAAGACTACGTTCCCCGGACCATATATTACTCTGACTCTACAGCCTCTATGAAATGCTTCTAAGGCAAGCCAGTATCCTAGCCTACCCGAGGATTTATTCGATATATACCTTACAGGGTCTAAGTCGTATCTAGTTGGACCAGCGAGTATGAGTACCCCTCTCCCTCTAAGCTTACTCATTGTTAAACATCTAATTACATAATCAACAGTTGTGTTTACCTCGGCTACTTTAGCAATGCCCTCATCGATGCGTGGCTCTATAAAAGTTGCACCAATTCTTTTTAGCTTCTCCATGTTTTCTATGAGAAGCTTATTAGTGTAGAGTTTAAGATTCATAGCTGGAGCGATCAATAATCTTGTTGGGTTGACTGAGGCGCATAGGGTTGTTACAGGGTTATCCGCTATCCCTTGAGCTATCTTACTTATAGTGTTTAAGGTTGCAGGGTATACGACTACGAGGTCATAATCTCCAAGATGCTCCGTTATACCGGTAAGTTTGGTAATTATGGGTCTACCTGTCGCCCACTCCATTACGTAAGGACTTACACCGTACTTCACGGCTGCTTTAGTCATATAGCATGTAACTTCTGCTCCATGCCTTCTAAGCTCCCTAGCAAGTTTAGGAGACTCTATGCAAGCTACGCTACCAGTCAGGCAGACAGCTATCCTCTTACCGGCAAGCTTACTGGTTTTGCTTGATACCTCTATTACTTTTTCGTCAGATAATAATCGACTATAATCTATAAACTGATGTTCACACGGGTTACCCCTACAGTATAGAATCTTGGAATCTTTTAAATTATCAGAGACAGCCATTATGGTTGAAGACGACATATACCAGTCTCCACCATTATGAAGGCATATCGATCCTTGACCGACCTCACTGCCATGATCTGAAGCTATCAATTTAAGTTCCTCTATGATTTCATTTATGTATGTCGGTTTTAATCTTAAAGTAAGCTCTATCGCTCTCTTCCTCCTCATATCTACATACTTAATCAGGTTTGGAGGAACCCTATCGATCTGGGTCCAATCTCTGACCGTCAAGTTTGTAAAAACGTTTACTCCACGGTTTAGAGTTTCAACTTCGATTCTCTCATCCCAAAGTATGTGGTATGCTTTTCCTGAATCTGCTAAGATAAAGTTACCCTTTCTATAGCCTTTAACAAGCTCCCTCTCTATATAGTCGAGGGCCTCATAAGCTTTAGAGAAAGACATTAAGACGTCCATGAGAAGAAGCCCCCTACTCCTGTAAACAGTGTAGTCTCCACCTGTATGCTGATCAGTTACAGCCATAAAGAGACCCATATCATTAAACCCTATCCATGTTCCCTTCGAGGATATATCTAGAGGATGATAAACCTTGAATTTCTTCTTTGAAACTCTTGGAGCTTCCTCTAAAGTACCGAGTGGAGCGTATCTGTTATGTAAAGCTATTATTGGGAAGCCCTCCATGAAACGATACAAGAAAATAAGAGTACACATTCTATGCTTCTCTGAACTCTGGTACTGTCAACCTCTACTTAAGCCTATTTCTTTACGGCTATAGATAGTGTCTGGACTAAGCATTTTATTCATCCTCTATCTTTATGATTTGAATTGATATCATAGTGTGTTAGTTTAGGAATAGATTCGAGTTATCTATCCTCAGACATCACCCTTTGCACTTAGATTATGGTGAGTATAGCAATCTTCTCTTTAAGACATCTAGAGAATCTTTCAAACCTATTTCTTATACCAAGCTTATGATATTAATAGCGAAGCCTAAGCTTTTCTAGAGCTCATTTACACGAGGCTCTCTTAATCACTCTTAGTAGCTGGCTTATACAGAGCTTGAGAGCTTTCTTCAAGAAGATTACAGCATTTGAGAGCTTCTACTACATGATGCTTCAAATAGAAGCCTCCTGAATCCACATCTACGACGATCATACGCTACACAAGATTTCCCAGCACATAACGTAGCTCGTCAGCAGCTATACAACTCCTATACCGTGTTTAGAAGCTGAAAGAACCCTAGATAAGATACCCTCTTTTCAAACTCTTCCTCAGCTTCTCTTTTGGCTCCCACCTAAATCTCCATAATCCCTCAGCGAAGTCTTCTACAGCTATCTCAAGTGCGCCAGCTAGCACATCGCTGATAAGAGGCTCATCAGCTAGAGGAGAGATAACTATGTCGAGCTGGACCTCTTTAGACCTCTCATCATCACCTAATGCCTTTACGGTGCCTGCTTGCCTGACGACCCAGACTCTTATGGGGCCGCCTGCCGTCTCGAATACTTCTTCTCTAGATTCTAGAGGTGGTGGCCACAACCCAAGGTCTTTAGCAGTATGTAGTGGGATCATGAGCTGTGGTGAGTCAGCTTCATACCCACTATTGATGAGAGCTATAATGTCAAGAACTCTCTCTCCTCTCGCTATCCTTAATCTTACTCTTACCGCCATAAACGAAACCTCTTATCAACCCAACCTTAGTCTTAATACCTCTTATACGTCCAACTCTATTAATATGAGGCACCCCGATGATATCAGTAAGACTTGAGAATTAATATATATTTCTGAGGAGATAGGGATACAGTTATGACCTCTTCGTTGATATTGTTAAAAAGTTTTAAACTATTGTTCATGTTAAGATACGTCTAGTCGCTGGTATCAATGTTTTAAGTTCTAGAAATATTGATTAGCTAGTCATCTAATTTTGAGATACTCTATACTACAGTATGCTGGATTATATAAGAGAATATTATGAAGTCTTGGTAAGCTTGAATTGACAGATTCAAGACAACTTCAAATACTGATTTACTATCTTAACAGAAAGGTATATCATAAATGATCATGCAATCTTGTATAATTAACTTAGAGTATTCAGGTCGTGTGTTTCTGGTAGCTGGGCTCAGTCTTTAATAATATTGCTGCTCAATTCGGATACTTCTAGGAAACATAATACGTTAATCTTGTTACATGCTGAAGCTTAGTCTTAAGATGTTAGTCGATGAAAGCATGTACATCATTAAAATATCTATGATGACATAGCCTTCGTATACCATAATTTACACTATAACCCACATAAGGTTGATAAATACCCTCTAATAATGAATAAGTGAGCCCTGGTAGTATAGTCCGGTTAGTATGGCGGCCTGTCGAGCCGCAGACCCGGGTTCAAATCCCGGCCAGGGCGGTCCGAAATATAAATCTTACAAATTATTCTTCATTGGAACCACATCCCTAGAGTTCTAGGAGGTCACCGAATATAGACGTTTTCCACCATGTCTATCTTTCCTTCGCTATCCAGCTATCTCTATTAAGTCTTCATTCATTGGAGCTTCTGAAATGAAATACTCAACATTCTTTATGGAAGATTCTATAAAGTATCTCCAATGCTTAATACCTCGTAAACGTTTTCATCAATATTACATGGTTCTCTATCTTAGTTTCCTACTGGTTTACCCCCTTTATTGTTGACAAGTTTAACAGACTCCTTATGATTACTAATGTTACAAATAACTTCCCGATATTCCTGAGCGCCCATATCGTCAAGTATGTCCTAGAATTATACGGGCCCGGCGGGCTTTGAACCCGCGACCCCCGGGTTAAAAGCTTCACCAGAAGCTTTCCAGCTTCTTCCGGTGCTCTATCCTGGCTGAGCTACGGGCCCTTACCTTCTCCCGTTTTCTACTGTTTCTATCTACTATTTTAATAATATTTCCTTAGAATTATAGAGCTTTGGATTCTGGTATTATGGTATCCTTTTACGTATGTGAATTTTCATAAGCATGTCGAGTATGGTTCCTCTAATTCTCCATTAGGGTATTTTGGATTATGTTTGAATTGTTCTGATAGGATATGCAGGTTTGTAGGCTCTTGTTTATGTCTACTATAAACCCATGTAAAAATCTCAAATATTGACACATTTTCCTGTATGATTACATCATCTCAAAACTTTCGAACGTTAAAGATCTACTTTGTCGTTTATTCATTCTTATCTGAACTGCTTGTTCTCGTATTTTTAAACACATGCTTAAAAAATTTACGACGTTTTTGTCCCGAGTAGTGAAGCGGTAGAGAGCTTGCTTAAAACCGATTCTAAACTCTAAAAACAAATTATGTGTTCTTTTGGTAAAAAAGATGGTTGCACTCTTCGGTTACAAGAGTGCTAGAGGTATTGCTTTCTCTACTGGTAGTACTGGCGCGATTTTGTAGGTAGTGAATATGCCTGGCATAGCGTTTAGCCAAGCTAGTAGATTCTTGAATACGGATTCTTCATTTTCGGCTTCATAGACTATAGTACCCCAGAAGGGAGTACTCGGCGTCATATACCATGATACAATCTTCACTCCACCAACAGGCCATTTTCCAGACTTTCTTAATTCAGCTGCTACTTTCCCTACTTCTCTAATGTCTTTCTGAGGGTTGAGTTCCCAATAAGCCATGAACAACATGTTTTTTCCTCATTCTTTAATGATTTACGTATGTGATAAAGAAGGCTAGGTTACTAGTATTCAGGTAGCTAGAGAATTGTTAATTATACGTGTCAATCTTATCTACTTCCTCAACATATTCTATCATGCTTTCTTAATTATTTTTGAAAGACTTCTTACAAGCTCATCTAAAGTCTTGGTGAATTCTTCTTCGTTTGTTAGGACTAGGTTTCTAGCCTTTTCTATCTTCCTTCCTATTTCTTGGAGTTCTATTAATTCTCTCCCGTACTTTTTCACTATTATGCTTATGAGTTTGTCAGCTGCATCAATCAATCTTAGGGGGCCGTAGATTGGAGGTTCATCAATGCATCCTCTGGCAGATGTTAGTAGGAAAGCTAGTAGCTGGAAGTGTTCATCTTCTAAGATGTTTTCCATAGACATTTACATGCACCACTTCTTCTAGCGGTCTTCTCTCAGGTGGATGGGGCCACTCGCTAGGATAGCCTAGACTGATCATCAACACTGGATCGACTTCTTCAGGTATATCAAGTAATTCTTTTAAGCCTGGTTTATTGAAGGATGCTATTGGACAGGACCCTATTCCTAGTGAGTAGGCCATTAACATCATGTTTTGAGCAGCCATCGAGATGTCCATGATTGCTAGGCTTGGCCCCTGCCTTCCAGCTCTCTCTGACCTCTTTTTGTTCATGCATAGGATTATCAATATCTTCGGCATACCGTACAACCCTGGGGATAAAAGCTTAATCTTCTTGATTAATGCGGGATCATTGATAAGTATAAACTCCCAAGGCTGGATATTACTTCCAGAGGGCGCCCATATCCCGGCTTCTAGAATAGCTTGGAGATGCTCTTCTGGTATTTCTTTACCTTGAAAACTCCTTATAGATCTTCTACCCTTAATAATACTTGCAAGATCCATTCTGGAGACCTCGGCAAAAATATTCAATCCTTGATAAGATAAACATTTCCAATACTTGAACGATGTTAAGCCATCATATCGCACTTAAAAAATATAGATACCTCACATCGTAAAGAAGCCATTTCATAAGTTTATCGACTTGGAGGGCGTGTCCAATAATTCGTAAACTCTTCCTAGATTACTTATAAGTGTAGCTTGGGCGTGTCCAACTATTCATATGTCCACCTCACTAGGATTTTTAGGCAGTATATTATGATTCTTAGGTGTGTTCTCGTCTTCGTTGACTCTTCTCTCCTCGTTTTCAGCCTATCTCCGAACTCTACTGTTAGTGCTCCGAATACTCCTTCACCGACGCTCCTATATGT
>Ga0080004_1135781_pt1 | contig 14411 bp, 12 predicted proteins | sample WasSprMetagenome_FD_69207 | JGI IMG/M metagenome (GOLD analysis project Ga0080004, IMG submission 69207) | Sulfidic aquatic microbial communities from Washburn Spring, Yellowstone National Park, USA - WS (SPADES assembly) (version 2) | ecosystem: Environmental > Aquatic > Thermal springs > Hot... | reverse complement strand
CAGCGTCTAGTGATGATCTTGTGAAGCTTGCCCTGAACGCTAAAACCTCCTTCGTATCAACATCTCTAGCAACCCACAGGAACACGTATATGGGCTCACCCCTACGCTCAACCTTCACCTTAGTCTCGTCAACAGCTATACACCTACGATACCTCCTCTCTGGCTTCGGAAGACCCCTAAGGGCTGTGAAAGCCCTATACACAAGCCCATAGGATATACCCCCAACAGCCTTCGCCACACCCCTATACGATAGGCCTGCGAAGCATAACATCGCTGCGAGGACCTTAACCTCCAAAGGCGTCTTATTCCTCTTGAAGACCCCAGCCCTCTCCACAGCATTCACAAGAGGCTGAAGACCGGACATAAGACAAACATGGAGACATAAAAATACAAGCCCAAAGGACAAAAACATTAGACAACCTACTAAAATCTTATCATAACATCATCGGCATTGATATGATTTCTCTTATTTCTAAATTTTTCATCCTACCACATTTTTCATGCCAATTGATTAAGAAGATCCAATTATACGTCAGGAGCCTGAAAGAATAATTAACAAGTTTAATATGACCCGAAGGGATAAATAAAAATATCCCTTTATCTGATAGAAGGGCTGATGACTGCCTATGATATAGTTTTATTACATCCGCCTAGTTTTTACGATTTTCGAAAGGAGTTTTGGTTCCCAGGACCAATAGCTAATACTGTACCCATATGCACAGCTGCATTCATAATGTTCCCTATAGGTTTTATTAGCATAGGATCTTATCTAGAAGATCAAGGAATCAAAGTAAAAATAATAGATATAGCGGAAAAAATGCTCATCGATAATAATTTTAATGTTGAAAATTTTTTACAAAAACTTAATTCAAATGTTTATGCAGTCGATTTACACTGGGCTGTTCACTCACAAGGTGCAATAAAAATTGCGGAAATCTGTAAAAGATATCACCCAGATTCTATCGTTCTTCTCGGAGGATTAACCGCAACACATTTTGCAGATGAAATTATTACAAATTTCCCTTTTATTGACTGTATAATAAAGGGTGAAGGAGAAGAGCCAGTTTTTAGACTAATAAGCAACATTAATAAATTTGATAAAATAACTGCCTTCCGCCAAACGCCGAATCTTATATTTATCGATAAAGAGGAAAGAACCATTGTAAAAACAGAAACTATTAAGGTGGTTGATAACCTCGATTCCTTTGATTTCACAAGATTAAAGCTTGTGGAACCAGGTACTCGCATATTAACACCACCTCTGTCTAAGTCAAAGATTTGGAGTTTACCTATTTGCAGGGGATGCACTTTTAACTGCGCTAGTTGTGGAGGCTCGTGTTATGCTTATAAGAAAATGATGAATAGAGAAAGCCCGGCGTTTAGATCTCCAGAGAGGCTATTAGAAGATTTTATGATACTCGATGAGCAGAGAATAAATTCAATTTTTTTATTTCAGGATCCACGGTTAGGAGGGAGAAAATATTTAGAAAAATTATTAAATGTGTTCAAAGGGTCTAAGTGGTCACACATCCGCACTGTTGGATTTGAATTGTTCGAACCAGCTGACAAGTCTTTTCTTAGTTACTTGGGTAAGAGTAAAATCGCAGAAAATATTGCTCTAACAATTTCACCAGAATCTGGTGCAGAAGATGTGAGAAGGAAGCATGGAAGGGACTATTCAAATGAAGAACTTTTGCATACATGCCGATATTGTAAAGAACTTGATATTCCTTTAGGCGTTTTCTTTATGAGTGGATTAGGGTTTGAGACATTTGAAACAGTAAAAGAAACTTGGAATTTTTGGGAAAAAATTAGTTTGATAGAGAAAGAAGTTAAAGGCAGTCATCATATTTTTGTAGAATTTGGGCCAATGATTTTCCTAGACCCTGGTTCTTTGGCCTTTGATTACCCAGAAAAATACGGATATAGGTTAAAGTTCAAAAGATTTAACGATTATTATAAGGCAATGACAAATTCCCCATTTTGGGCACATTGGATAAGCTATGAAACATTAAGTATGGATACCGTTGACTTAGCGAATATAATATTGGATTCTTTAAAAAAACAATTAGAGTATAAAAAAGAATGTGAATTGATAACAGAAGAAGAGTTTAAGCAGATGAAACTACGCATAGATGTTGAGAAAATTTTTCTATCAGATTTCGACAAAATTATGAAAATTGAAGATTTTGCAGAACGTACAAACAGAATCAAAGAACTTTACATTATTTCAAAAGATCCTGTCCTATTACGCTCCTATATCCTAACGTATAGTGAATAGACACTTTCATTTCAATAACAACTATATATGCTATGCTACTGTTTCAGAAAACATGGTATATTGGTTTATTTGCTATAATTCCGATCTTTTATTAAATTTTATATAATTAGAGAAATAAACAGCAACCGGGTAGCATATGAATATATCTTCAAAATTACTTTTGCGATTTATTTTGCTTTTAACAATAATGATTATATTTTGCTTTCCTATCGTGTACATGTTTTTTCCAATTCAAGTTTCAGACTGGGAGAAGGTGTTCTCACCTAATTGGATTAATGCTGTTTACAATTCTGTCATAATTGCTATTTTTTCAGTAGTTGCAAATCTTTTAATTGGTTTTCCTGCAGCATATGTGTTTTCAAGGTATAGATTTATGGGCGATAAACATATTTTTTTCTTTTTGCTTTGGAATCGTATGACACCCTCCTCCGTTTTTCTATTGCCATATTTGATTATGTACCTAAACATTGGCTTATATAACACTTTTTTAGGAGTAGTTCTGGCGTACTTTTCATTTAACTTACCTATAAGTATATGGCTATTTGCAAGTTTCATGGGCATGATTCCAAATGAAATAGATGAACAGGCAAAAGTTGACGGATATAACTTATATAATTATTTTAGCAAAATTTTTATTCCATTATGTCGTCAGGCCATTATAATAGTTGCTTTTTTTGTATGGCTGCAAACATGGAACGAAATGTTTATTGCTAGCACACTGACCCGATATGACACTATGCCTTTAAATGCAAGGCTATTTATGTTATGTGAGAGACTTGGCCAATTCCATGATGTCGGTTTAGCATGCACTGTTGGTGTGATCACGATTTTGCCAGGTCTAATTCTATTATATTGGGCGAGAACTTTTCTCGCCAAAGGTTTCACATTCGGGAGGGTATGATTTAAAAAAAATAGGAGTGTGATTTTTATTCTAAGATTTTTAGCGCTTCCTCTACAGTTATATTCTCATGTATTATTTTTGATATTGCTTTTGCCATTTTTGTTGGATCTTTATGTTGCCATATGTTTCTTCCTATTGCTCCTCCCACTGCCCCAGAATCAACGCTATTCTTAACCATCTGCAGCACATCTTTTTCACTTTCCATTTTTGGTCCACCCATTACTACTATTGGAGCTAGACATGATTTAACCACATCTTTATATTCTTCCACAGTTCCTGCGTATGCCGTTTTAACGATATCACCTCCAACTTCTGAACCTATTCTTGCAGCCTTTTTTATTACTTTAACATCGTATATTGTTTTTCCTTGAGCATCTACTGGAACAACTTCAGCCATCCAAGGTATACACCATTCCTCACATGCTCTACCTATCGAAGAGAACTGATTGTACTTTTCTTCATTTAATGGAACAGGCCCAAAATATGTGGTTTTAACAGCATCCACACCCAATTTTGCAGCAAACTCCACATATTTTGGATCGAACGGAATTGTTAGAACAATGCCAATCTTTCCGCCAAAATTTTCAACGATTCTTTTAACAGCACCAAAATTCACCATTACAGCATCAGCACCACCCTCAACCATCTTTCTAACAACATCAACAATATCTTCTATCCCTTCAGTAGTACCTCCCATGCCATGGTCCATTGCAACAACTAAGGTTCGACCGTCACTTTTCAAAATTCGGTTCAATCTTAAATTTTTACCAATTTTCTTCATATACCTCACACACATCTTATTTAAGATTGTTATTTAAATATTTCTTCTTTATTGGGTTTAAATTGTTTTAATTACGATATATTATACCATTATCTTGCTTAATTCTTCACAACTTTCTTTTACTTGTGGATAAAGTTTTAAGTATACATTGTATAACTTAGAATACACCTCATGATTTTTATTATTAGACTCTGTTCTCTCTTTAATATATATATATTTCTTTATGTCTTCAAATTTTTTGAAAATTCCAGTACCAATACCTGCAATAAATGCATCACCAAAGGGTGCACCGGGAGCAGGGCTCACATATAATTGTGGAACACCTGTTATATCGCTTATTATTTGTCTCCAAATTCTGCTCCTTGCACCACCGTTAACAGCCAACATTTCCTTAATATCAACGCCTAAAGATTTTGCAATATCAATATGATGCCTTAACCCATATCCTGATGCTTCAAGCAGAGCTCTATACAAGTGTGCCTTAGTATGGTTAAGATTTAAGCCAAAAATGAGACCTTTGGCATTAACATCCCATATAGGTGTTCTTTCGCCCATAAAATATGGGAGAACAACCAGGCCATCAGAGCCGGGAGCGATTTTTTCTGCTTGCCTATCTAAAAGTTGATAAGCACTAATATCTGAAACTGATTCTATATATTTTTCTAATTGTCCAAAATTGTCTCTGAACCATCTTACAAGGGCGCCTGTAGCAATCATGCCTCCACCGAGTATATATTTTCCTGGGATAACATGATAGGTTGAAAGTAATCTTTTATCAATGATTGGTTTATCTACTACAACAAACCAGCAACCTGTAGTACCGTACATGAAACAGGAATCACCGGTTTGGACCATTCCTACACTGTATGCGGAAACGATTGCGTCTGGACCACAGGCAACAACTGGTGTGCCTTCAGCCAGGCCCGTTTCTTTAGCAGCATCCGAAGTCACACATCCTATAATTTCATTAGATTCGAAAATTTCAGGCAATTTTTCTATTCCTCCACCGACCAATTTTGAAATTTCTTCTGACCAAGTTTCCTTATGTATGTCATAGTAGGGAGAAAAGCCCCTAGCATTTATTCTGTCGACTGCTGGTTTACCAGTAAGCCTAAACACAACATATTTATCAGCATTTAAAAGTTTCCAAGTTCTTCTATAATTTTCAGGCTCATTCCTCATGTACCATATCAATTTATATCCTGCAAAATATGGGTCAGCAACACTTCCGGTAATTTCTAATAGCTCTTCGCCAAGTCTATTTTTTAATTCTTCACATTCTTTCCATGCTCTTCTGTCCATATAAATTATAGCGGGTCTTATAACAGATCCATCTTTATCGATTGGGACAATATCTGGAGATAACCCGCTTAAGCCAATACCTTTAATATCCCTAGGAGAAATATTCGTCTTTTTAAGTAAAACTTTAACTATTTCTTTAAAATCGTTCCAATAACATTTTTCAGGATCTTGTTCAATCCAACCAGGTTTTATTATATTGAGCCCATGTTCAACAGAAGATTCAGCCAATACTTTTCCATTGCTATTAATTATCACACCTTTTGAGGAAGATGTTCCTATATCAACACCCAGCAAATATTGGTCTGAATTAGAAGAAGACAAAACATTACCACCTTAATTTAGAATTTTATTTGAACTTTAAGGGCTGTTCCATTTTTTACAAGTTCGAAGCCTTCCTTAAGTTGTTCTAACTGTAGCGTATGGGAAACAAGTTTTCCAACTTCTATTTTCTTGTCATGCAATAATTTTAACGACTTTTCCACATGGATTGGAAGATGGTCATAGCTCCCTGTAACTTTTACTTCACCATAATGTATAACATTAGGATCAATTTCCACATTGACTGGTGGATAGGTGCCTCCAAATAGTACTACCGTTCCTCCTGCACTAACTGCTTTAAGAGCAGATTCAATAGCTGTTTTATTTCCAGTGGCAACAATAACGGCATCTGCGCCATATCCATCAGTCAATTCCTTCACAACTTTAGGCATATCTTCCTCTAATGGATTAATAGTTATATCTGCACCAAATTCCTTCACAACTTTAAGCCTATTTTCAACTACTTCACTTACAATTACGTTAGCACCTGAAAGTTTTGAAATTTGCAAATGAATTAAGCCCATTGGACCACCACCTATAATTAGTATTGTATCACCAGGCTTAGGCGAAATTATTTCATTTGCGTGCAAGCATACAGCTATCGGCTCACAGAATGCAGCTTCTTTAAAACTTACGTTTTCAGGGATTCTAAATAGTACCTTAGCTGGTGCTTTTACATATTCCGCATAACCTTTTGTGACACCTTGTTTGCTTTTGCATAAATTTGGCATACCTTTCCTGCAGAATTTACATATACCACAAGGAATGATAATTTCTGGCACTACCCTATCTCCTATTGAAAAGTCTTTAACCATATGGCCAACTTCCACAATTTCGCCAGACCACTCGTGGCCTGTTAGGCCATAACTATCCTTTCCATATGCAAGCTGCCTTTTATATATTCCAAGATAGCTTCTAACATCACTTGGACATATTCCTATATTTTTTACTCTTATGAGAACTTCATCTTCTTTTATTTCCGGCACGTCCACTTCCTCTATAGATAACTGTGATGGCCCATAAAGTACAGCTGCTTTCATTTTACCTTTTTCATTTGACATTGCTATCACCAGGAAAGTCTATTGCCGTTTTCATCAAATAAATGGATATAGTCAAGTGGAAAGTTTACCCAAACTTTTGAACCTTCTGGCACAAAGGAATCGCTTCTAGCTTTAATTACTTGATGATCTGTGCTTAAATGTATAATATTAAAACCTTTGCCTGAAGGTGCGCAAGCAATAACTTTGAAGCAATACCAGTCTTTTTTCTCTTCCATGCTAACTTCTATATGCTCGGGTCTGATCCCTAGCTTTACATTTATTAAGTTTTTAGGTAACTTTAAATTTTTAGGCAGCTTGAAAGAAAAATCCATAAAGTCGATTATATCATTTTTTATTTGCCCTTCTAACGTGTTCATTCCAGGGAAGCCTATAAAAAATCCGACAAAAACGTTTTTTGGTTTTGCATAAATATTTTCTATGGTATCATATTGTAGAACTCTGCCTTTATCCATAACTGCAACCTTCTCTGCAAAAGTAAGAGCTTCTGTCTGATCATGAGTAACGTATATTGTTGTTTGTTTAAGTTTTTCTTGTATCCTTTTAATTTCACTTTTCAATAAACTCTTTTTTTCTGGTTCAATGGAGGAGAGAGGTTCATCGAATAGGAAAGCATTAGGTTCCCGGACTAGAACTCTGCCTAACGCAATTCTTTGCCTATCAGCTGGACCCAATTTAGTTGCATTAACATTAAGTAAATGTGAAACTCCAACAGCTTCTGCAACTTCAAGCACCCTTTTCCTTTTTTCTTCAGCCGGAATTCTTAGATTTCGTAAAGGGAACATTAAGTTATCGTAAACTGACATTGAATAGACTACAGGAAACTGGAAGATTATTGCAATATTCCTTTTTTCAGGGGGAAGGTCTGTGACATCCTTGTCATCGAAGTATATTCTACCTTTAGTTGGTTTAAGTAACCCACATATTATTTTTAAAAGAGTTGTTTTTCCGCAACCTGAAGGACCAAGTAGTGCATTCGCAGTTTTATCTTCAAATGTTATATTTACATCTTCTACTGCTGGCGGTTGTCCTTTATTATATATATGAGTTATATTTTCTAACACTATCTTCGCCATCTTAATCACACCACCTTCTTATATTTTTGAACAAGTCTACCTGTCCTTTTACTATAGATAAGTATGTCGGAAGGCTCAATATAAATCTTAAAGTTTTTGTCTAAAATCTTTACAAAGGGGAAGTAGGCCACTAATGTTGCATTATTCCATTTAAAATGCACGGTCATGTCAGAGCCAGCAATCTCTTGAAGTATAAGCTCAGAGTTAATTCCAATAGAATCTTGTGTTTTCGGATACAAATATAAATTATATGGGTATATGCCAATTAAGTACTCGTTTTCGTCTGTAGGAAGATTTAAATTTGTAACATCAAGTTTGAGTCTATCAGCAATGTCCAAAATCAATTTACCTTCTTTTGTAGTCAAATGACCTTCAATAAGATTCATAGAGGGAGTACTACATAATTTAGCAACTTCGACAGAGGGGGGGAGAGTGAAACTTTCATTAACTGAACCATAATGCAGAATTTTCCCATTTTGCAAAAATGCAACATAGTCCGAAAACAATCTAGCTTCTTCAGGCGATGGCGTAGCATATATGATAGTCGATTTTTTTGATTGCAAAATCTTTTTAAGTTCAATCGACATAACTTCTCTAAGTTTATAGTCTAAATTTGTTAACGGCTCATCTAATAGATAAATAGAGGCCTCTTTGACAAGAGCTCTTGCTAAAGCTGTTCTTTGAGCTTCACCGCCGCTTAATTCATTCGGTTTTTTATCTAAAAGCTGCTCGAGTTTTAAAATTCTCGCTTGATCTTTAACCTTTTTGTCAATTTCATTTTCTGGAAGCTTTTTCATCCTTAACGGTGAGGCAATATTTTCATATACAGTTAAATTGGGATATAATGCGAAAGTTTGAAAAATTACACCCACATTCCTTTTTTGAGGAGGCCAGTCCGTAACATCAACATCATCGAAAAATATTTGCCCCGAATCCGGTTTTATAACGCCAGCAATAATCTTTAGAAGAGTGGTCTTACCTGCATTTGACGGACCTAGCAATGACATAAATGTGCCTGAACTAATTGTTAAAGATACATTATCTAATACCTTTTGACCAAAAAAGCTTTTTGAAATGTTTTTAAGTTCTATTTTTGTCATTTAACTCTCACCCATACTTTAATACTACTACACTAATAACAATTCCCACCAAGAGCGCAAATTCTATCGGTAAAGGCACAAATCTTAACCAGAATAATCCTATTATAACTGTGAATAATATACTGAAAAATACACGATCCCCCCTTGAAGTTGGTATCGGGAGAATACCTTTTCTTGCATAAGACCTTTTTTTCATATCAAGTATAGATAGAGTGATAAAGAGTGAAACTAGAAAAATTACAAGTATTATTGTTTGCGGGACAAAGTACATAAAGTCTAACATAATCATACCCTCCCGAATGTGAAACCTTTGGCGAGAAAAGTTCTCGCCCAATATAATAGAATTAGACCTGGCAAAATCGTGATCACACCCACTGCAGCAGCAAGACCATATTCAACACCTGAACCCATGCGGCCTAATGTTATAAACAAAAGATTGTTAATAGGTTTTGAATTAAAAGAAGTTAGAATTGTTGACATGAACATTTCAGACCAGCTAAAAAGCCAGATAAAGAAGCTAACTATGCCTATTGAAGGTAAACTTGCAGGAATAAATATCTTTCTCCAATACATCAATAAGGAGAAACCATCTATAAAGGCTTGTTCATCAAGTTCTTTTGGAATATTTTTCATGAAACTTGTGAAGAGCCAAACACTTAGTGGAATATTAAATACAGAATAAGCTAGGATAGTACCTTGATAAGTATCCCAAATTCCTAGCGAACGCCAGATTATGAGATATGGTACGATAAGTGCGGCAGGCGGCGCCATACGATTTGTTAAAAACCAGAAGAACAGATGTCTATCAGCCATAAAAGTATACCTACTAAATACGTACCCTGCAGGATATGTTACCAGAATATTAAATATAACACTCAAAGAACATATTATAAGAGAGTTGGTAATACACCTTGCCCATTCGCCACTTGTTGCTTCATACCACTTCCCAAAAAAGAAGTCTGGATAAATAGCACCTGTAGGTATATGGGTTGGAGAGGAAATTGATAGGATGATCATATAGTAAATTGGAAAGACAAATGTAAAAATAACTGTGAGCAAAACTATAGCTTTTAAAACACTTTTTAGAGTTAGGCCCATCTACAACAACCCCCTCCCTTTCGTGAGAACATTCACTAATATTAAACACAAGAATAACACTATGAAGTTGTAAATCAACGAGAGAGCTGAAGCGTAGCCTATAAGCCATTGGTCGATACCAACCTTCTTTACATATAAGCTAAGAAATTCGGTTGTTAACCCAGGACCTCCAGCAAACATAACAGTAGGTTCATCATACACTTTTAATGTATCAATAAGCCTTAATAAAGTTATGAAAGCTAAGGGAAAGGATATAGCAGGCAATTCTATAAATCTAAAAATCTGCCATCCAGTAGCACCCTCTGTTTTGGCAGATAGTACAGGCGATCTATCCATTCCTGCAAGCGCTGCTGAAATAACTAAAACAACCAGTGGAGTCCAATGCCAAACATCCACTAAGACTGCTGTCCAAAACGCTTGGCTTGGATCACGAAATGGATTATAATATATACCAAACATTTTAATAAACTTTGTGAAAGGCCCAGACTCATATATTAAAAGCCGCCATAGCAATCCTACAGTTATCGGGGGAATTAGTACTGGAATTGTTATAACAATAGAAGCTATTGTGTTAATTTTACTTTTTTCATACAAGAGCTTAGCTAATGCTACGCCTAAGGGAATTTCTATCAGTAGTGCTGCTGCACTAAAATTCAAATTTCTTGAAAGTGCGCCCGCAACTCTATAATCAAAAAGCACCTTTCTGAAATTCTCAAACCCTAAGAACGCATTCATGTCTGTAAAAGGATTTTGCACGCTGTAGTTTATTAAGCAGATAGTAGGAACTATTCCAATAAACAAAACAATTAAGACAGATGGTAATACCAACAAGACATGCTTGTTCATAAACTTATCACCAAAAAAATGGGAGGGGGGAATTAGAGTAAACTCTTCTTGTACCACCCAGTTTCTTTAAGGGTATCATCCATTGCTTTAGCAACATATTTTGCAATCTTGTCTCCAGGTAAACCTTGTTGTAGTGCTTCAGCACCTTTATCAGCGGCCACAGGAAGCACTATGGGGTAGAACACCATTCTAGCATCAGATCCAAACTGCTCTTTAATTTGGTTTTTGAATAAAGTAACTAAGCCACCCAATTTTTTATCCTGCGCAGCAAACTTTGGATGCATTAGACTAGACATTCTGATAGGAGTACCATTATCCATGGATTTCTTCAGGTCGAAAGCCTTAGAAGTCATGAATGTACAGAAAAGCCAAGCTATTTCCTTATTTTTGGTATAATTTGAAATCACCCAACCGGATGGGTCAATATAGCCTCTCGGTTTTCCTTTTTCATAATTTTTTGCATATACAGGAATTGGCCCCCATTCAAATTTACCAGCTATGTTTGATTTTGTAGGATCATTCCACAAGAAGCCAGCCGAGCAATAGAATGGAAAGAACATAGCACAATTTGCATCAATGGCAAACACTGTACTGTATGCTTCATCAACACCAAATTGCCAGCATTTATCAGGCACATACTTAGATGCTTTATTAAGCCAGTAAGTATATAATTCTTGCCCCGCTTCACTATCAAGTGTACCACCGTTTTCTGTAGAAAAGCCATATACAACATTGTTCTCTATGTGGCAACCCCATGGTGTAGTAACAGGTTCTAAATATGTGCAGTCTAGTGGATTCTTCCCTTTGGGAGCTGGAGAGGCTAATTGGAAGACGTCATCCCAACCGTCGCCAACCCACCAACCCATATGATCTCCAGGTTTAAGAGCAGTGCAGAATCCGTACATATTTTGATCTTTACGTGTGAAGAATTTCATTACGTCAAGGGCTTTATCTGTTGTCCAGTCGTCTTCGACATCGCCAGTTTTTTGAGCGTCTAAATAATATTCCATTGGAGTTTTAAGTTCGTACCCGAATTGTGATTTAAATTCTTGCTGATATTGTGGGTTTTTAAACCAATCAGCCCTGTAAGCAGTTCCATGGGGAACATTATAGGCCAGTAAAGCTCTCATGTGACCAGTTTTAAAATCGCTATAAGAGGCTCTAACGTAGAAGTCATCCTTATCAAAATGTGGTGGAACTAAATCAGGATGCTTCTCCATAAAATCATCTATATCGAGGGAACTATCGTAGTAAGAATAGAAACCAGTCATGTCTTGGTCGGATCCTATAACATCGTAAAGACCTGCTTTTGTTTTTTGATCTTGGATAGATTTTTGAACCGTTTCCCAATTTGACATTGATTCCCAGCGTATTTTAATACCAGTTATCTTTTCAAACCAAGGACCCAGGTAAGTGACTTCCCATTCCGCTGGTACTATAGATTCATACATTACAAGAACTTCTTTTCCTCTATAAGGTTTCGAAGCTTCAGCAAAAAATTCTAGTTCTTCTATAAGTTGGCTTCTAGTTAATACTGTATCTTCACCCACCCAATCTGCACATTGATAAGCTGCAGCCTTATAGGGATCTGTAGGAGTAGTAGTAGGTGATGTTGTCGGGCTTGTTGTTGGTGTTCCTGTTACTGTTGTTGTCACCGTCTTTGTCACTGTTGTTCCCGGCGCTGTTACTGTTGTAACCCCTTTTGGTACTGCAAAATATGTTGCTGCTCCAACTATAACTCCTGTAGCCACAACCGCTATAGCGTAGTTGAGGAAAGTTCTTCTACCAACCTTTTTAGGTTCAGACATATCGTTTCGAGCTATAGGTATTATAACGCTTGTTTATATACTTTTTGTCCTTAAGTCTAGCAATTTTTTAAAGAAAGTTAAAATTTTTGCAATATTTTTTATATAATGCTCTCTGTTATGATATAGTTGGTGTTTGCTTTTCTCCCTGTAAGCCGCCTGACTTTTCGAACTCTGGTGAGATTGGAATAGTTTCCTATGAGCGTCTGTCAACATGTGCTAAATGATTCTTTTTTGAACATTTACGCTTCTTGCACTGCCGTGGAAGTGTTTGATTTAGGGTAAGCGAATAGTGGTTTAAGGAGTGATAAAACCATGTTAGGATTGTGTTATCCGATTTTATCTCTTGACTGGATCCGTGGCCGGCCTTTCCCCTATCTCCCTCAATTTTCTTTTTATGGTCGATAGATTTCCGAGTCCTCCGTTTCTTTCTCAAACTTTCTTCCCTTTCTTATCTCAGCGCTCAATTCTTTCAGCCATGACTTTGGCCTATTGGGGGTGTTGTATGCTTCTCTTGAGAAGCCGAAGGTTGTTAGGACTGTTTTCAGCCGCGTCCAAAAGCATTTCACAATATTTCTCTCTGTCGAAGTTTATGTTGGCGTCCGCTAGCTCTAATGGTGTAACATGGCAGAGGGGGTTGTGGTGTTCTACGTCCCTGTAGATGAAGCTGATGCCTTCCCCTTCCTTCACAATTTTTCCTCTTTGTGCAAGTTGTATTGCTGTGGCAACGTGTGGGAAGATGCTCCTGTATTTGTTGAAGGCTTTCCTAAGCGTCTTTGAAACCGCCAGCTCCTGAAGAGACATTTTCCCGGTCATTATTTTATCTACTGCTTTTTTGACAAATGTTAGGGCGCGCTCGTATCCTATACTGTACACTTCATCTAGTGTTCTGCAGTCGAGGAGGGTTTTTATTAGCTCGGCTTGAAAATTTCTTATGAATTCTGGCGTGTCATGTCTTTTCAGCTCTATTCCTCTGGCCACGATTTCTCCGCTGTAGAGGGTGCCGAAGTAGTGTTTTTGAGCCTTCATGTTCGCGTCCTCTTCCAATGGTAGTAGTGTGAGGAACTTGTAGTGGTGGTCTAATGAGATCGGCAGTCCTGTTAGGTTGCTCAGCTGCTCCGCCAACCGCTCATAATCCTCTTTCGTGGCACCATCCTTTTTTACGAATACTGAGTCCGTGTCCGCATAGATTAGCTTGAAGCCTCTGCTCTGCACATAATCTTTTGTCATGATCAGTGTCTGTCTTGACCTCCTGTTTATCTCCTCGAACGCTAGAACGTTTCCGAACCTGTTCCAGCAGCATCCTGACGTGCCGTAGATGCATACTAGGATTGTCTTTAAGGCGTTTTGGCGCTGCTCACACCACAGCCACTCCCTGCTATCCTTTGGAAGGTTTTTGCGAAGCCTTTTAAAGTATAGTCGACGCTCAAGAAACTTTCTCGTCACCAGCGGGAGTATCGCGTCATCTCTCCTTTCTAGCCCGTTTGGTGTCATGTTTTCGAAGCTTATGTGTTCTTTGACGATGATGTTAGGGTACTCTGACTCGTAGTCCAGCTCCGCCACGTTCTCATGCACTTCACCAGCTTTTGGAGGGATTATCATCCCTCCCCTGTCACGCTCAAAAACATCTTTCATCGGCCTAACGTATTCTTGGTAGCCTGTGTTCTTTGGGATCACGTAGCCCCTTTGGAGCAGCTCGTAGCAGATTCGGCTGTCGTTAACCCTATTTCATCCACCTTCCAGCATTGGCAGAAACAGTATTCGCCCCTCATCTTTTTTAAATTCTAAAATCCTATGCAATGTTTCTTTTTCTACTACAGCAATCCAACCTTGTTTTGTAAGATT
>Ga0080004_1139629_pt1 | contig 14412 bp, 14 predicted proteins | sample WasSprMetagenome_FD_69207 | JGI IMG/M metagenome (GOLD analysis project Ga0080004, IMG submission 69207) | Sulfidic aquatic microbial communities from Washburn Spring, Yellowstone National Park, USA - WS (SPADES assembly) (version 2) | ecosystem: Environmental > Aquatic > Thermal springs > Hot... | reverse complement strand
GCGCCGAGCTTCAAACATCCCTTTGCAAGGTGGCGGGGAGGATGGGCGCGCCAAATTTGGCGCCGCGAGCCACTAAATTTGGTAGCAAACCGGCGCGCGCGGCGGAGCTCCTCGCGAGGATCTTCTCGCCCTAGCGCGCTATGCCCCCAAGCAGGGTGCGCGCGAGAGAGGGGGAAATCGAGCTTTTCAGGATAGAGATCGCTCGGTGGTCGCGGGCGGACCTCCGCGAGGCTGCGCGCGCTACAATCAACCCTCTTTAAAAGCGGAACGGTTAGGCACGCGCTACGGCGCGCTCCGCGCGCGCCTACTGCGGGCACGTAGTAGCCGAGTTCAGCCGCGCGCCGATCTGAGAAATACCGCTATGGTTTAATTATTCTGACTAATCTGTAGGGTGTATGGTCTATACTCCATGGGTTGTTCTTGTCTGTAGCCATGGGTGGATCCACTATTAGGTATACTCCTCCATCCGCACTGAAATAGGAGATTTGCCCTACCTTTATGCCTAGGACGCTGGCCCACTTCGAAATACCTTTTAAAATCTCAGTGGGGTTTCCAGTAAAATACACTAGTGCAGTGGCGTGGTCTACTTTATTGTCGCCATTAGTGTCAATTAAGCCCACAACAGCGTTCAACCCCACACTCCTATAGAGAGTAGCCAACAAGACGGCGTAGTCATCGCAGTCTCCAGCCCCCACTCTGAGGGTCTCGCTTGGCGGTGCAATATATTCGCTCTCTGTGAGTGGGTCGCTAACATACTTTATATTCATGGAAACCCAGTGGCCAATAGCGAAGACCTTGAAGTGTTCATCATTGAAAGCGTAGCTGGGGTAGTAAGCCCTCAGCGTAATGTAGACATTTTTAGAAGTAAGAATAGAATATGAATTATCCAATTCCAAGTAGAATTCTCCTTCTTCTTCGATTGAGTGTAGTGTGAAGTTGACGTGTAGAGAACTGTAGCGGCCCATTATAAAACTCGAGCCCGTTAATGTCTTCACGATCGCAGTACGGTAATTCGAATCTAAAAGCTTTAAGTAGATATCGCACGTTCCAAGACAACTACCACTAACACTTACTATGAGCTCATATATGATTCCGCTGTAAAGCGTTAATTTAACTCTGGAGGAGCTCCTAGCACTAACACTTACTGACTCTTTTAAGACCACGCCTGATTTCCCTAGATACTCTTTCAAAATGCCAATGGCTTTTTCGCGTATTTCGCTCTTTACTGGAAATTCTCTCAAATAGCTTGCGATTGTTTGCTCCAAACGCGAAGTAGAAGTATGTGAAAAAAGGAGAGTTATTCTCCAATTAGTATACTTTATCACAAGAATACTGGCGCTCAACACCATGAAGAGTGCTGCTATGAGAACCAAGGCTTTCTCCACGGTTCTACTGGGCATACTAGCTCGCCTTAGCGCGCGTTAATCTATAACTCCCTTGGATTTAAAGAATACTCTGTGAAAGCGCGCGCCTCCAGCCAGACCCGCATCACCCTCACCACCCCCTCCCGAACCACGCTTCGATCTCGCGCGCGCTCTGCTGAAGCCGCCGGCGTTGGAGCGCACCGCCTCGAGCACCGCGTTATCGAACAGCTTCCCGCTCACTCCCCACCACCCTCGCGGGGCAGAAGAGCTTCACGCGCGCGCTCACTTTCGTCAGGATGGCGAGCGCTTCGCGCTTCAAGCTCTCGCGCAAGCCGAGCTTCTACACGTAGACTTCGAGCTCCTCCTCTAGGCTGGGGCGTATCAGCGCGCTGCAGGCGAGCACCGCTCTCACGGCGCGCGCGTAGCTGACTTCGACGCCGCAGCACGAGAGCAGCTCGCAGACTCTAGCCAGCGAGGCGTAGGAGCCGCAGCGCTTCGCCATTACGAACAACGCTACGGCTGCCGCTTCCTCGGCGACGTCCCCGACGAGCTGACGATCAGGGTCCCCTCGGGTTTCACGAGCCTCTTTAGCCGCGCGTAGAGCTCTAAGGCGGCTTTCGCCGGCAGCCCCAGCTCGCCAGCAACCTCGAAGGGGCCGCGAGCGGGGTTGACCGGAGCAGCGGCGGGGGCGAGGTTAGCGGCGGAGTCGAGCTTCGGGGGCGCGTAGACCGGCGACGCGACGAGCCCGCAGTTCCCGCAGACCAAGAGCCCGTTGCTCTCGACGATTCTGCCCCCGCACTCGGGGCAGACCCCCAGCTCGAAAACGAGGCTGGAGGACAGGCCGGAAAACAGCACCCTGCGGGCGGGGGCTTTCGAGCTCAAGGGCCCGGGGCTCAAGCCCCCTCATTGCGTGCCCTCTTACCGCGCTGTTTCCGCGCGGCACGGGTCGAAGGGCGAGGCGGGGGGTTTATAAATTCGATGTTGAGAAGCCTGAAAGTGATCTTTTCTAATCGGAAAGTTAGAGGAAAGGATAAAGAATATGCAAGAACGCTATAAAGAAGACGGCAAAGAGGTGTAGCGCGACATGCGGAAGGAACAGAGTAGTGCTTGCGCACACTGCTACGTAAAAGTTCACAAGCATGGGAAGGATACGGTAGCTGCTCTTTGCGATGCCGAGCTGCATGACAAGGAAATCCTCATTAACGGTTTAAGGATACGCATAAGCCGGGAGTTTTACGGCGGAAACTTGATCCCAGTATCCTCCATATGGGAGTACGTCGAGAACGCCACAGTGGTTAACGCTTTCGGCAACGCGGTGGTCGAGGAACTGGCTAAGCGGATAGCCGCTGTGCGCCACGCCGCTGTAAACCTAGGCGGAGTGCTTCACGTGCAACGCGCGCGCTTGAGGGGAGGACGGAGGAGGTTTCCAGGCTGCTGGAGGAGGGGGGACGGCTCCTCAGGCTCTTCCCCGACGTGGGTGTTGCGGTTGGGCTCTTCCTCGAGCGCCTAGGGGTGAAGGTTGGGAAGCCTGAAGCGCGGGAGGTAGCGGTAGCGCTGAGAAACTATATAGACCAGGTTTTTCGACCGGCTTTCAACCTCCTCATGGGCTTGCCTGAAGGCGTGCTACACGAGTGCAGCGAAATTGAAGATGAGGAGAACGCGCTTATCTGCCTCTTAGCGGTAGCGGCTGTACTTGGAGACGAAAAAGCTGCTAGGAACCTAAAAGCTATGTTTCGAAAGTGGCTAGGCGAGGAGGTGGGTGAGCGGCTTAGGGGTCTTGCGCAAGGCTCTGAGGAGCGGGAAGCTGTCAAGCGTTTAGCGCGCGCTGCAGGTGGAGTACCTCGTGCGCGAGCTCGACAAGCACGGCGTCCCCGTCGTGCACCCGCTTGGGGGTCTGGGCCTGCACGTGGACGCTCGCGAGTTCCTGCCGCACGTGCCGCTCATACCGCCCTCCAGGGACTCCGGCGGATACCCGGCGGGGGCCTTATCGTGCGCCGTGTACCTGGTGAGCGGTGTCAGGACGATGGAGAGGGGGCAGATCTCGATGGACAGGGACCCGGAGACGGGCGAGGAGGTGCCCGTCAAGCTCGACCTGGTGCGCTTCGGGATCCCGCGGAAGACCTACCTCAGGGGCCACTTGGACTACATCGTGGATAGGCTGGTGTGGCTCTGGGGGCACAGGGACTTGGTGAAGGGGTTGAAGTGGGTGTACGAGCCGCCCGTCATGCGCTTCTTCGAGGGCACCTTCACGGACGCGGACAACTGGGGGGAGACCCTAGCCGGAGCGTTCGAGCGGGAGCTGGGGGAGTACTGAGAGCACCCGCCGCAGCCCTGAACGCAGGTATTTTCCCCTGGCATTAGAAGCAAAAACTATTTGTTGCAGCTGGAGCGCTGAAGAGGTATGGGGCGGTTTGTCAGTGTATCCAAAGAACACGTGTTCTACAGCTTCGACCCTGGGATACCCCCGGCAGCTAAGGCTGCACCAGGAGACCTGGTGGAGTTCGAATGTCTCGATGCTCTCGGCGGGCAGGTCACGGACGAGCACCAAGCTCTCGAGAGTATAGACTGGGGCAGAGTCAACCCTGCAACAGGACCTGTATACGTGGATGGTGCTGAACCTGGAGACGCGCTCGCTGTCAGGATACTCGGCATAGAGCTGGCTAATCAGGGGGTCATAGTCACAATCCCGGGTGAAGGAGCGCTGCCCCACAGGGCCCGCGAGGCTAGGACGAGGATCTGCCGGATCGTTGGAGATAGCGTCGAGTTCCTGGGCTTTAAGCTGAAGGCTCGCAAGATGATCGGTGTGATCGGCGTCGCCTCCAGCGAGAAGCCGCCGACAGGGACCCCCGGCAGGCATGGGGGGAACCTGGACACGAGGCTGATCACGGAGGGCGCGACGGTGTACCTGCCTGTTGAGTTCGAGGGGGCGCTGCTCGGCGTCGGCGACCTCCACGCGGTGATGGGTGACGGCGAGGTCTGCGTCGCGGCGTGTGAGGCGCCCGGCAGGGTGCTCGCCAGAGTCAGCGTGGTGAAGGGGCTGGCCCCGAGGTGGCCTGTCGTCGAGCTCGGCGACTCGTGCTACGTGCTCGTGTCCGAGGAGGGTCTGGAGCGGGCCGTGAAGACGGCGGTCGAGGAGGTCGTCGGCGCCCTGAGCAGGGCGCTCGGCTTGGACTGGCACGACGCCTACATGCTGGCGAGCCTCGCCACCGACGTCGAGGTAAGCCAGCTGGTGGACCCCCGCAAGACGGTGAGGGTTAGGGTGCCGAAGGACCTAGTCCCCCCAGTGGAGCTCCTGAGGGCGCTCGCCTCCAGCGGATCCCGCTAGCGTTTCGTTCAGCGAGCAGCGGTTTTTCTGGTACTTCAATGCGCAAACGAAGGGGATAATAATTGGAGATGGGTGCGTATTAGGGGTGAGGTATGCGCCTAGTCGAGATGGACGAACGCGGCAGGATAACTCTCCCAGAGGAGGTCAGGAGACGCCTAAGAGGTAGAGTGTTCAAGGTAGAGCTAGTGGACCCCAACACTGTGGTTCTTCGGATCGCTGATAGGGGGGACGTGATAAAGGAGATAGAGGGCATTAAGCTGGCTGGGGATCCTCGAAGGAAGAGCGGAGATGCTTCTGAAGCTAAGCACCGGTACGGTGGTGTGAAAGCTTGAGGCTGCTCGACGCGGACATCCTCAGCTATGCCCTTTACGACGAAAGCCCGTTTCACGATGCTGCCTGGCAGTACGTTAAACGAGGGCTCGCAGGCGAGATCGAGCTGGCGGTGAACCCTGTGACTGTACTCGAAACGTACAATGTCCTTTACTGGTACTACCGCGTTAGGCCTCGCAAGCTCCTCTTGCGCAAGCTCTCGTTAGTGGTAGAAAACCTTTCCATAGTTCCTGCTTCAATCCGCGGAATCGAAATCGCTCAAAGTAGGAATATCCCCTTAGGCGATAGCATACTGATAGCCACGGCACTCGAAGCGAGGCTGCCCATTGTTGTGTCGAACGATCGCCACATTTCCAAAGTGGCACCTGAGTACGGGCTCGCTGTCGAAAACCCACTAAAGCGTTGAAAGAAACGTACTCACAAGCGGATTAGAGAGCATTGCTATATTGCAGTTTTCACGCAAATCCCTTCGGTCAAAATTTCAGCCCTCCTGGGAAACATAGATCTTAAGTCTTCAAAAGCTAAGATCCTGCACGCAGTAGCCCTAATGCGCTGTTTCACGCCCTAATATTTGGTTGCTCGGCGCGCATTTGTATCGATCACAGCTGAAGCTTGGGCGCAAAAACCCGATCCCGAGTATTGGGGCTGCCACAAGATGCTGCACCGCATTTACCGCTTCGTGCCGGACTTCATCGCGGTCCATGCCCTCCCCTCCGTCCTCCTGCTCTCTCTGGCGCTTGCCTACCTCGCGTCCGTTTTCGTGCTCTCCGCCGCGGTGTGGCTCAAGCGCATGCTCGCGCGAGGGTAACGGCAGCAGGGCTTTAGGGTGCTTTGGAGCATGGGCTTTCATGTGCCGCGCACGGTGAGTGTAACTTTTATCTAAGTAGCTCCGCAGTTTATGGCAGAGAATGAAGAGGGGGTTCGCGGAGCTTCCGCTGCACACGGGCGAGGTGCCCCGCTGGCTCCTCGCCCGTATGATGGAGTTGGGGAAGGTAGTGGTTAAGCTCGTTGTCGACGAGTACGGGACGAGGGGTTTCCTCGAGAGGGTCGCCGACCCTGTCTGGTTCCAAGCGCTGAGCAACCTGATCGGGATGGACTGGGACTCCTCAGGCTCCACGACGGTCACGACGGCTGTGCTGAAGCGCGCGCTCTCGGAGCTCGACTTGGGGGTGTACGCGGCTGGGGGCAAGGGGGACGCGAGCTTGAGGACCCCGGAGGAGCTGAGGGGCACCGCCGCGAGGCTCGGGCTGGACGGGGAGGAGCTGGCGAGGGTTTCGGCGCTCGTCGCGAAGGTGGACAGCGCCGCGCTGCAAGCCGGCTACCAGCTCTACCACCACGCTTTCTTTCTCGACGCCGAGGGCAGGTGGGCGGTCGTCCAGCAGGGCATGAACCCTTCGCTGAAGCTGGCCCGCCGCTACCACTGGTTCTCCGAGTCGGTGCGCAGCTTCGTCGAGCTCCCCCACTCCGGCGTGAGCGGGGTGCCGGGGCTCGCGCTTAACACGGTGGACCGCGGCCTCGGCGAGCACAGGAAGCTCCTCGCCGACCTGGCGGCGGAGGGCGCGAGGAGGGTGGAGGCGCAGCTCAAGCAGGCGCTCGCGGCCGCCGAGGGCTACGCGCAGCTCGTCGGCTACTCGCCCTACCCGCCGGGCAGGGCCAGGGAGGCGGTGGCGAGGTACAGGAGGCTCGGAGGCCTCTCCGTGAACAGGGAGGCGCTCGAGCTGGCCCGCGAGCTGGGCGTCCGCAGCTACGAGGAGCTGCTGGGGGTGAGGGGCGTGGGGCCCGCCACGATCAGGGCCCTAGCCCTGGTGGCCGAGCTAGTCTACGAGACCCCGCCCTCGTGGAGGGACCCCGTCACCCACCCGCCCGACCCCTTCAAGTTCGCCTACGCGGTGGGAGGGAAGGACGGCGTACCCTTCCCCGTGGACAGGAAGACGTACGACGAGCTCCTCTCGATCCTCAACCAGCTGATCAGCAGGAAGGGCCTGCCCACGGGGACCCTCAGGAGGCTCGCCCAGCTGACGAAGAACTGGACGCCGCCCCCCGAGGACAAAGTGCCGACGTAGCGCGCTACATAGCAGATCGGCCGCTGCGCCTCGCCTCCACAAACCTCTCGAAGAGCCTCTCGTTGGCCACATAGTAGGCGCACAGCGAGAGGGCGATAGCGGCGGCCGCTGCTACCGGGTCCATGCCACCCCTACCGGCTTCGATGAGGAAGGTCTGCGGGTTCACGAGCGCCAGCGGCTTAGCCCACCACGGCATCGAAGCATAAGTGTAGTAGATGGGCGTGGCCGAGTAAAGGAAAGAGATGAGCAGGAAGGATATTCTGGAAACAATATTCCTAACGAACGAATAACTAATTTCAATCTTTTTGCTAATTAGGCTGAAAATGCGGAACGAAAGCACACTAAACACGTACCGTTGAATGGCGCTTTGCAGCTCCATAAAAAGGGAGACTGCGGGGGAAGCCAGCGCTGCTAGAAGCGGTACCGTAGGGGGGCACGAGGGTACGACGCGCAGGTGTCCCAGCACGAGCTGAAGTATGTAAAAGTTGACCAGGGTTGCAGCGCACGAGATAGCCGAGGAGACGAACCACGCGAGCCTGAACACGGCAACGGGAGGTACCGGCAGCTCAGCTAAAACGTACTCCGGCCTGAATATCCACGCGTCGGTGCTAGTTCCCGAGCTGCGGGTACGCACGATGAAGTAGCTTAAAACGATGCCCACTGAGGCTAGCATGGCGTACTGTTCGCTGAACACGCGCAGCGCCGCGTAGTACAGCGCAGCGGAGTACAAGCTATTCAAAAACGAACTTATCAGCTCTAGTACAGCATCGTTTACTACTTCGCGGTAAATAAACTTGATTAAAACCAATGTTCTCCCTTTCACCGCCTTCCAGCTACGCTCTCGAGGATCTTTATGATCTTAGCGGCGCTCTCGTCCCACGAGTACCTCTTAGCTTTGGCGAGGGACCTCGCTTGCATCTCTTTCCTAAATCCAGCGTCCTCGTAGAGGAGCACCAGCTTCTCGACCGCATCCTCGACGGAGGAGGTGACGTAGAAGCCGCCGAGACCGCTGTACCAGGTGCCCTCCCTTTTCGCGTAAAGGGCACTGTCGCCGTACACCTCCTTTAACTGGGGTACGTCGGGCAAGACCACGGGGAACCCGCACGTTTGAGCTTCGAGAGCTGCTAGGCAGAAGCCCTCTGCCGTCGACAGGGTTAGGAACACGTTGCAGGCGGAGACGAGCGCGACCAGCTCCCTGTCGTCGAGCCAGCCCGGAACGTACCCTATCTTCCCCGCTAGCTGGTTCACGTCTTCGAGCACGCTGACGTCGGCTGGCATGCCGCTCGTCCCGACAGCGGTGCTGAGCTTCAGAACACCCCGACAGGGACCCCTCGGCGCGCCACCTCCCCGACGGCCCTGTACCACCTCCCAGGGTCCTTGTGGGAGAATCCCGTGCCCACGTAGATCACCTTGAAGTCTCTGACTCCCTTCAGCTTCCCCCCAACGGGCTCGCGTACCACGCGCCGGGGTTGAGACCTTATAATAGAAGAACGATCCTAGCACATTTGCTTCGATGCGGTAGCTGCTACAGCGTAGTTGCAGAGACTCACGATTGTGTGCACACCCCCCTTTATTTTTCCTACTGCCCTAATTAAAGCAAACTTTTTAGGATGCGTCACGATTTGCACGTATCACGTCTCATGCTGAGCGTGGAGGACCTGCACTTCGGTTACATGTCGCTTGAAGTTCTCAAGGGGGTCAGCTTCGAGGCGGACGCTGGCGTGCTGTTCCTGATAGGCCCGAACGGGGCCGGCAAGACCACGCTGGCTCACGTCATCGCCGGCATCTACAGGCCGTGGAGGGGGCGCGTGCTGGTGGACGGCGTCGACGTTCACGCGCGGCACGAGAACAAGGTGCTCGTCGCGATCGCTAGGCAGCAGCCCCCGTCCCCGCTGTTCAACGTGGAAAGCCCGCTCGAGTACTTGAGGATGTACTGCGAGCTGAGGGGCGACGACCCATCGAGGGCTGCCGAGGTCTTGAAGCTCCTCGAGGTCCCGCTGGAGAGGAAAGACCTTTCCGTCTTCTCGCCGGGCATGAAGAAGAAGGTCGAGATCGCGAAGCTGATGCTCGCCGAGTCGGCTAAGGTGCTCATCGTCGACGAGCTCGCGGGGCTTGACGCGCAGGCCCGCAGGGTCGCGGTCTCCTTCCTGCGCGAGGCCGGTAGGAGCAGGTGCGTGATCGTGATCACTCACAACCCGCTCGACATCCAGGAGCTGAGGGGTAGGGTGGCGGTCATGATGGACGGCAGGATCACGGCTGTCTACAACGACTACGACGAGGCGCTGGCCCGCGTCTCCGAGCGCAGGCACCTGCTCAAGTTCGCGTACAGGGGCGAGGCCGGCAGGCTCAAGGCCGCGCTCGAGCGCTACGCGCTCAGGAGCTCCCTCGAGTGGCGCGAGGGGGTCGCGCTCGTCGAGGCCGTGGTGGCGGAAGAGCACGTCCAGCAGCTCGAGCGCGAGCTGGTGGAGTCCGGCGTCCTGCTAAACCTCACCGACGACCCGATCACGCCGCTCCTCGAAGCCCTCAGCGCGGGAGCGCGTTAGACGGCTTGCGTCGCCTCGTCGAGCGCCTTAAGGTCGTCGTGGGAGAGGTTGAGGGACAGCGCCCCTAGGGCTTCCTCGAGGTGCTGCAGCTTGGTGGCGCCGACGATCGGCATGATCGGGATCCCCCAGACTTTCTCGCCCACGTTGATCAGCCAGGCTAGGGCGAGCTGCGCCATCGTGACCCCGCGCTCGCTCGCAAGCTCCCTGAGCTTCGCGAGGATCTTCAGGTTGCGGTCCGTGAAGTAGCGGCTCATGTCCCTGTACTCTCCCCTCGAGCCTGAAGGGACCTTCCACTTTCCCGCTTCGAAGTCCACGTACTTGCCGGTCAGCACGCCTTCGGCGAGCGGGGAGTAGGCGGCCAAGCCCATCCCGAACCGCTTGGCGAGCGGGATGATGTCCGCCTCGAGGCTGCGGTCCAGCAGGTTGTAGCGGTACTGGAGGACCACGATGGGTTCGAGCCCCCGCTCCTCCGCCAGCACCGCGTACTCGGCCAGGTGCCACGCCGGGATGTTGCTCATGCCGATGTACCTGACGAGGCCCTGCCTGACCAGGTCGTTGAAGGTGGTCAGGGTCTCGAGCTTCGGTGTTTCGGGATCGAAGGTGTGCGCGTAGTAGACGTCGATGTAGTCGGTCTGCAGCCTCCTCAAGCTCTCCCTTATTTGCCACATGATGTGCTTCCTGCTCAACCCCTCGCCGTTGGGGCCCGGCGACATCCGGCCCGCGACTTTCGTTGCGATCACCAGCTCCTCCCGGTCGAACCCCACCTCCTTGATCGCGGCCCCCAGCAGCCGCTCCGCGTAGCCCACGTGGGTGAGCGGGATGGGTGCGATCCCGCCGTGGTAACGGTTCGCCGTGTCGATGAAGTTCAAGCCCTCGTCGTAGGCTCGCTTTAGGATCCTCTTGAACTCCTCGTAATCGATCTTGTAAGCCCCGGTCTCGTCCCTCTCGGGTAGGCGGGGCAAGTGCCAGGTGCCGAGCGAGATCGCGGAAACTTTTAGGCCACAGCGCTCGCCCAACTTAGTGTACTTCACGCGGCCCCATCGGCCGCAGCTAAAAAACGTTTGCCGCCCGAGCGCGCGCTCAGCCCTTTAGGGCTACGCGTAGCTCCACCTCACCGGGCGCTATCTTTACGATCGTGGCGGTCAGCCGGGACGAGACCTCCCAGCCCTCAACCGCGGCGTCGAGGTCCTCGACCCTTGGCAGCCGCTCCAGCCCCTTCCAAATCTCGAGCGCGGGGGCGCTGATCAGGACGTGCACTGGCCCCTCGTGCGACCATCTTAGCCTTAACCGTAGCTCGTTGCCAGAGAGCTCCGTCTCGAGGATCTGGGCAGGGGTCGACACGATGATGCCGCCGACGCGTGCGGTGTTCAAGTCCGGGCTCACGCCGGCAAGCGTCAGCGCGACCTTCGCCAAAGCCTCCGGGTTTACGTAGGGCGGCTGGGCCCTGTTCACCATCAAGATCCATGAGTCAGGGTATGGACCGCCGGTCGCCTCTTGCTGGCGCATGGCGCTCGCGAGTATCAGGGTGGCCAGCTCGCGCCACGGGAAGCTCCTGTCGTAGGCGCTCAGGCGCAGGAGGTGGTACGCGTACACGAGCCCGTTCCACTGTACGGGGATGCCGAACCAGCCCGGGCCCTGCAGGCAGCTGGACGCGTAGACGGGGATCGTGGCTCCCGCCATCGCCGGCCTATCGGGTAGCGCCCAGAGGTAAACGAAGGGCAAGCCGGCTAGAGCCCAGTATCTCGCTCCCTCCAGGTACTTCCCCTCGCCGGTGGCGATGTAGGCTTCGAGGTATGCCTCGAGAGCCTTCGCGGCGGCGAGTATATCGGGGGCTCGGAGCGGCACCTCCCACACCTGCGCGCCCCTCGGCACCCTGTACCTCTCCATCGCTTTCAAAGCCCTGAGACCGGCGTGGAGCGCCGCCGCGTCGCCGGTCACGCGGGCGTACCTTAGGATCTCGACCGCGTAGGTGGCGGTGATCCCTACCTCCCTTGCTCCAGGCTCGCCCAGCTTCCTCGCAACCTCAGCCCCGCACGGCGCCGCTGAGGGCTGGAAGCCCCACTCGCCGTCGGAGCTTTGAGCAGCTATCAGCCGAGTAACCTCATCGCGCCACTGCATTAACCCCTGCTCGAGCTGCCCCGCGAGGAACGATAGCTGCGGCGTGGGGATGTGGCAGCCGACCCCGCTGATCAGCGCGCCGGGCCCCCACCTCGCTTCGGCGAGGGAGAGCGCCTCCCTCACCCTCGCGTGGATCGCCGCCTTCAGGTCGGCGTCGCGCACAACGTAGCTGGTCAGGAGGAGGACGTGGGCGTAGCCCGGGTACGGCTCGGGCTCCCACCCCGGCACAGCGTGAGGCCACCCCCTGCCGGGCACCCACATCGTCTCCAGGTACGCTCTCGCGCAGAGGCGCAGCTCCTCCTCCAGGCTGCGGGGCAGCTCCGGCTTGGGGAGGCCGAAAACCTCGACCCACTTCCTCACCGCCTCCAGCACGCTGCCCGCGCGGGCAGCGTACAGCAGGGCCGAGAGCTTCAGCGTCCCGTTCGTTAGCTTAAGCGGGGTCCCCTCCTCCCTGTTCTCCTCGAACGCCGAGACCGGGGGTACGAAGAGCTTCAACAGGTGGTTCTCCTGGCCCTCGACGAAGTTGGGGGAGGCAAACTCGGGCGCCGGCGGCGAGCCCCCTCCCCAGGGCTGCAGCGGGTTCCACAGCAGCGCGATCAGCGCGTCGCCCTGCCTCACCGCCATGAGCGGGACGGTCACCTTGATCGGGTTCGGCGCCACGCGGAGGTTGTAGGGTTCGGGGACCACCGAGGAGCTCGAGGAGCGCTCGCCGCCTTCGAGCCACTCGAGACCGGGGAAGAGAGCTTCGCTCTTGGAGGCGCCGAAGCCCGGCTCGCCCGCGCGCACCGCGAGGGAGAAGTGCAGGAGGTCCCCCTTCCCGCTCAGCGCCGCTTCCAGCACGATCAGCCCACCGCCCAGCGGCTTCGCCGCGAGCTCGACGCGCCAGGCTCCGCCCTTCGAGTCGGAGCCCTCCCACGCGAGCTTCAAAGCCCCGTTCTCGAGCCACGCGCGCTGAAGGGCGAGCGCGAACGCCTCCACACCGTCCCCGAGCGCGCGCAGCTCGAGGTGGAGCGAGCCTATGCGCTCCCAACCGGTCGATCCCCTCAGAGCGAGGATGAGGGGACCGTAGAGCTCGCCGCTCCTGGGGACGAGCAGCGCCGCCTGCCCGCTCACGACTGCGTAGCCGTCCTCGAGCTCGTAGACGCCGTCCGCGCCGAGCTCGGGGCTGAACGCCAGCGCTTCCCTGCTGTAAACGGGGAACTCGAGGCTGCGCTTCGCGCCACCCACCCGCACGCTCAACCGGCCGACCCCGCTCTTCAGCGCCGTGACCCTCAGCGCCGCTATCCCCTCGCTCGCGGACCCAACCTCAACGCTTCCCGCCTCCGCCGCCAAGTTCCCGCTGGCTTCAACGTTAACTTCAGCGCGGGCGGGCTCGGCGCCGAGCTTCCTCAGCTTGGTCTGCAGCTCGAACCGATCGCCTTCGGTCACCACCGCCTTCGCGAGGGACATGCCCTCGAGCCGCACCTCCGCGTGGGCAAGGATCCTCACGTACTTGATCGCCCAGTACGTCCCGTAGCAGTCGGGGGGCTCGAGGTCGAAGCGGATGCCCGTGACTGTGCCCCGCCACGCCGGGTGGTTCAGCGTGATCACGTACTCGCGGAACTCGCCGTCCGCTACAATCGGCCATGCGAAGGCCTTGTCCTCGCCCCAGCTCGGCGAATCCTCCCTAACCCAGTAGATCTTGAGCGCGGTCGCGTTGCCTCGAACCCTCATGCCCACCACGATGACCTTCTGCCTTTCGGCGTCGATGCGGACCGGCGGCGCCAGCATGTACGGGTCGAAGCCCGTCACCTCGGTCGTCAACCCGTCTCTGGTGAGCTTGGCCGGAGCCAACCCGTGCAGCATCGCCCAGCTCCTGAGGTCCTCCTCGCGCTCAACCACCCAGTTGACCTCGACCGGCCCCTTCTTCTCCCCGAGCTTGCGGGCGAAGATGGCCGCTAGCGCGGCTGCAAGCGCGATGAGTACCGCGATCAACCAGCGCAGACGCACAAGCATCTACAGGGGGAGACTGGTAAAAAAAAGCTCGGCGCTTTTCCTCCCAGAACCCCGCTTGTTCAGCGCCTGACCTAGTACTTATCGCGTCAGCCTCGCGGGTTAGCCTCCAGCGCGCAGAGCCGCCTGAAACCCAGCTTGAGCAGCGGGGAATCCTCCCTCAGCCTGAAGTCGCGGGCGAGCGGGTCGACGAAGCGCGGGTCCTCGACGAGCGAGAGCGCGTCGTAGCCGAGGCTCCTCCACTCCCCGAGCGTGTACGTCCTGCCACTGCGCTGCTCCTTGCAGATCACCAGCTTCCCGCCGAGGTCCCAGAACACGTTCCGGTCGCTGACCACGTTCCTGCTCGAGAAGTCCTGAGCGTAGCCGCCCACGAAGATGGGGGACCCGTTGGAGAAGATGACGTTTCGCTCGAAGGTGAATGCGAGCTGGCCCGGCTCGCCCCTGCTCAGCACCACGTTCGCTTCGCGGCCGAAGGCGAAGACGTTGTCGCGGACCACGTTGAACCTCCCGTAGTGCTGGTGGAAGCCGCCGTGGCTCGTGTCGTACACCAGGTTGCCCTCGACCGTTATGTAGCTGCTCCCCTCGTCCAGGTAGATTCCCCAGCCGCCGTACTGGTAGGCGCTCACTTTGTAGATCACGTTGCAGCGCACCGCCGTGCCCGGCCGGGCGCCCAGCGT
>Ga0080004_1122944_pt1 | contig 14418 bp, 10 predicted proteins | sample WasSprMetagenome_FD_69207 | JGI IMG/M metagenome (GOLD analysis project Ga0080004, IMG submission 69207) | Sulfidic aquatic microbial communities from Washburn Spring, Yellowstone National Park, USA - WS (SPADES assembly) (version 2) | ecosystem: Environmental > Aquatic > Thermal springs > Hot... | reverse complement strand
ATTCGGCATCGTATGCTCTATCTGCGTTGAATATCGATCCTCTCATTGCCTTAAATCTCCTCAGCATGCTTCTTAGTGTCTGTGAGTCTGAGCATCTGTAGCCTGTTATCTTAGCTTTGAGTATGATATGGGGTGGTCTATGATAGCTATGATGTGGTATTTTAGGTGGATGATTCTTCTAACAGCTTCGAAGCACCTCTTCCCCCTACTCGGCTTCACCACCACCTCATACCTATCAGTTTCAACACCTGTGCTGTCTGCTGCTACCAACCCACTCCTCCAACCAGCCTCCCTAATACATAGATGAGCAACCCTATCAAGCATAGACTCAAGGTAATCTATGGGGATCTTATGATAAGCTCTATGTATGGTTGAGTGGTCAGGATATGGTTCATCCCAGGGGAGGCCTAGCCTAGGGACCATATTCTGCATATCCCTGAAACTCAAACCAAGTATGACCATAAGGAGGCAGATGCAGACCATCTTCTCCCAAGAGTGAACAGGCCTCCTACCCCTCCCACTCAACTTAACCCTCACAGGAGGACAACACTCCTTAACAAGCACAACTATATCCCTAACCAAGCTATCTAGTTCGAGGGTGTGGGCAAGGTGGTATACCTTCCAGTAGCCACCTCTCCGACGATGCACCTTCACCAAAGCACATCAGAGCCCACTCCCCCACCACAACCTACAAACAACCACATCAACAAAACCTAACCAAATAGATAACAGGAATTAAGCGACAACCTCACAGTGACCATAAATTATTTATAACGATGAAACGTTGCTTTTGTAATAGATTGAAGATAGCCCTCATCAATCCACCTTTTACCCTTGAAGAGTGCTTCAAGAGTTTCGCAAGAGTAGGAAGTGTACAACAGCCGCTTGGTCTCGGTTATGTTGCCGCAACACTAGAGCAAAGGGGGCACGTGGTAAAAGTTATCGATTCACCAGCGCTTAAATTATCCTTACAAGAAACTGTGACCGCTGTACGAAAGATCAGACCAGAAGTAATAGGGCTTACAGCAACGACACCAACCTTCCATAGAGCAGTCAGTTTAGCCAAAAAGATTAAACAAGAAATGGATATTCCTGTCATCATCGGCGGGCCTCATCCTACAACACTGCCTGAAGACACCTTAGCTTACCCATTCTTTGATATCGTCGTCGTAGGTGAAGGGGAACGCACGATGCTTGAATTGATCGACTGTTTAGAATCGAACAGAAGCCTCAACACAGTTAGAGGTATAGCATTCAGAGAAAGAGGTAAAGTGACTAAAACTCACCCAAGGGAGTATATAGAGAATCTAGACAACCTACCTTTCCCAGCCCGTCACCTCTTTCCACCCTTAAGATATTACCACCCAACCCCATCAGCGTACCGATCCCTCCCTCAAGCCACTATGATAACAAGTAGAGGATGCCCATACAGTTGTACCTTCTGTGATCACTCAGTATTTGGGAAAAGATACAGAGCGAGAAGCGCAAGCAATGTAGTAGATGAATTTGAAGAAGTGGTCTACAAGTATGGGGCTAAAGAAGTAAGGTTCTGGGACGACACATTCAACATAGACAGAAAGAGAGTACTCGCGATATGCAAGGAGATACGTGAACGTAGTTTAGAAATAGAGTGGTGCTGCCTATGCAGAGCCAACCTGGTAGATGAAGAAATGTTAAAGATTATGGCGCAGGCAGGCTGCTGGCAGATAGACTACGGCATAGAAAGCGGTAATGAAGAACTACTCAAAGGAGTTAACAAAGGAGTGACCCTATCACAAATACGCAAAGCGGTCGAAAAGACAAAAGCCGCTGGCATAAAAGTCAGAGGATTCTTCATGCTAGGCCTCCCAGGAGAATCCGAGCGGACAATCCGGCAAACCATAAAATTTGCAAAGACACTGAATCTTGATGTAGCAGTGTTCCACATAGCAATTCCATTCCCTGGAACTGAATTCCATCTACAAGCAGTAATGAATGGAGAAATATCAAATGAGGTAGAATATCAACACTATCTTATGTTCGGTTCAAACGACATACCTTATACACCTAAAGGCTTAACTAGAAAGCAGCTATTATGGTACCGTTACAAGGCATACAAATCCTTTTATCTACGATTAAGCTACCTGTTAAAGCAGCTATCTGAAATAAGATCTTTGGGAGACGTACTTAGATACCTTAAAGGATTAATAACTATAAGTAGGGTCGAGTAAGTTAATCGACTGAATCTAACTCATTCAGCATAAATGATAAGAATTGTTGTTCGGTTTTGATAAATCCATGTAACAATTTTGCCAAGGCTTTATAAAATTTGTTGGACGACGCTTCTTCTAATCTTCGGCAGAATTGAGGTACCCATCTAATTAGATGAGTATCCAGAAACTCCTTCTGGAGCTTTAAATAACCTTTTGCGTATTCCAAATTATTTTCGTCTAAGCTTTGCATTGCCAACTCGATGATCTTAGCCATAAATTCGAGTTCAACCGCTAGATGATCCTCAGGTTCCTTAAATTTCGGAGATTTTTTGAAGCCTAGCGCTTTGTATGCATCTAATACTTCGAAGTAAGGCTCCTCATATAGTAAATGATGTTTGCCAAGGTACACCGATTCAACTAAATATACTGGCGAAGGACCAGCGTTCAGAAATAGGGAAGCGTATTCAGCTGCGAGGTCTATGAGTAAGTTAGATTTACCAGTATTTTCCTCAAAGTCTTTGATCGCAGCGTTTAAAGTTAAGCAACCTTCTTTTAATAATTCGTCTTCTGCAGATTCAGCGAGCTGCTTGAAAAGCGTTTTGGTTTCGCAAATAGTTTTGAGAAAGTCTTCATCAACTTCCATAGCGAAAGCTCGCGATAAAAAGCTGTACAAGAAGTGTCTTGTTCGCATAACTTCTTTATAGTCTGTCATCAATCTGCATCAACATCATAATCCTCTATTTAATATTCCTTTCCCCATATCGGAAATGCGCGAACTATCACTGTGACTATGAATGCGATGATACTGAAGAGCGCAACGCCTATCGTTAATTCGACCCAAGTGGGATAGTAGATGCCGTAGAGGTTGAAGGATGATGCTCCTGCACCATATTCTCCTCTAGAAATACCTGGTGGAAAGACTATTGGAGGATAAATGTATGCAGGAACTACTAGCTCGACTCTATATGCTAAAACACCTGTAAGGACGAGTAGAGCAGCTAAACCTAACACCTTAGGCTTTACACGAAGCTTCGGGTGAAGCAGCAGAAGGAATGGGAGTAGAGCGCCGACTATCCACTCGTATATAAAGAAGGGGAAGAACGGTCCCTCAAATATCAGCGTTAATGGTAGAGTTTCGGACGGCGCTGCTGCCCACAGCCTTATGACGAAATCATTTCCTATTAGGAATAAGTCGATGGGTATTATGACCGCGAGTAGCTTGGCAAATATGTTGAGAGTTTTGTCGGGTAGTTTGATGCTGCTGCGCCACTGTAGTGCTAAGATTGTAAGTATTACTAAAGCAAGCCCAGATATCATCGCCGAAGCTAAGAAGATAGGGGCGATCAGCGCCGTATACCACCAGCTGCGAGCAATCTGTGTTCCAAAGATCCAAGCTGTAACTGTGTGCAGCATTATTGCTGTAGGTAGCGCTATAAATGAAATCGCTTTAACTACTTTTCCATCTCTGGCGACTGCTTGTGGCGAAGTGTCGTTAAAGCCGAAGGTGAACTTGCTACCCTTTCTTGCTAGGTCCGCCCTCAACATAAACCATAGGTCTACTATACATAATATCAGGTACACCATAATAACTGTGAAGTCCCAGATAAGGGGGGAAATCGGGTTTCCGTATAATATGAGGTATGGTATGCGTTCGGGTCTACCTAAATCGGGTATGATGGAAATAGCTGCTACGGCAACGCAAGCCGCTGCTAGCGTAGTAGCTACTTTCGCTACGGGCTTAAATTCCTCTATACCAAACACATGCGCTGACGATGAAACTATTAGTCCACCTGCGCTGATGCCGACGAAGAATGCAAAGAGCGTGATGTAGACACCCCAGCTTACAATATTTCTCATGCCTGTAACTATGAGCCCTTCCTGCAACTGAATCGCCCACGCATAAATTCCTGCGCCTATCAGTATCAGGAGAAAGACAGACCATCCAATAAAAGCTCTTGAGGTTCTAGACATTATCCAACACCCTCCTTAAAGTAGCTGCAGCTATTGCCTGTAGGGTGGTGTCTTTACTGGTTGCGATGATATTTGTTAATGTAGATTTAGCGTTCTCTGCAACTATTTCGTTTAAGTTGGCAAAAGCTTGGTTACCGCGTTTTGGTGGTAGGTAGTAGGTCTTCGGTTGGGTTCCAAGTTCTTCAAGCAGCCTAACACCACCTCTCTCTTTTATCAATCTTGAAACCTTACTGTTAGGGTCGTCGAGATCTCCAAAGAATCTTGCCCTTGCAGGGCACATAGCAACGCAGAAAGGCTCTTCTCCTGCGGTAATGCGGTGTATACACATCGTGCATTTCTCGACCACTCCTCTGGGTCTTTGTGGTGTGTATATTATCCATCCTTCATCTTTCACTTCTCCTTGATATCCTACTGGGTGCTCGGGTATGTGTTTGGGTTCTCCCCAGTTAAACACACGTACCCCGTAAGGGCAAGCTGCCATGCAATATCTGCAGCCTATACATCTTTCCACCCTCAATTGGACAGTGCCGTCTTCTTGGCGCTTATATGTTCCACTAACAGGACAGGCTTTGACGCAAGGCGCATTATCACAATGTTGACAGGTTATCGGCAAGTAGAATATAGAGGTGTTGGGGTATTCGCCTCTACTCGTATCGATCATCACCCCGCCTACTGTAAGAACTCTGTTCCAAAAATTGCCCAAGCTGACGTTGTTTTCAAGCTTGCAGGCGATTACGCAAGTCTGGCATCCGATGCAGCGATCCAGATCTATAACAAGACCATATCTAACCATAGGCAATCACGCCTTTTGAACCTCGACTAGCGTATCGAAGAATGAGCAGTTTAATGTTATTGGGTTCTTGTGGGCTGCTGTCAGCTCGTCGTAGCTGCCTGCGGCGAATTGACTTCTCTGCCATCCTTTATCTATGTTGACTAAGCCAGGTCTTAGACTTGGATTTAGCTTAGCTTTTAGTCTTACCCAGCCGCGGTCGTTGAACACATTGACTACGTCTCCGTTCTTAATCCCTCTAGCTTCAGCGTCTTTAGGATTCATCTCAACGTAGGGCTCCGGATCTAATTCCCTTAACCAAACAGCTTCGTACCATTGTGAGTGGACTCGCCATTTTGAGTGCTGCTGTATTAGGACTAAAGGATACTTTTTGGTTAAGGGGTTGTCTGGCCAAGCTTCTACTGGTGGGTTAAAGTGTGGGAGAGGGTTAACGCCCATAGTTACAGGTATACCAAGGGCTGGGTAAGCCCAGGGGTAGTTCAGAATAACCCTCTCTGAATAAAATTCAATTCTACCGCTTTGGGTTGGGTAGTTCCCATCTTCATACCCTATGTAAGGTTCTTTAGAGATTCTTGCGACACCAGTCTCTCTGAATGTTCTTATCTTTTCTTCTCCGAACGCTTCCTTTAAAGCCGCTAGTATTCTTTCTCTTTGGTCAGATTCAGAGCCTTGGAAGTATTGGCCTAACCCCATTTTTTCCGCGATCATCTTAAAGATTTCCCAATCGCTCTTACATTCGTATAGCGGTTGAATCGCCCGCTCTTGGATCATGAGATAGGGGTGTAACCCGCCCATTAAGTCATCGTTTTCAAACCAGGTGGTGGCGGGAAGGACGATGTCTGCGAACATCGCTGTATCGTTCATCTTCTGCTCTATTACTACGATGAATTCGAGATTCTCTTCTGAGAAAAGTTTTTCGATTATCCACTTCTGGTTCGGGTAGGTGTTAGCAAAGTTAGTACAAGATATCACCGCTGCTTTAATAGTGTAAGGCATAGGAGTAGGGTCTTTGCTCACGGTGCCTTTAAGCGGATCTTTAGGGTCTTTAGGCACGTGTTTTTCTATGTAGCCGTAAGCTATTGCATCGTAGGCTAAAAGTGGATTTAATGCGTGGGCTTCTGTCCCTGAGGGAGTAACCCAGCGCCAAGCTTCACTTAACACCGCCATTAAGGCTGAGCCTCCATAAAGTCCTCCAACCATAGCACCTGGTTTTCCAATATTACCTGTTAAAGCTGCTAAAGTTGCTAAGGCTCTTCCTGTAAGGTGACCGTTATCCCATCGATCAACACCGAAGCCAGCTATTATGCAAGCTGGTTTTCTCGTAGCATATAATCTTGCGACTTCTTTCACTTCTTCTGCAGGCACATCAGTTATGGCTTCTGCATCTTCGGGTTTGTATTTTGAGGCTTCTTCCCATAGCAGCTGTAGGGCTGGTTTGCACGGTATGCCTTTAACCTCATATTTCCCGTAGAGCGCAGGAGCCTTAGCTTGATCATATGGAACCGGAGCGTTAACACCTTCATCCCAGACAACATACTTATCTCCTCCATTTGGATTAACGTCTTTCTCTCTCAGAAAGAGGCCGTTGTCTAACCTTACTAGGAAGGGAGCGACTGTATGATCTGTTACAAACTTCTTATCATATAACCCTTCATTTAGGATGGTGTATATCATAGATAGTGCTAAAGCAGGATCTGAACCAGGTCTTGGCTTCAGCCAAATATCTGATTTAGCTGCGACTATACTCATTCTTGGATCTATGGTGACCATCTTGGCGCCGTTTTCTAGAGCGTCAGCTATGAAATGCCAGGATTGTATCTGGCTTTCTGTGAAATTGGCGCCCCACATTATGATGAGCCTCGTGTTGTCCGCTATGTCTGCTGCTTCGTTCGCTCCGAAGAAGGCTGAGCTCCCACCTGGAATATTCGCTATGACTTGGCTTAATCCAAGGGGGAGAGCTGAGTCGACACCGCCTTCTACTATGGTTCCTTCGAATATGTTTGCGAATATCTTTATGGCCCCACAGAAGCTCCCGTTGACTAGACCGTAGTTCCCAGAAACAGTACTAAACATGATCGCTTGAGGACCGTATCTCTCCTTAATCTCTAAAAGCTTTTGAGCGATAGTATTAATGGCTTCTTCCCAACTTATTCTCACCCACTTGCCTTCGCCCCTCTTGCCAACCCTCTTTAACGGGTACTTTAACCTATTCGGATCATACACCCGTTGAACGTGTGACAAACCTCTTAGACATATGCGATCATATCTTCGGTTTGGCATCGGCGCCATCGCGGTTTTAACAAGTTTGCCATCTACTACGTAAGCATAAAGTCTGCAATTCTGCCAACAGTTTGGTGCGCAAGCTGTACAGAACACTTTAACCTCTTTCTCCTTCCTTTCAATAGAAGAAGAGGCTGCAGGTACAAGTAATGAGTTACCGAAAACCGCTAAGGTTGTTAATGTGGCTGTTAACGCAACACCCTTCAGAAAGGAACGCCTGTTTAGAGCTGTTGGCATCGTCAACCCGATCTTATGTCCTCTATTAAAATTTTTCTTTCTTTTTTTGGGTGCTGTTAACTTAACGTTGTTTTGACTTGTTGTTCTAGATGTCTTTTCTTCTGTATCCGAAGGGCGTTTGGCTCCTTTCGCATATCCGGAGTAATGTTTATTTAGTTTTTTTGTTTGTTATGGTGGTGTGGATGTGATGTTGCTTGTCTGAAGTTAAGGTTTCTAGGCGCTCTATGCTGAAGTGGGCTGGCGCCTTAGCTGCTTCTGCTGTTGCTGGCATCGCGGTTGGAGTTGGTGCTGACAGGCTCCTAACCCCTGTCAAAGAAGTTGAGAAGACCGTAACAGAAACAGCAACCCAGACCAGAACCGTAACATCAACCGCAACCACAACAATAACCCAACCAGCCCAAACCATAACACAAACATCAACAGCAACAGTAACGGTAACACAAACACCACCCCCACCACCAAGCCTAAAACCACCCCTATCACCAGAAATCAAACAAAGAGTAGAAGCAATCAAAAACACACTCACAGCAAAACACCAAGGAGAAACAATAATCTATACTGGGCGTACACCGTTTTGGAGCATGGCTTTAATGGGTTTCTTTAAAGTAAGGCTAAAAGACGGGCTTATTACGAGTGTCGAACCCGACGACACAATCCACTCAACTTTGCCTCGTGAAGACGAGGACTGGGATTCAATCAAAAAAGGTTTGCTTAGAACTATAGGTAACGGGTCTACTGCGAGTAGAACATACTCATATCGCTACTATCTCTATAGGCCGGAGAGGCTTCTATACCCTCTAAAGAGAGTAGGTTCTAGAGGCGACCCCCACGCCAAATTCGTCAGAATCTCGTGGGACGAAGCCCTCACAACCATCGCAAATAAAATGAAAGAAGTCAAAGAGAAGTATGGCCCATACTCCATAGCAGGCTGGTACACAAGCCCCTTTAGAATAGCTGCATATATAGGCGCAGGATGCGAAGGCTGGGGAATAGCTTCAAATGAATCACATAACTTTGCTTACCAATACACTTTCGGTAGCAGAGATGATCACGAGATGCAAGATATCTTTAACACAAAGCTGATTCTTATTTGGGGCGCAGACCCAACCAACACTACTCTTTATGCAGAGTCAATAGCGTTCTATATCAAATTGGCGAAAGAGAAAGGTACGCCAGTTATTTGCATAGACCCAAGATTCAATAAAACGGCAGCAACCTTAGCGGACCAGTGGATCCCCATTAGAGCTGGTACAGATGCTGCTATGATGCTAGCAATGGCAAACGTTCTATTCAAAGAAAACCTCTACAACAAAGAATACGTTGATAAATTCGTTGAACCAAAAGGCTTCACCATCTGGAGAGACTACGTTCTCGGAGCATCTGATGGTGTAGATAAAACGCCTGAGTGGGCTGAGAAGATATGCGGCGTCCCAGCCGAAACCATAAGGGAGCTAGCACGCCTCTATGCGAAAAGCAAGCCAACTTGGCTAATATTCAGCTGGTGTCCAGCGAGAATACATAGAGGAGAGAACCCAGCTAGAGCCGCTATGTATCTGCAATCCATGATGGGATACGTGGGCGTACCGGGTGGACAGCCAAGTATCGTACAAGGTGGCGCCTTAACCTACAGAGCTGCTTCGACTCCTACAAGTAGCTGCCTAACATATGGCGGGCCTATGGGTATTCCTCCGACTGGTTTGTTCGGCAATAAACCAGCAGATTATAAAATACCAATCTTATTCATGAATTATAAATGGGCCGACGCTGTCCTACTTAGGGAGAAGTTTGACAAAGGCGAGATTTCAAAAGCAGAGTACCACGCAACGATCGGAAACCCGATCGATAACCCAACACCTAACATAAAATTCGTTTGGTTCCACACAAACCTTGTCAACCAAACCAATAATGTCAATAAGCAAATAGAAGCTATCAAGAAGCTTGAGTTCTGTGTCGTAGCGAATTGGCATATGGACCAGCCTACAGCATTGCTAGCTGATATAGTGTTGCCAAGGGCTGAAGCCTTTGAAGAAGACTTCTTCTTTGCGCATACACAGGCGAATGCTTGGGCTTACGCACCTAAGCTTATTAGGCCGCCAGGCGAAGTTAAGTCAATACTTTGGATTATGGTTCAGTTGGCTAAGAAGCTGGGTGTTATCGACAAGTTTGCGCCCGAACTCGCTAATGTCTCTGACGAAGATTGGGATAGGGTGATGGAAGAATACGCTAAGAAATCTTATGAGGCGTGGGTCAAGTCTACTGGTAAGACGATGCCTCCTTGGGAGGAGTTCAAGAAGAAACCAATCTACAGAGAACCAACTGATACGCCTCGTGTTGCTTTCGCGGCTCAGATTCAGAAGGGTGAGAAGTTCCCGACACCATCAGGTAAAATTGAGTTCTACTCAGAGTACTTGGCGACTACAGATCTAACGAAGACAAAGTATGGAGGACCCATAACCCCCTATGCAGCCTACGAAGATATCAAAGAAGGGTACTTCGACCCGAAGGTTCAGCAATACCCGCTGATGCTGATCTCCCCACACGGGAGATATAGAATGCATTCTTGGCAAGACGCAGACCCGATGCTAAATACAGACACCTACCGCCACAGCATCTGGATAAGTGTTGTAGACGCAAAGGCAAGAGGGATTAAAGACGGAGACTTGGTCAGAGTCTATAACGACTATGGCGAGATAGTACTACCCGCATATGTAACATCAAAAATAGTTCCTGGCACAGTCTGCATCTTCGAAGGAGGGTGGTATAGACCCAATAAAGCTGGGATAGATCGGAGAGGCACACCAGACCTATTGTGTCCTGATATACAGAATCCAGACGGTCAGTGGCCATTCCACGGTCTTGTGGAGGTTGAGAAATTCTAGGAGGTGGATGATATGCCACAATACGGCTTCTTCTTCGACCAGAGCAGATGCATAGGCTGCCACGCTTGCGAAACAGCATGCAAGAGCTGGAATATGCTCCCGCCCGGTCCACTTAAACCACTTAGAGTGCACGAGTGGGAAGAGGGCTCGTTCCCAGATGTCGTTGAACATTTCCTCATCATCCACTGCTTCCACTGTAGCAACCCAGTCTGCATCGACGCCTCATCAGCAAGAGCACTCTACAAAGAAGAAAAATACGGAGCGGTGCTCCTAGACCCAGATAAAGCTACCATGGTAAGAGACGCAGCGGCCGCTTGTCCATACGGCGCGATCGTCTTTGAAAGCGACGACTTTAACGCCAAAGCCTTCAAATGCACCATGTGCATAGACAGATTAGAGCAGGGGCTACTCCCAGTATGCGTCTTAGCCTGCCCGATGAGAGCTCTCGATTTCGGCCCCCTAGACGAGCTTCAGAAGAAATACGGGACAAGAAGCGAATTACAAGGGCTTCCGCCAAGCACCTTAACGAAGCCATCCGTCGTCTACAAACCGATGGAGCCAAAGAAGAAACTAATACCATATGACTCTGAAAAAGCCTTAAAGCTGCTCGCTGAAAGAAAGCAAGGTCTGCCACCAATATACACCGACGTAAGAGAAGTCAAAGAGATACCAGCAGGTTTGCGTAGCAGAGACAAACTCATCCTCAAACCCAGCAACGTCGAAGAACTCCTTAGACTAACCAAGAACGACGACGGCTAACCGAATACGTAAACAACACCTCTTCCCTTTTTTCTTTCTCACTTTTTCTCCTCATTCTATCTGCCGTAAATCGAAACCACTTTAACTTCAACATATTGCTGCAGCACTATCTTGCTTAACATCTGATCATCAATAGCGGCGTAAGCGAACTTGCTACCATCCCCAGACCACACAACACCCATTATCCTATCATACCCTTGCGTAAGCCTTTCCACCCTAGTCCCCCAAAACTGTATATCAAAAGCTCCAGCACTAACTATAATGGGCGCGTTCTCCATTATTAAGAACAAGTCAGCCACACCCTTTGCTGAATAGCCGCTGAAGAGTATCTCACCACTATTAGGTCTCGGGCGGATCACACATTCATCCGTAATCGCTGGTTTCCAAGGAGGCGTTATAAGCCCGCCAGGCGGAGCCTCCAACAAGTTTCTAACTTCTCCAGTTAACAAATTGAACCCGTATATACTCCAACTATTACTCGAGTTTTGCAGGAAGATTATCCTCGTATTGTTGCTAGAGAACCTCGGTTGCCTTATTACGTATGATGCCGAATACAATTGTTTTGTCTCCTGTGTTTCCAAATCTATTATTTGTAGTGTGTAGTTTTCTGCTTTTCTCCCCACGCAGACGACGAACCTCCCGTCTCCGCTCCAAGAAGGATCAAAGCACTCACCCCCACAAACACGCCAACGAAAACCACCTGCAACATCAGCAACCCAAACACCCCAACCCCCACCCTGAAACACATCATAAACCAGCAAACCACCCCTAGGAGACCACTCAAACCTACCCTTAGGAGCACCATCCTCAGTCAACCTCACCACACCCAAACCAGCCCTATCAAAAACAAACAGATCCACAACCCCTTCATATTCGTGGACAAAGGCAATCCACCTACCATCAGGACTAAATTGCGGCCCCCTCTCATCACCCTCCAAACAAGTAACCCTAACACAACCCCTCCCACCAACATCAACCAACCAAACATCAAAACCTCCAGAAGCATTCGAAGAATAGGCAACAAACCCCCCATCAGGGCTAAACACAGGATCCACACACCAACCCCTGGAAGCAACAACCCTAACACCCACACCCTCAGAAACAGGCTGAGGAAAAACAAAAACCGCAGAAACAGAAACACCGCTCACAACAAAACACAAAAAAAGGAACAGAGTGAAGCGCAATTTCGATCATCTACCGTTTTTAACATTCTTGGAGCGGGCTGCTTTTATCAAAACTATTAACCCAGATAAAAACCCGGCCGTCAATATAACTATACCTGCCTGCATATAAGGTATGGCAAAGCTGCTGTGAGGCAAAGGGTCAAGAAAGATGTAGAATAACGCAGCGCCAGTTGCTACAACATAACCAACGGTCAAAAGCGCCCCTGCAAATTTCCTCGAAATAGTGTCGTCACACACCCTAACTAACACCAGCAGAAAAAGAGCTACAGCGGTTAAAACGATAAGAGCATGTTCATGACCTAAAACGAACGGTATCTCATTTCTCAACCCTACAAACTTATCCAGATGTATAGCAACGTATATACCTGGTAGGGTTACAGCAACATTAACCCAGAAAAACGCAAATAATAGTCCAAATGACGCTGCATCACCAAACACTGCTTTAATCGGGTTGGCGCCTCTACTCTTAACTATAAAATCCGCAAAGATAGCGTACATAATGAATAAAGCACCTTGGAGTAGCATAGCACCGCTCGGCGTTATCACGTTGTGCGCAGCTACACCAAACGGAATAGCTGCGTAAGTTGAAACAGAAACCAAAGGTATACCTATCAATGTTAAGTATAGTCCAGCGTCAACGAAGAAACCTCTTGTCCCTTCAAAAGAATGCGCACCAAAATGGTAAGAAGACAGGATAACTATTGCAGCAGCGCAGACCGTTATGATAGTATGTCTATGTGCAGCCACCACTAGACGAAATCTTTCAATCTCACCCACAGCCCCCCACTGACTACTCCCCAACGTAGCGTAAAACCCTATAAGAGAAGTCGCTAACACGAAGAATATCGCGGAAAGCAAAGCTATCCTCATGAGCCTTACACGCCTCGCACTAATCAAATCAACTTCTACAACGTTATGTTTACCTACTGCAATCAAAAGCGATATACCCGCCAAAAAGGTCAACGATAAACCTACGAAGAGAATCGCGTGTGCAACAGGTTTCCACTTAAGCAAAATTATAGTCCAAGCTCCTAAAGAGGCAAAAACGTGCCCAACTGTTACGTTCAACACAGCATAATCACTAAACGTTCCACTTAAATCGAAGACGTCAATAGTAGTATAGACCAAAACAGCTACAAATGGTATAGCCAAAGCGTGGTAGAAGAGACTTTCATAGGTTACTAGATTAATCATAGGTATTCTTAACACTATTTCTCCTGTGGGGTTGAAAGGCGGCGAGTGGAGAAAAAGGACCAGTAATTGTACAAGAATCGAGAGTGAAGCTGCTAAAACGAGCGCAATAAACCTTCTTCTCATCTATATCCACTTCACTTCATGAATTTAACAAGAGCCTATTTATCCTTTTTTCTTCGACAGAGGTTGTCGCTTAATTCCTGTTATCTATTTGGTTAGGTTTTGTTGATGTGGTTGTTTGTAGGTTGTGGTGGGGGAGTGGGCTCTGATGTGCTTTGGTGAAGGTGCATCGTCGGAGAGGTGGCTACTGGAAGGTATACCACCTTGCCCACACCCTCGAACTAGATAGCTTGGTTAGGGATATAGTTGTGCTTGTTAAGGAGTGTTGTCCTCCTGTGAGGGTTAAGTTGAGTGGGAGGGGTAGGAGGCCTGTTCACTCTTGGGAGAAGATGGTCTGCATCTGCCTCCTTATGGTCATACTTGGTTTGAGTTTCAGGGATATGCAGAATATGGTCCCTAGGCTAGGCCTCCCCTGGGATGAACCATATCCTGACCACTCAACCATACATAGAGCTTATCATAAGATCCCCATAGATTACCTTGAGTCTATGCTTGATAGGGTTGCTCATCTATGTATTAGGGAGGCTGGTTGGAGGAGTGGGTTGGTAGCAGCAGACAGCACAGGTGTTGAAACTGATAGGTATGAGGTGGTGGTGAAGCCGAGTAGGGGGAAGAGGTGCTTCGAAGCTGTTAGAAGAATCATCCACCTAAAATACCACATCATAGCTATCATAGACCACCCCATATCATACTCAAAGCTAAGATAACAGGCTACAGATGCTCAGACTCACAGACACTAAGAAGCATGCTGAGGAGATTTAAGGCAATGAGAGGATCGATATTCAACGCAGATAGAGCATACGATGCCGAAT
>Ga0080004_1103360_pt1 | contig 14440 bp, 9 predicted proteins | sample WasSprMetagenome_FD_69207 | JGI IMG/M metagenome (GOLD analysis project Ga0080004, IMG submission 69207) | Sulfidic aquatic microbial communities from Washburn Spring, Yellowstone National Park, USA - WS (SPADES assembly) (version 2) | ecosystem: Environmental > Aquatic > Thermal springs > Hot... | reverse complement strand
AGGGCTTTGAGAAGGAGGTCGAAGTGGACGGCAAGACACATGTTGTGAAGGTGGTAGACGGAGATGCTGAGTTCAAGAGGGGCAAAGGCAACAAGACCCTGCTGAAGATTAGGATAACGGCGGAGGTGGACGGCGTAAGGCGCGTGTACGAGATTGCCTTCGGCAGATACGGCAGAAGAAACGCGACCAAGGGCTACGCCACGGCGAGGGCTGACGCTCCCGGCGGCAGAGAGGCCGACGCCGAGAGGCTTGCCGTCGTCATAAAGGCCTTGACGGGTAAGGAGCCGTTGATACGCCGGAAGAGCGACGGCACTATAGAGATCGTATGTGGCAGGGAGCATCTAGACGGCTTCGCCCGCTACGCCGAGCTGGCAGAGGCCATAGAGAAATGGCTGGAGGAGACGGGCCGCCGATAGGCCTGTGGGGGCTTGCGCAGTAGATCTACAGAAGGACGTACAGCGAGTTAGCTGAGACCACGGGCGTGGAGGAGTTTCGAAACGCCGCCAAGTGGGTCTGGCGAGGAGCAGTGATCTCTTTCTTCCTCGTAGGCGCCCCCTCATACCGGCAGGTAAAGCATATGTCATCTTAGGCACAACACGCTGAGAAGGAGCAGTAGTAGCAAGCCCATGCGTGGCGCGTAACACTATGCGTCTTCGGCTCGGCGGTTAATGTTTTAATAAGATCGACATCGGGGGTGTTATGAGCGAGTTGCCGCGCGGCGCCTCTATGGACTTTCGCCAGATAGAGGAGAAGTGGCAGAGGCGCTGGGCCGAGGCCCGCGTCTTCGAGCCGTCGCCGGAGCCCGGCAGGCCCAAGTTCTTCATAACCGCGGCCTATCCCTACCCCAACGGCGCCATCCACATCGGGCACGGCCGCACGTACCTGATCGCCGACATAATGGCGCGTTACCACCGCCACAAGGGCTACAACGTCCTCTACCCCATGGGGTTCCACTACACCGGCACGCCCATACTGACGGTGGCGGAGTCCATAGCGGCCGGCGACGTCCACGCCATGGAGGACTTCAAGGCCATCTACGACGTGCCCGAGGAGGAGCTGAGGAAGATGGGGGACCCCCTCTATCTGGCCAACTACTTCAGGGAGCTGTCCAAACAGTACATGAAGAAGATCGGCTTCTCCATAGACTGGACCCGGGAGTTCACCACCATAGATCCCGAGTACCAGCAGTTCATCAGGTGGCAGTTCAAGAAGCTGTACGACAAGGGCCTTCTCGTCAAGGGCAGACATCCCGTGGGCTGGTGCCCCAAGCACCAGATGCCGGTGGGCGCCCACGACACCAAGGACGACAAGGAGCCCGATATAGGCGAATGGGCCTTGATCTATTTCGAGGGGGAGGACGGGCTGATATACCCCACGGCGACCCTCAGGCCGGAGACCGTGCTGGGCGTCACCAACCTCTGGATCAACCCTGAGGGGGACTACGCCGTGGCCGAGGTCGACGGGCGGAAGATGGTGTTGAGCCTCGACGCCGCCTTCAAGCTGTCGTTCCAGAGGAAGGTCAAGACTGTCGAGAGGACCAAGGGCTCCTCGTTCGTCGGGCGGAGGGTCAGGAACCCCGTCACGGGCGAGCTCGTGCCGATATATCCCGCCCCCTTCGTCGACGTCAAGACGGGCACGGGCGTGGTGATGTCCGTGCCGGCCCACGCTCCCTACGACTACGCCGCGCTACGGGATCTAGGCGAGGTGAAGCTCATACCGCTCATATCGGTGGAGGGATACGGCGAATATCCCGCCAAGGAGGTGGTGGAGAGGATGGGCATAAGGGACCAGAGGGACGCGAGGCTGGAGGACGCCACCAAGGAGGTCTACATGGCCGAGTTCAGCAGGGGCTACATGAGGCAGGACGTGGCGGATAGAGTAGGCCTCCACCTGCCGGAGCCCGCGCGCTCTCTGCTCAGAGGCTTCTTCGCCGCGTTTATCGCGGGCAGGCCCGTGAGGGAGGCCAGAGATAGGATAAAGGCGTGGATGGAGGCGGCGGGGATAGGCGGCGGCATGTACGAGATCATGAACAAGCCGGTGTACTGCAGATGCGGCACCGAGATAGTGGTCAAGGTCCTGGAGGACCAGTGGTTCCTCAACTACGGAGATCCCAACTGGAAGAGGGCCACCAAGGAGCTGCTCGCCTCGATGAGGATAGTGCCCGACGAGGCGCGGCCCCAGTTCGAGGCCACCATAGACTGGCTCGACAAGAGGGCGTGCGCGAGGACGAGGGGGTTGGGCACGCCGCTGCCCTGGGACCCGACGTGGATCATCGAGAGCCTCAGCGACTCCACCATATATATGGCGTACTACACGGTCATAAGGAGGATCAGAGAGCTCGGCCTCAAGCCCGAGCAGCTGACCGAGGCGTTCTGGGACTACGTCTTCCTGGGGAGAGGCGACGCGGCCGAGGTGGCCAGGGCAATAGGCGCCGACGAGAAGGCGCTGAGGGCCGTGAGGGAGGAGTTCTCCTACTGGTACCCGCTGGACTTGAGGAACTCCGGCAAGGACTTGATACCCAACCACCTCACCTTCTTCCTCTTCAACCACGCCGCCATATTCCCCAGGGAGCTGTGGCCGAGGGGCATAGTGGCCAACGGCTGGGTTCTGGTCGAGGGCGAGAAGATGTCGAAGTCGAAGAGGAACGTCCTGGCGTTGGGCAAGGCCGTGGATCAATTCGGCGCCGACCCTCTGAGGGCGACTCTGGCCACCTCGGCCGAGGTGGATCAAGACCTCGACTTCAGGTCGAGCGCGGCCAGGTCGGTCGCGAAGCACCTTGAGGATATCTACAACCTGGTGATCTCGACGGCCGAGAGGGCGGCTCGGGACGGCGAGGGCCTCCCCGAGATGTGGCTGAGGTCCGAGGCGGCGTCGCTCATGGAGAAGGCCGCCAGGGCGCTGGACCAGGTGTCCGTAAGGCAGGCGGCGGTGTACGTGCTCTACGACATGAGGAGAGCCCTGGAGAGGTATCTGGAGATGGTAGACGTCCCCAGCCGCGCCGTCCTGGAGGTCCTCAAGGCGTGGGCCGTGGCCATGGAGCCCTTCGTCCCCCACCTGGCCGAGGAGCTGTGGGAGAGGCTGGGGGAGAGGCCCTTCGCGGCGAAGGCCCCGTGGCCGAGGCTCGCTGCGGATAGGAGGACCTTGCTGGCGGTGCGCTACGCCGACCGCCTCGTCGAGGATATCGCGGGCCTCAGGGAGCTGAGGAAGGACGCCAAACGTGCCGTGATATATGTCAACAACAACTTCGCCTGGATCAAGGCGGCCGTCAAGGCGAGAGACGTCAGAGAGCTGATATCGGCTGGAGTCCCCGGCGAGGTCGCCAAGAGGCTTTTCGACGTGGCCAGACAGATGGACGACGACCTAAAGGCCCTGATAGAAGAGGTGGAGGACTTCGACGAGTACTCGGCTCTGGCGGAGCTCAAGACCTTCCTGTCGAGAGAGCTGGGCATGGAGGTGGATATCTATAGGGCCGACGACGAGAAGGCGCCCGACCTCGGCGGGAAGAGACGCGCCGCCCTGCCGCTGAGGGCCGGGGTATATCTGGAGTGACGGAGATCCGAGGAGAGCCGCCGCGGCCCCTTAGGCGCGGCGGGCCACAGCGGCGTCCCCGAGCCGGCAGGCCCGCGGGATCCGTCTGAGGACCTCTTGAGGGGAGTGGGCCGGGGGAGCTAATAAATAGGTGCGTCCAATACCTCTAGGCCTCCGGCGTGAGGCCCCGAGAGGCGGCGTTCGCCTCGATGAAACGGCCTCCTCCAGGGGGCCTACAGATCCGCCTCTCCCGCTCGACGGCTTGATCCGCCGGCTTGAGGCTCAGCCGGCTGCGCTAGAGCCTCGGCTTGTTGCGCCTTAGGGAGAGGGCACTCTTGAGGCCGGCGGCTACGGCCGACTTGATTCCGCCGTATCTATACGCGTCCAGCACGGCGGCCCAGTCCAGCCGCAACGCGGCCGCGGTCAAGGCGAGGGTCAACGCCGATATCGAGACGGCGTAGGCCCAGAACGCGGCGTCCCCGGCCAGAAGCTTGACGGCTCTATACGTGGCCAGGGCGTAGGCCAAGTGGGTCGCCGCCCACAGAGCCTTGGCCGGGATCAAGACCGCTGTGAGTCTCCTGGTGCTGTAGCCTCCGGCCCCGAGGAGCAGATACACCTCGTCGTCGGGCAGCGGAGATGCGGCGATCGCGAAGACGGCGAGGTCCAGCCTATCCCTGGGCACCATCTCCAGCAGCTTCTTGAACGCCTCTCTGCTCCTGGCCGGCATCAGCGCCCTCAGCGAACTCCCGAACCTCAACACCACCAGCTTGCCCAGCACGGCCCCTAGGGCGGACAGCGCGACGGACAGATAAAGGCCCAGGGGATCTTCGGCGTGCCTCGCCACGTATGCCGCCAGAGGCAAGACGTTGGGTATGGGGTTGAAGGGGATGCTTTGTATCGCCAGAGTGGCGAAGAAAATCCAGAGGGGCGTGCGCCTCAGCAGCCTCAACAGCTCGACGCCGAGCAGAGAGGGGATCATAGATCTATTATAGTTATTATTTATGAAGCTTGGAGACAGAGCGGCCCTCGCCGCGGGCGGCGCCGAGTTCGCCGCGCATTTACTGAGGGCGTTGGAGCGTCTAGACGAATACAGGCCCAGGGCCCGCGGCGCCTCGAGACGGCCCTCTAGGCCCGACGGAGCAGATGGCTCCCGTCGCAGTACGTGCCGGGGGTATTGAGGTCGAAGAACTCCTCCCTGCATATATCGAACTGTAGCCCCCTCGCCTCGGCCATCCCCTTGACGAGCTCCAAAACCCGCCTTCTGTACTCGGCGGGGGCGTACCTCTGGCCGTGCAGATAGGCTCCGCGGGCCCAGTAGAGCTCCCTCAGCCTGTCGGCGACCTCGGGGAAGGCCTTGACCAGCCGGGCGAAGTTGTCTGGCTTCGCCTTGTACGTGCTGGCCACGAGCTGCCTGGCCCCGGCGTCGGCCGCGGCGTCCACCACCGCCGAGAGAGACCCGGCGGAATCGTTGACGTACGGCACTATGGGGTCCAGCCTCACGCCGACGGGCACCCCCGCCTCGGCCAGCCTCCTCGCCGCCTCCAGCCGCGCGGAGGGCCTCGGCGCATGCGGCTCCAGCCTCTCGGCGACTGCCCCGTCTAAGGTTGTCACGGTTATCTGGACTGCGGCCCTCCCTGGGTATTTCGCCAATATGTCGAGGTCCCGGAGGACCAGGGGGGACTTCGTGACTATCAAGACCCTGTGGCCCGCCTCGAGTATCAGCGAGAGGACTCGGCGGGTGAGCCGGAGCTCGGCCTCGGGGGGAGTGTAGGGGTCGGAGGAATTGGAGAGCGAGATGACCGAGCCCGGCGGCAGCTTCCCTAGATCTCTCCTGACCTTCTCCAGGAGGTCCTCCTTGGGCCTGGGCTGGAACGCCCTCGGTATATAGCTCGATATATAGCAGTAGGTGCAGGAATGGCCGCAGCCGGTGTAGGGGTTGAGGCCGTATTTGGGCGGACAGGGACAGAGGGGGTTCCTCCAGGGGTCGAACGGCGCTATCGCCGGCACGTCGGCAAACGCGTCGCGGGTTAAAAGCTAAACGGGGAAACCATATTTATATCTTCCGGAAGATCTCCATGAGGACCGGCATAGGCCCGATCGACGAGCAGCTGCCGCCCGAGGGGCTTCCGCCTGGATATTTCGTGCTTCTGGAGGGGCCTCTCGGCGTCGGGAAGACCTTCTTCGCCTACTGCTTCGTGGCATCTGCCGCCAGATCCAAGGCGCCTGTGGCCGTGTTCGCCGTGGACGCATTGCCCGAGGACGTGGCTGAGACCTTGAGGCGGAGGGGGGTGGACCCCGGGTCTGCCGTAATCGTGGACGGCTTCTACGCCCCCACCGATAGGCTCAACAAGATGAGGGGGTGGGGCAAGGCCAAGCTCGATGTCTTGGACACCAAGGCCGTTCTGGACAAGCTCGCCGAGCTGGCCAACGAGGTGAGAGGCGGGGTTGTGGTGATAGATTCCCTCAACGAGATAATCCTGAGGGCTTCTAACGTCTTCGAGCTGTTTAGAGGCTTGAAGATATTCGCCAAGTATACGGGCTCGCTCGTGGTGGGGGTCGTCCACACCGACGTTGAGGACGTGAGGAACGCTGTGGCTCTCGCCGAGCATCTGGCCGACGTCATAATACAGGCGGAGATGGACCCGGAGCTGGAGCAGATGGGCCTCTTCATAAGGAGGATGAGGGTGGCGAGGGCCAAGGGGTTACAGGCCTCCCACGACTGGATACATGTGGACATCGCGGACGGCAAGGTGGTCGCGGTCGACGTCAAGTCGTTGCTAAGGGATCTGAACAAGAGGGTGGCGGAGCTCGGGATCAGGCTCGGCGTCTGATCTTTTTTAAGTACTCCGAGGTGGATGCATGCTGACATATAGCCTCAGGTGCGACGCGGGGAGGGCCCGGGAGGCCGTCGGCGGCGACTACGCCGTGGTGGAGCTCGGGGGACCTGTGAGGATCGTGGAGTCGGTCGTGTCGCTCTACCTCGGCGACGTGCCCATATGTCTCTACAAATCGTGGCGCCTGACCTACACGGACCTGGCCCAGCTGGGCCTATCCAAGGCCGAGGTCTACGTCAGGGACGACAGAGCCGTTGTGAGGCTCGTCAGAGACGGCGAGCGGCTCGGGCTGAGGGAATTGATAGAGGGGAGCCCCCTAGTCGTGCACGCCATGGATATAAACGAGGGGGGCATAGCCTACAGGGTCTTCAGGCTAGGCGGATACACGGAGCTTCTGGCCAAGGGCGTCGCGTCGAGCATACAGGAGGCGTTCGTGCCCAAGAGGGGCGTCAACATCCTCGTGGCCGACATACCCATGATGCCGCAGTACGAGAGACATCTGAAGGAGCTCCTGGACATAGGCCGGGAGCACTTCGTGGAGCTGCACACCACGATGCTGTCCGACGTCTGTCCCGTATGCGGCGGGAGGATGGTCAAGAAGGGCCGCCTCGTCTACTGCCCCCGCTGCAAGGTACAACTAAACAGGGACGTCAACGCCGCGTGGACGCTGGCCAGGAACATCATAAGGAGGCTGGGGAGGATGGATCAGCTGGCCGAGCTGAGGGAGGTCTTCATGCTCTCCTACCCCGACGTCTGAGGATCCTCCTAGCCTCCAGAAGGCCCCGCTCGGCGTCCGCCCCGCCGCATCTAAGCCTGGCCACCTCCAGCAGGACTCCGCCCGCCGGATCGGGCCTGGCGTAGGCCCTGGCGAAGAAGTAGAGCCCGCGCATCTTCACCACGGCGGCGCCCGGCCTGAGGACGACGCCCCTCTGTCTAAGGGCCGGGACCCTCGCCTGGGAATACCCCTCGACGGGGCCGACCGGGCCCATGGGCTCGAGGCAGAGCGAGACCTCCCTGAACTTGGCCGCGAGGAGCCGGTCTAGATTCGGCGGAAGGGGCCTCGATAGGGGGAAGCATATCGACAGATCGGCCAGGAGAGTCCCGCCGAGCCAGCCGATCGAGAGCACGCCGAGGCTGGGCAGCTCCGCGGGGCATAGAGAGGCGCCCCACTCGGCCGCTACGTCCTGGACATAGCGCCTAGCGCCTTCCAGGAGGGCCGCGAGGGGCGCCGGCTCGCTATATAGCAATGTGTAGCGAACCCTCCTCTGGGCCACCCCCTCTATATAGGCCCTTCTGACGGCCGCCGGCTCCACCAATAGGCCCAATAGAGCGCATCTTTATATACCCCTTCCCAGCCAGACCTATGCCTCGGGAGGAGGAGTGGGAAGAGGAGGAAGAGCTTTGGGAGGAGTTCGAGGAGGAGTGGGACGAGGAGGAGGAATGGTAACACAATAGCTTTTTACACATACTGCGCTTTTAAATACGGCGGATCTCGACGGGGCGAGGCGCCAGCGTTGCGCCAATCTAGACGCGGCCGAGGCCCCGGCTCCTCATCCTTTCGCTGTCGGGCGTCTGGGCGCCGTATTTCAGTTTGGACGTCCAGCGCCGGGACGATGCGGCATGCCGAGACCATCAGGCGCAGGCCTTCTTCGCCTCCTCGACTAGCCTAGCTATACGCGGCATCCTTGCCTTGACGGAGTCGGAGTCCAGCTTCGCCTCGTGGAAGACGTGGAGCGCCCACGCGTGGTCCCACGCGTCGAGAAGCCAGCTGCCCAGCCTGCTCGCCGCGTCTCTAGCGGACCTGTCGAGCTCTGCGGCGGTCCAACGTCCGCGGGTCTCGACCTTCTCCACGACGTCTAGGCCGAGACATATGGCCAAGGCCTTCACGGCCTCCTCGGCCGCCTTGTAGAGCTTCTCGCTTGCTCGCACCGGGTCTCTATCAGCCAGCGCCTTGCCCTCCTCCAGATGCCTCTCGGCCAGCTCCATGTGGGCTGCCGCCGAGGTCTTGGGATCTAGTTGCAGGGCCTTGGCGAGCACGTCGACTATCCACGACTCTACGTCCACGCCCCTTCTCCTGAGCTCGGCCAACAGCGCCTCCGGGATAGCGACTAGGGCCACGGCGTATATACCGCCTCCTCTAAAAACCTTAAGCCGATCGGCCGCAGGGCGTAAGCGGCTTAACATAGGGCGATGCGGACACTACTAAGTCTCAACATAGGTAGGCATAGCATCACTGTGCTGATCGATAAATAACTATATTATTCTTGCACTTGTTGAGGACGATGGCCACAGTACCTAGGGTTCTCAGCGATGGGCGCGCGGCCCAGGAGATGGGGCGACGGCCGGCAGGAGCCTAGGCACCTGCGCCTCAGTCTACACCGCACCCCCTCCGGCGTTGTAGGGACTCGAGGCGACGCCAACGGCCGCGGCCAACAGCGACGGAGATTGCCGGCGTTGTTTCTACGGCATGACGCATTATGCCGAATCTCCGCACGGCTGGCGCCGGCCCTCAGCTATCCCTCCACGCGTCCGTACTCGCCCTACTGTTGCTGGGCCAAGCACCCCCGATGGGCCGCCGTCGGCGGATCCTCAGCTCTGGGAGGCTCAACATCGCGTGGGCGTATGGATTTGGGTCGGCGGAGGGCAAGGCCGATGGGGACGCGGTCGCAGTGAAACGGCAGAAACGCGGCGTGCCACATAGGCCGGGCCCCAGCTACGTCGTACATATCGACACGGCCGGCCGATGAGGGGGCTGAGGAGCAGCTTCGCGCCGCAAGGACGGGCAGGAAACTGCGCCTAGGGACGAAAAGCCGCGCGGAGACCGTCTTAGCCGACCCCGCCTCGCTCTAGAGGACAGACTTCAGCGATCCACGATATCCGAGTCAAGCGGTTGGCGGGCCCGGCGGGATTTTTCGGCGGCTTCGCCTGAACCCGCGACGTCCGCCGGCTGCGCCGACTACGGCTCCGAAGGTACGGCGCCTTGCGGCCTACGGCGGCCGGCAAGCGCTCCGCCGCTCTTCCATGCTGAGCTACGGGCCCCTTTACATATATATCTAGCACTATTTAAGTGTTGCCTCCTCCACGCGCCGTCAAATGGGTCCAGCCGCCGGGGCGCGGCGTGCGGTCGTGGAGCCGCGTGGACGAGGCCGCGGCCCGCCTACGGCGTCTGTTAGAGGCTTTGAGGCCGAACGTAGAGACCCGCACCATTCTGGAGGGGCAGGCGGCCGGCATAGCCGTGAGGTACGCCAGCTCCCTATGACGGCCGAACGGTCGCGGTCTGCCTATCGGAGCATAGAGACGGAGAGCTTGAGCGCTACGTCGCAGTGGAAATATGCCTCTGGGACTGGAGAGTCGGTATATCCAGCCAAGAGAGGCGCCGCGAGGCGTCCTGCGTCAAGGGCCTCAGCCGACCTGGCTGGCCGAGCCTATGCCGTAGGCTCCGCCGCCCCGCCACGCGCCTCGGTAACTCCCCTGGCCGTCATGCCAGTCCTCGGCCTCGGCTAAATAGCGATACGCCGTCATGCCGTCTCGGCATCGAGATGTTGCCGATTGGACAGCTCGCGAAGACGCGTCCGTCGCTACGTCTCAGCTAGATATGGCGTGACGTTATCACAGGAGGAGCGTTTCGACTTGAAGCAGGCCGGAGCGCGTAGGTGAATTCCGGATATATAAATATGGAAAGAAAGTAAGTAAAAATGATCATAGTTCATAATACTCTTTTATAAATATATAATTATAATTAAATAAACTACTGATGTATTAAATATAATAAGATTATTTAATATAAAATAGAATAATTTTATTATATAGATATAAACCGATTAAGTATTTATAGCAACCATTATCCCCTCTTCATGGGCATTCACATCGACGCGACCAGCCTCTCGGTTTTGATATCTCTGCTCCTGCTATATACCAATTCGAGGGTGGTGCCAATATCGCTATATAGGGTATCCAAGGAGACGGGCATCAGCATAGCCACGGCGTACAGGAAGATCGTGGAGATGACCCGCATGGGGCTTGTGCTGAGGCTGGGCAGAGGCGCCTACGCGGTGACTCCCAAGGGCGCGTTCTACGTGGCCGCCGTCGCGGTGGAGCAGGAGGCGCCCGAGCACGTCCTCAAGGCGGCGGTCAGGAAGCTTAAGGAGGACTGGGGGGTGGCGGACCTCTCCGACGAGGAGGTGGAGGCCTACGTAAGGCTCGCCCTCATAGGCTTGAGGAGGCTCGGGAGGCCCCCTCTGGGATTCTGCGCAGACGACTTTGGAAGGACCGTGCAGGTCTTGCTGCCTCCCAAGTTCGGCAACGACGTGGTGGCCGCCATAGCTCAGCACCTCTCGGTCCCTCCCGAGATGGTGAGGAAGGCCGAGAGGGTGATAGCGCGGGCCATCCTCGATTTCTTCCCCTCAGTGAGGCTACCCGACGGCTGTAGAGTCGTCCTGATGCCCCACGGCGAATACGGCGTCAGGATGACGGCGCTGGCATCCCACTGCAAGATCTACGGCTATATGTTGAGCCTTAGGTGCGATGCCGGGAGGGCCTTGGTGGCGCAGATGATCAGACAGATTTTTCAAAAAGGCGAAAAAACGGACGGCGGCGCCTGAGGGATCCGCACTGCTTTTTTCAGCGATTGAAAGCAAGGCTTAACTTAAGGCCCTGCCCATATAGCTCATGTCAAATCCCTGGCCTGTGAGCTGGAGCGGCTGGGGTCCCTACATGCCGCCGGACTTCGAGATGATATGGGGCTGGAAGATCGCCGCCGCGGTGTTCCTGACGGCGTTGGGCGCCATGACCATGCTGCTGTCGGCGTTCTACGAGGCGAGGAAGATCAAGGGCATCGCCACCCGCTACGGCATGATAGCCGGCTGGGTCTTCATAATAGCTGCGCTGGCGTTCTTCGTAATAGATCTGGGCGTCCCGTCGAGGGCCGGGAACATAATATTTATAGGATGGCCCAACGGCAGGCTCGCCGAGTCGTGGATGGCGTGGGGCGTCATGTTCCTCGGCGGGATGTTCCTATGGGGCCTCATCTACCTGGGCTCCGCGTTCATAAAGGCCCTGCAGAAGCCGATCCTCCTAAACATCCTCTACTTCCTCATAATGATAAACGCCGTCTTGGCCACCGTGTATACGGCGTATCTGTTCGCCGCGGCCGGCGGGAAGTCCTTCTGGTGGAACGGCTCCCTGCCGCTTCTGTGGCTGTCCTCGGGGCTGGGCTACGGCGCGGCCTTCATGCTGTTGCTGGGCAGATTCGTCAAGCTGGAAAGGGGCTCGGACATAGCGAAGCTGAGGCACTTCGTCCACGAGCTGAGCTGGATAGATCTGCTGGCGGTCGTATTCGAGGCGTTTGCGTGGGCCCTCTTCCTGAGCGTGGCCTACGCCAACCACGTCGAGACGCGGATCCCGCTGACGCAGCTCCTGTTCCAGACGTACGCCCCCTACTTCTGGGGCTTCGTGATCACCCTCGGCATAGCCATACCTCTGTTGCTGGAGATCGCGCTCATGAGGACGGACCCGCTGGGCAAATTCGGGGCATTCGCCGTGCCCGTGATATTCCTCGCCGTGATGATCGGCGGCTATGTGCTGAGGTATATCGTGATCGCTACGGCCTACTACTACAGCCCGTTCACACCCATGCTAAATGCCGCTAGCCAGTGGGGGCCATGGTGGTCGTAAGCCCCAAGCTAAGTAGGAGGGACTTCCTGAAGCTGGCCGCGGTCACTGGCACCGCCGTAGCCGTCGCCGCGACTATAAGCAAGGAGCAGTTCATATTCGGCAAGGTCTTCAAGGAGGGCGCCAAGCTCGAGGCCGCCGCAGGCGACGTGGTGGCCTTCACCACATGCTATGGCTGTCTGGGCAGGTGCAACTTGCAGGTGGTCATAAGCCCCAACAAGTTGCCGAGGTATATAGCCGGCTCCATATACACGAGGAACGAGGGCGGGCTGTGCGCCATAGGCGCCTCCGCCATGCTCCACTACCTCAGCCCCGCCCGCCTCAGGTCGCCGCTGCTCAGGGTGCCCACCAGCGAGAGGTGCAAGGGAGACTTCATAGAGATCACCTACAACGATATGCTGGACATATTGGTCAACGGCGACAACGCCGCCCTTCTGAAGGAGAGGGGCTGGACATACGGCTTCAAAGGGATGAAGGAGATAAACCAATGCTGCCCCGAGAGATTCGCCTACTTCACCGGGAGGGATCAATACAATCCCGCCGAGAACACCTGGTTCGCCGCGATGTTCGGCTCGCCGAACCAGGGCGGCCACGGCGGCTTCTGCGCCACCAACGTGGCCAGCGGCGGCTCGTACATACTCGGCGGGACTTGGTGGGAGTACGGCGGCTGGGACAGCAGATACACCAAGTTGCTGATATTGTCTGGAGTGACGCAGGACCACTTCCCAACGATCATCAGGAGGGAGATCACCAAGGTGAAGGAGAGGGGAGGGGAGATCATCTACATGTCGCCCGAGAGGATAGGCAACTTCGGGCAAGTCGCCGACGAGTGGCTCCCGGTCATACCAGGCACCGACGGCGCCGTGGTCTGGTCCATAATACAGCTGTTGCTGACGGCGTGGAAGAACGGCGTAAAGGCCATCGACGAGGAGTACCTCAAGTGGTACACCAACGCGCCTTGGCTCGTCATAACCAACCCGGACGGCTCCATAGACCCGCCGCAGGCCCCCAACACAGGTCTGTTCCTGAGGGTCAAGAACAGGAACGGCGACTGGGTGCCGGCCGTCGTGGGGTCCGACGGCAATATCTATCCGTTCACCGACGTGCCTTGGCAGAACGGCGTATCGCCCGTGCTGGAGTACCGCGGCACCGTCACGGTCCCGAAGGGCCCGGACGCCGCTGAGACCGTCACGGTCAACGTGAAGACGGCGTTTATGTTCATAGAGGAGGAGGCCATGAAGCCGGACTACGCCCCGGAGAACGTAGAGGCGAAGTGGGGCGCGCCCCCCGCCTATAAGGTCAGGGAGCTGGCCCAGAAGATAGTCGATCTGCTTAACAACGGCAGAGCCGTGGTGCCGGCCAAGTGGACGGACTATCTGGGCAGGCAGCACGACTACTTCATCGGCACGCCGTTTTCCGTATACATAATGAGGGGGATATCGGCCCACACGAACGGCTTCCAGACCACCCGCGCCTTCGCCGCGTTGCTGGCCCTCGTGGGGGCTGTGGACACGCCGGGCGGCTGGATGTACAAACCGCCTGCGCCGTGGCCCATACCCGACGGCGACTACTGGCCTCCCTACATCACGCCGCCCGACCCGAGGATGAGGGTGACCGGCGACGACTACGCCGCCAACCCCTCCCTGTTCACCGGTCCAAACGGCGAGAAGCTGGTCGGCGTCATAGGCGGCACCATGATAACGGAGAGGATACTCAACGACGGCACGGTGCAGGTGACCCATGTGTACAAGGTGCCCTACCCCAAGGCCATACAGGTAACCACCAAGATCATCAACTATACTCCCGACAACGTAGTCGTCGACGACAAAGGACATCCGCTGCTCATAGACAGGGCGTTCAGCTGGGAGTTCCCGTTCGCCCTACACAGGATATGGACCGCCGTCAACATAGACGCGGGCCTCGAGTGGCCCTACAGGCTCGAATTCATGCTCTGGCACATAACCAACCCCTACTGGGACAACGCCTACGATATAGACAAGGACCTAGGCCTCCTGCTGGCCAAGGACTCCGACGGGAGGTACAGAATACCCTTCGTCGCGATAGTGGACACGTTCTACGGCGGCTCGGTGCCCTGCGTGGACCTCGCGATTCCCGATACGACGTTCTTCGAGCGCTACGGCGAGCACAGCCTCCTGGACAGGCCGACGAGCGCCACCTACGGCCCCGCCGACAACATCGAGTGGCCCATACTGCCGCCTCTATTCAAGGAGGTGATACCGTGGAGCGACGGCGAGATACTACTGGGCGAGAAGCTGGGCCTGCCCGGCTTCCTGGACCAGAACGGCAATCCCATGTACCCCAACAAGATGTACGACTGGCTGTGGAAGTTCCAAATCGCGCCGGGCGTCGGCGTGCTCTACATGGCGAGGGGCAAGGGCGGCACCTCC
>Ga0080004_1122318_pt1 | contig 14442 bp, 11 predicted proteins | sample WasSprMetagenome_FD_69207 | JGI IMG/M metagenome (GOLD analysis project Ga0080004, IMG submission 69207) | Sulfidic aquatic microbial communities from Washburn Spring, Yellowstone National Park, USA - WS (SPADES assembly) (version 2) | ecosystem: Environmental > Aquatic > Thermal springs > Hot... | reverse complement strand
GTCTTCGCATGTGTTGGGCTGGTTGAGGGAGTGCTAGTGGCAGGCATGGTGGGCTTCTCAAGTATTTTAACAATGCCCACAAGAGCTGAAGTCACAGCAACGCCAACATTAAAAACAGAGACGGTGACGAGGACAGTAACGGTTACGATGCAAGTAACGGCAACCACAATAATAAAAGAAAAGACTGCAACGTCGGTTGGTGCTACCAAAACTATTGAAAAAGAGCTTACAGCTCCACAGCCTCAAACCTTTAAATGGAAACTCCTATGGGAAAGACGATTAAATGATACAGTTTACAACTTAGCTGTCTCACCAAGTGGCAATTTTGTCTCTTTAATAGCAGGGCTTCAGCTGATAGTTTTCTCCAGAGATGGTGATATCTACTACAGTGTGAATGATGGCATCACCTATGTTACAACACTACTTTCGGTCTCTGATGAGGGTGAGAGCTGGGTTGTTAATAGTAATTTTCAAAAAGGCTCAAATGAATTAGCTATAGTTAAGGATGGTGCAGCAGCTTGGGTAGCAGATCTTGGAAAAACTTTAACCTTCCCCATTGCTTTTGCAAAGGAAGAAATCGCCATCTCACAAGATGGAAAGTACATTGTTGTTTATGATAATGGCTGGATTCATTTTTGTCACAAAGAGAATAATACCTTACTTGTATTATGGAAATTTAAATCAGTGGATGAATCTCGGGTCGCAATCTCGAATGATAACAGATATATCTCTGCTAGTGGGGATAAATGGGTTGCTTTACTAGATAATCAAGGGAAACTCATCTGGGAAAAAGATATTATTCCACAGGGATATGGGCCAAACTGGTCGCCCCCTTACTTCATATCCAACTCTAACCTGATAGGCATATCAAATAGTGGTAATGATCTTGTACTAATAGTTGATCTTGAAGGACAATTAATAAGAAAAATCCGTCTTAAGGATGATATAATGCCCCCGAATCCTATAGTAGTGAATAATTTTATTATTGGTGTAGCTCGGATTAGTGGAACCGACGTTCTCCGCGTATATGATTGGGATGGAAACCCGATTTATACGTATAAACCTAAGGGAGACAATATACTTACTATCGCCTGTTCCCTTGATGGAAAATATATAGCCCTCTCGGATAACGCGCTAAGAGTCTACCTACTTGAAAGAGAAGGCTAGCTAACACGTGATTTTTCGGCCATGATTTACTACTCATGCAGGATAAATATCTTAACAATACAAGATCTTGACAAGAGAATCTGAATATTATCGCCCATCTGAATATTATCGCCCATTAAGACTTAAGCCCGCATAGGGTTTTTATGAAAAGTCTTAGAACGTTGACGTTAGAAAATGTAAAGGCGGAAAGGATTTTAAACGTCTTTCAAGCACTAATGAATGATAATGTATGGAGGGAGAGACGGAGGCTCAGAGATATTGGTGGGTAGAGGATCTCATTGACTCGGATGCCAAGGCGATGGGAGTGTATATAGCTTTATTTTACTTGTTGACGGAGAAAACATATAATTTTGATAGCAAGCCTTCAGGCTCTTCGATAATGCATGAGCCCCGCGCAATGAGGCTGCATGCCCTCTTCTTCGCTGGTAAGGGGGTTGAGGCTAGGCTATCCTTTGAGGCCGCCACCACATTCATAGATAGGTTATTCGAGCATGAGGATGCACTTGACCATGATAGGAGGAGGCAAATTCTCTGTGAGATAGAAAGTGAGTTTTACAGTAAATTCTTAAGTGCCTTCAAGAAATACGTGAGGCTCGATCAAATTCCTAAGGAGCTCAGGGAGAAGATTCGAGATATACTCCTTGATGTCCGCAGCAAACTCTACGGTGGGGAAACAATAACCCCAGCCGGAGCATTCATTATAGGACGCAGTGAATTGTTTAGCGGGATTAGGACTTACCATGGGCTCGCAATAGATGAGACGGAAAAACTCCTTTCATGCTTGGAGAATAGTGGATTAGCTAAAATAGACACGTATCGGGGCTATAGTTACTACGTCTTTCCATCCCCATCTTTGTCAGACGAGATAATAGAATTGATTGTAAAGCCGCCGGAGATGGTTGCCATAGATAGGCTTATCCCTCCACCTCCCAAGCCTGAGCGCTTTGAGATCAAACCCTCTAGGGAGGTTCTCGAGGGGATTGTGGCCTCAGTTCTTGAGGATTTAGGCTTTAAAGCATTTACAAATGCGCGGAAGGAGCCTAGGAGAGGGAGCCCTATAGAGGTTGATGTATGGGCTCAAAGAATGGTTGCTAATACTAGATTCTCGGTTTATGTCTCCTGCAGGAACTGGGATAAGGCGATTGATAGATCCGTGGTAGATGAGGAGGCTGGGAGGGTTCTCAACCTGAGAGAGTTGCCGCAATTAAAAGTGATAATTGCCAAGGAGCTGACAAGCCCCGCGAGAGAGGCGGCCGAAGCTGATGGCTTCCTAGTTATAGAGTTGGGGAAGAAGGCTGAGGCTGATACCGCCAGAGAGATATACGAGCTCGTATATAAGACCCTCAGCGAGCTCTTCTTCTCCATAGCCCCGCCCAGGCTCAGGGAGATAGCATCAAGGATAGCGGATGTAAGGGAGAGATTGAGAGAGATAGAGGGGGAGCTAACATCGCTATTGGCGAAGTAAAAATCTGTCTTTTATCCGCTTTGAACATTGCTTTGTGAGTCATCCTCGATATGTGCGTAGTGCGGCTACTTCCTCTTAAAGAGGTAAACGCTTATCAAGTCTCCTAACATCTTTATCTTTTCAAACTTGAAGCCATTATATGCCATAGCTTCTATTATTGGTAATTCTGCTCCATGGGTTTCGATAATATATTGTTTGGGAAGTCTTAGCAGTTTCTCGTCTAATCTGAGTAGTGAGTATTCGCATCCCTCGCAATCCATCTTTACAAGATCTATTACGCCCTCCCTTTTATAAACCATTTCAAAAATATCCTTCAAACTCCTAACTTTAAGCTCCACGCATGGGCGGCTGTAATCTACTCTAAGCCCTGTGCCGGTTCCATTGATGTTGGTTCTAATTGTTGCATCTCTGAACCATGCACCATAGCTGAAAGCCATTACCCTGTCCACAAGATTATTCCTAGAAATGTTCCTGACAAGATATTCGTAAAACTTCTCTACGGGCTCGAAGGCGTAAACCCTTCTAGCGCCCTTGTGAATGAAATAGAGGGCTGTCTCCCCAATATATGCCCCTATATCGATAACCACCCCATCATTTACATCAACACAGCCATACATCTCCCCAAGAGGCTCAAGTAGTATATTTAGCAGATTATAGTCCTGTATATCAACACCAACTTCACCATAGTAAGTCTTGGCTACAATCTCCTCTCCCAATACATAAACATCATACCCCGCTAGAATAAGATTCCTAAGGAGTCTAAACAAAGCCGCTGATTTTACCTGTATACCTCTCCAGGTATAATTGATGCCGAATACACGTCTAACCGCCTCTCTAAGAGCTGTGTAAAAACCTAGCGTACTAACTGTGGACAAAAAACCTTTCAGCTTACTGCTCAACGACACATCGCCATTAACAGAGCCTGATTTTAGGAAGATTATTGCATCGCTATATACATTTTTCTTGCGCACTTGCTTTTGCTTTGATACTTCCAAACTTAATTTCGCCTTCGATAATTATACACTTAGTGTTTTGGATAGTAGATGCAACAGATCAAAATAATGGAACGAATAAGATAAACCTAACTATCTTTTTTGATACACTATTTATCAAAACACAACTTCTGAGATGAGGAAAATTTATTAAAGTTAAAATCTTCTCTTATCGAAAAACAATCGAATGGTTTTACCTTCCTTCATTTTTCAATCAGTTACAGTTCGCTAGGCTTAAAGTAATTTACATCAAGCCCAGTTACCTGATCCATCCAAACGCTTATAACAGTCCTCGATACTCCAAGCCCTTTCAAGCTGCATCCTGTAGAAATGTATGTGAAGCTGATACCCTAGGCCGTTGCTGTCATGTATGTCAAGCCCAACTTTCTTTATCACCACACACCAGTACTGTTGTGCATAACAGCAAGCATCTTCTTTAACTCTTCAACCGTAGACCTAAATCCATATATGCAACCTCTAAAATAAGGTAGCACCAGCGGGCCCGTAGCTCAGCCAGGATAGAGCACCGGGCTTTTAACAATTCTAGAAGATACCCGGGGGTCGCGGGTTCGAATCCCGCCGGGCCCGCACCTATTTCGGGACTGCTGAAGCCTCTTTAAACCCTCACAATTATCGCATAGAAGTTTCTCCTAAGTCTTTCTAGAGCCGCTCTGCGCCGAAGTGACGAGGGCAACAAGACAGAATGTGTAGAGGCCTAAAAAGGAGTTTAGGAACTTATATCTCTCCTTGGAAAGATGTTCTTTTGATTTGAGGGTTCTGGTGACGGGTGCTACCGGGTTCATAGGCTCGCACCTCTGCCTAAGGCTGCTCGATCTCGGGATGGAGGTTCATGGACTGGATGACTTGAGCAGGGGATCTCTCAAGAGGGCCAAGATACTCGAGAATTCTGGGATGAGTCTCCATAAGGCAGATGTTAGGGATTGGGCTACGGTGCATGAAGTTCTGCATGAGGTTAAGCCAGATGCCGTGATCCACCTAGCCGCGCTGATCAGCGTTGAGGAGAGTATCAGGATGCCGGAACTCTACATGGAGGTTAACGCAGAAGGTACTAGAAACATTGTGAGGGCAGCAAGCAACGTTGGTTCAGGGAGACTCATCTATGCGAGCAGCGCGGCGGTCTATGGCAATCCGATCAGGCTCCCAATAACTGAAGATCATCCAACAAGCCCCCTCTCGCCCTATGGTCTCTCGAAGCTGATGGGCGAGCGGTATGTTACCTCAGAATTCATTGGACGGGAAAAGCCCGTGATACTCAGGATCTTCAACGTTTATGGACCCGGCCAAAATCCCGAATACGCCGGGGTCATAACGAAGTTCATGGAGAGGCTGAGCCAAGGCGATCCGCCAATAATATTCGGCGACGGAGAACAGACGAGAGACTTCATCCATGTAGATGACGTGGTCGAAGCATTCATCAGGTCGCTCGATACGCCTCTCAATGAGACTGCCGTGCTCAACGTTGGGTCTGGTAGACCGTTCAAGATAATCGAGCTCGCCCGCATGATGATCAGGTTATATGGCTTGAATGTTGAACCTATCCATGTACCGCCGAGGCCCGGCGATGTGAGGGGTAGTTACGCCGATATATCCCTAGCTAAGAGGCTGCTGGGATGGAACCCGAAGATAAGTCTTGAAGAGGGGTTGCGGAGGCTGATCGTTGAGGGCGATACATAATTATGGCCATGTTTAACGTGCACTGGACCATGAGGGTTGGAGTAGGTTCGATGAACGAGGTTAAGGTCGAGGCGGTGAGAATATGCTTTGATAAATTCTTCGGGGGTGCAGAGATAATCCCGGTCGCGGTCAAGGTCCCGCCTCAGCCCATCGGTTTCGAGGAAACTCTAAGGGGCGCGCTCATCAGGTCGCTGGAGGCTCTGAGGAATGCGAACGCTGATCTCGGGATCGGCATAGAGGCAGGATTAATCAAGGTCCCGCATAGCATCACAGGATACGTCGACCAGCACGTATGCGCGATAATCGATGTTGAGGAGAAAGTTACGCTCGGGTTCAGCATGACGCTTGAGCTCCCGGAGGTCGTTACGAGGAAGATATTGAGCGGCCAGGCGAGAGAGGTCGAGGAAGTAATGGAGGAGGTTTCGGGGATAAGGGAGATCGGGCATAAGTGTGGAGCTGTCGGATACCTGACGCGGGATCACGTGAGTAGAATAGACCTATGCGTTCAGGCGGTCACGTCAGCGCTGATTCCGAGGCTGAACCCCCAGCTCTACGGCATCAGCTGGCCGAGATTCTGCGACATACTAGGCGAGAAGTTATGAATGCGTTTCTCCTGAGACAAATTAGAGTGCACTGACCAAATGGTTTATTTTCATGTGTAGGCGATTTATTTGAGGATTTGAGGATTCTGCTTCTGTCTCCGAGAGTGTCCGGTGTCGGGGGAATAGCCCAGCATGTCAGGCGGCTTGCTCGGGGGCTGAGGGAGGCTGGCCACGATGTGGAGCTTATCTCCATCGAGACGCTTGGTGTGAGGTTGAGGAAGGGATTGGCAAACCCCGGCTATGGTGTGCTCGCCGCATTAAAATCTCCGGGAGATAGATTCGACATAGTACACGGCCATAATCTACCATCGGCACCCGCCGTCAGGTTTGCAAAAGCCCGTGTGAAGGTGCTGACGCTCCATGGGATCTACTCGAGGCAGATCAAATTGCTATACGGCGGCATGCTGGGCTCCATGGTTGAGCTATTCGAGAGATGGATTTTGAGGGGCATAGATGCTGTGACCGCGGTCAGCCTAGAGGCCGTGAGATATTATCGCAGCTTAGGGCTCAAGGCAGTATATATCCCGAATGCGATCGATTTATCCGAGTTGCCAAGCGAGGCTGAGAGGGTCTCGGAGCCCCAGATAACCTACCTAGGGAGATTATCAAAGGAGAAGGGCGTCGACATACTCGTCAAGGCAGCATTGATGGGGTTAAGGGGAATAGTCATAGCGGGCGATGGCCCGATGAGACCGCTCGTAGAAAGAGCTGCGCAGAAGGGCCTCCTAAAATTCCTCGGCCCACTACCGCGGGCTAAGGCATTGAAAATACTGGCAGGTTCTGATGTGGTCGTCCTACCATCGAGGGAGGAGGGGGTCAGCACGGTACTGCTCGAGGCCATGGCCCTAAAGGTGCCGATAGTCGCGACGAGGGTCGGAGGAAATATCGAGGTCCTTAGGGATAACGAGGACGCGTTACTCGTTAATCCTGATCCAAGCGAAATTAAAGAAGCTGTTACGAGACTCTTGACGCAAGCTGAACTTGCTAAAACATTGACCATAAACGCCTATCAAAGACTGATTGGCAATTATGATTGGGATACTATACAAAGGAAATACCTAACCTTATATGAGCAGCTTCTAGAGGTTGTTACTTGATTGGTTCATGGCCGAGAAGGTTTCGTGAATATAATCATGTTTTAGAGCTTATTATTGTGGACAGACCTTGGTCCAAGACCTATTGCCGCGAACTTTATCTCCCTGAATTTCTTGGGGTTATAAATCCTTCTACAATCAAGGAGAGCTGGTGATTTCATAAATTTTTGTAAGGTGCTGGGATCTAATTCCTTGTACTCGGGCCACTCTGTCGCGAGTATGCAAAGATCGGAACCCCGTAGACATTCTTCTATGCTTGAGCAATATTCAACCTTATTCCCAAGGACTTTGCGGGCATTTTCAAGTGCTCTAGGGTCATGAACTTTAACTCTCACCCCTCGCTCTACAAGTTTTTCAATCAGCTTAATCGATCTAGATTCCCTAACATCATCTGTTCCCGGCTTAAATGCTAAACCGAGTACTGACGCTGTTTTTTCATTAAATCCGCCTAAGAGGTTTTCAGCAAGTCTTAAAGCGTTTTCTATTTGCAACTCATTTATCTCTATAACGGCTTCCACAAGCTTCATTTTAATTCCAAGCATTTCACCAAGTCTTAGAAAGGCTTTGACGTCCTTTGGGAAACATGATCCACCCCATCCAAGCCCAGCGTTTAAGAATTCTTTTCCAATTCTTTTATCCATTCCCATACCCTCAGCAACAACTGTTATATCTGCATCAGGTAAGTGTTGACAAAACTGTGAAATCATATTTATGAAACTTATTTTTGTTGCAAGGAAAACATTGCTTGCATATTTTATGAGTTCAGCATTCGTAGGTGTTGTAAGAATGACTGGTGGCATGAGCTCCTCGTAAAACTTCTTATATATTTCAAGCAACGTTTCTCCCGACCTTTCATCAACGGCACCTATAACAATCCTGTCTGGATTAAGAATATCTTGTAAAGCTTTGCCCTCACGTAAGAACTCAGGGTTAAAACATAAGCCATATTCTTCCATCTTCTTCCCAGACCTTTTCTCAATAATCTTCTTGATAATATTTAGAGTAGTTCCAGGGGGAATTGTACTTCTAATAACTATAAGAAAATACTTAGTTTCATGCTGCAGAAAATCCGCGAGCATGATCGCTGTTTCTTCAACATGTTTTAAGTTTGCAGAGCCATCTGGATTTGGGGGCGTACCTACGCATACAAAACATGCATCACATATTCTTACAAGCTCACCGTAATCAGAAGTCAGTGTAAGTTTATTATGTTTTAATACACTTTGCAGTAGCTCGCCTAACCCCTCTTCGTAAATTGGATTTATCCCGCTTTTAATCATCTTAAGTTTCTCCAAATCGGTATCCAACCCAAATACTTTGAAACCTCTCGAAGCTAGTGCGCATGCCAACGGAAGACCGACATATCCCAGTCCAATCACACCTATCTTTTCAATCATTTCTACAAGAACCTCCGGAAGGGGTCTATGGGCAGATCATTACTTCAAACTGATAAACTTTGCCCAGTATCAAAGCTCCTTATTTGTTTTTGGAAAGTTTATAGGATATTTCTAGGGCTTCCCAAAAAGTCTGAGGGGTTCCAATGTCAAGTCTTGGTATGTGATTCGGAAGTTTTACGGCCATCACTTTCTTACCCCTTCGCAATAAGCATTCTATGCCATCCGTAAGCTGTAATTCTCCTCCTTTTCCGGGGGTAATGCTTGAAAGGCAGTCAAAGATTACTGGTTCGAAAATATAAACTGGCAATATCGCTATGTTAGACCAAGGTTTCTCAGGTTTTTCCTCAACCTTCTCGACAATCCAAACATCTTCTTCCACTCCTTTTCCACCAATTACACCATAAGGTCTAGGATCGCTAACTTCCATGACTAACAATGTTGCAGAAGCTCCATAATTAAAATGAATCTCCAAAAGCCTATCAAGATGCTCACAATTATTTGATGCTATGTAAGTATCTCCAGCATGTACTAAAAATGTTTCATCTACGATTCCCTTGGCTTTTAGAACGGCATCACCAAAACCCTTAGGCTCAGGCTGATTTAAGAAAACGATTATACTGTTCAGGATCATGTTGTAAAATTTCTCAATTTCCTTGGCGTGTTCGTTTTTCCCACGTTCTCTTAAGAAATTAATAAACCCTATATCAGGGGTAAAATGATCCTCAATCGCCCTTTTCCCTCTACCGACTATGAAAAAGTATTCTCTGATGTTAATGGAGTAAAGTTGTTCGAAAATCACCTGAACAAGAGGTTTAAGAAATTTCTCACCATGAGAACCGGTGATGAATATTGGAAGCATCTCTTTAGGAATTTCTTTTGTCGTTGGTAAGAGTCTAGTCCCAAGTCCGGCAGCAGTTATAACTGCTTTCCTAACTTTTAGCATGAAATATCAGTTAATAAAAAATCCAAGCCTATATTATAGTTTTGCTTTTATATGTCAATTTAACACTCATAACATTGTATAAAAGTTTAAAGGAACCAAAATTAACAACAATGGAAAGGGTTTTTTAATCTTAGAGTTTGATTAATCTTTGAAGACAGCGCAGTACAGTTAGGGTGCATTTGATGTGAGCAAGGTTAAACTTAGGTTAAGTGGTGGATTAGCATTCGCAGCCAATATTCTTAGTTACTTAACGGGTTTCATTTTCAGCATATTCATTACTAGAAGACTTACTGAGGAGGAATTCGGAATATGGGCACTTATAGGATCCCTCATTAATTATGGCTTAGTTCCCTTTTATTTAGTCAGCTCTTGGATATCGAGAGATGCCGCCCGTGGTAAGAAGGTATTAGGGCCGGCCTTAGCACTTTTTCTTTCCCTAATGCCAATTTCACTTATAACGTATTTTGTAATAGCCTCACAATATGCTATCACAATAGGATATGACGCGAGGGTAATTATTCTTGGAATAATAGTTCTCATACCTTACATATTTTTAACTTTGGGAAATGCTATACAATCTGGATACGCTCCACAGAATCTAGGTCTCGCTAAGATAATCTTTGAAATCTCAAAAATAATGTTAGGCTTTTGCATCGTTATTGCTCTAAATATGAGGCTTGTTGGAGCACTCATCACATTATCCATTGCTTATTTCTTACAAGCAGGTATGCTAATGTATTGTTCAAGACCATTATTTGAGAAAAATATTGGAAAAGACTTAATCATCAAATGGATGAAAGGTGCATCAATAAGTACCGTTCAAGTTATTACAAATGTTATAGCTACGACGGATATAATTTTAATGGCATGGATCATGGGTCACGCAGAAATAGCTGGTTATTGGCAGGCTGCAATAACTGCTTCAGCTTTAGTGTTTTATTCTTCATCATTGATGTCCGGTCTCGGTCCTCGGCTCATTTCTGGTGGTACTCAGCGGGATTTAGATAAAGCATTTGATTTTACTATGATGTTCATGATCCCCCTACTCTTTGGATTTTTCCTTCTTTCAAAGGACATACTCTGGGTGTTACGTCCAGCATACTCGCTCGTCTGGGTAGCTTCCTGTATCTTGGCTTTTGGAGGTATTATGATAACGTTGGGAGATTTCGGGTTTACGGCTGTTTATGGAACTGATAAGTTTGATGTAGAAGATTCGTTATCTGTAAGACATTATTTAAAGAGCAGGGTGTTCCTTTTAAATAGGCTAGATCTGATTTTAAAATCGGCTTACATTACATGCCTTGCAGCGATGTTAGTAGTTGTTAAGTCACTTTCCTTAGGAGTTGTTGAATTAATGATTCTGATTGCAAGTATCAATCTAATGATTGCGATTTTAAAATCAGTAATAGGTCTGAAACTGATGAGGAAATACACATCATTACGCCTGAGTCGAGGAAATATTGCTCATTACTTGACTGCTTCAACGATAATGGCTGTTTCCGTTTATATTATCCGGATGAATATTGGTGAGCTTCCTTCAAGAGCTATTGAGGCAGCCTTATATCTACTTCCTTTGATAATCGCTGGAGCCGTGATTTATGGAGCGGTATTATATGTGCTAAATCAAGACTTTAGGTCTTTTCTTGGAGAAATTTACTCCTTTATTGCTCAAAATTTCAGACGTAAGACAGCATAATTTTGCAAAATCTGAGTTTAATATTCTTTTACCATTGTAGCTGAAATCATATCGTATTTTTGAGTAGTCATCATATATTTCATCATTTCATCATCAGAAACTCTTCTAGAGCTTTGTACTACTTTGCGCTTAATAATTACTTTCTTAAGATTTTTAAAATTCCATAAGATTGCTAAGACATATACTCTAAACATGGCTATGTCTTTCCTAATCATGAGTCTCTTTAACGCATAACCAACATATAATATGGAAAGAATCGGTACATATTTGAGAATATTTTTGAGAGAATAATTTTTTAAGAGGGTGGTTAGTTGATTTCTTCTTCTGAGATAAATTGTTTTTAGGGTGGGCCCCCCGGTTGTCCCTCCTCCCAGATGATATATCTTAGAAGTTGGGACTGTTATGACACGGTATCCTAGGAGTCTCATCCTCCAACATAGGTCTGTTTCCTCATAATAGATGAAGTAGTCTGGATCAAAGCCTCCCAGCTTATCAAATACTTCTGAGCGAATTATGATTGCTGCACCTCTAGCATAGAATACTTCAAAGGGTTTTGTTATGTTTTTCTTGTCTCCTAAGTTGTGAAACAGGTCGTATGCTCTCCCGAGTCTATCTATTAATCCCCCCAGAGAATCTATTAGTTCCCTCCTTTTTAATTGGAGTATTTTCGGTTGGGCGGCAGCTATTTTTGGGTCATTCTCCATAACTTCAATAATCTTTTTTAACCAGTCGCTTTCGACCTCAACATCGTTGTTGATGAAAGCCACGTATTTTGATCCTCGACCATATAGTTTAAAGCCTAGATTATTTCCCCCCGCATACCCTAAATTGGCACGCGACCTTACAATTTTCACATTATTTAGATTCTCAAATCTTTTCTCTATCTCATCTATGCTGCCATCGGTTGAACCATTATCCACGATCACGATTTCAAGGTTATCATACTCTGTGTTCACAATACTTTCTAGGTACTTATAGGCCTCCTCCCCGAATTTGTTTAATGAGTTATGGTTAAGAACTATCAATGTAACCTTTGGCATCATAATTAACACAAGTTTTAGATTAAAAATACCATATATCCTTATCTTCATTACCTAGTGCTGATGCTTATGCATCGATATCTGCTTAAAAGTTAATATTTTGCAACCACTTTGCGTTACTATGTGAAAGAAGAGCTTCCGGATGTTTTGGTTACTGTTCTTTATCATAGTAAGTTGGGAGGAAATTTCTCTAAAATGCTTGAATCACTTGCAAATGTAAAGCCACATAACAGCATTATATTACTCTTTATTGATAATTATTCGAAGGATGGTGCTCACGACTTAGTAAATTCATGGATAGATAGATATGGGGAGAGGTACAAGGGCATTATTCATGTAAGGGCTAGGGGAAATCCGGTTAGGCTTAGAAATATAGCTCTTAAACTTGGATACGATATTGGCGTTAAGTATCTCTCCTTTATTGAGTCAGACGTCATAGTTGATGAAGATTTCTTAACCCGCGAATTTAAGCTTATGAAAGAATGTCAGAAGAATGTTATTTCTGTTAGCGCTATTAGATACACTCCATATGAGTATCTTGATTTCTTTGAAAAGTGTATTACTAAGTGGTTGAGAGGAAGAAATACAGTAAATGCTGGAGTCTTTGAGGGTAAGGCATTTAATTCCGGAAACTGCCTTATTGATTTGAGTAAAGTACCGGAGGTGGGATGGTTTGATGAGGATGTTGTCTTCATAGAGGATTTAGATTGGGGACGGAGAGCTACTAGGAGGGGTTTTGTATGCCTCTTTGATGGACGTGTTCAGCTTCTTCATATGAAAAAGTATTCTGTTAAAGATCTAAGGAAGTATTTCTTTAAAGGAGCTTTGTCTGAGGCTAAGCTCTTCTTGAAAAATAGGCTTGCGAAGGCTGCCTTAAGAAGGATCAGCTATTGGAATGGGCTCTTCCTTAGTATGCTGATAATTCCCATAACGTCCATACCGTTTTTAATTCTTCTGGGAATTGGTTGGGGAGCTTACGCTATGAGGTCTATGGGTTGGGGGCGATTATTGCTCTATCCAATTTTAATGCCCGTTAATATTGCCAAGTCGCTGGCCTTAGGGCTGGCTATGCTATACTGGTTTATCAAAGGCGGCTACTCGAGCGAGAAGGTTACCGTGCTAGATTCTGAGGATTGGGAGATGGAATATATCAAATAATCACAGTCTATTTCATTGTCTTCTCAATCTTAGCTCTAGAGGAAAATATTACCCCAGCAATCAAGCCTGCAGCCCTTATTATCCGGTATACAGGGACGTATATCAGCTTTAGCATCATTCTTTCCAGACTTGATCTAACATTCACCACCTGTGATTGGATAATCGCGACAATAAACGCTATCATGGGCAGTATTGAGATTATTCCAATAACATCAGGTCCTCCAAGCAGCCTTAGGACCCCATATATGAAGAGCGGGATCGCCGCTAAATCAATAATCCTAAACAGGATTATCCTGAAGGAGTCAATCAAGCCCTTCCAGCCTTTTTCAATAAGCGATACGGCGATCAATGTTCTCCCGATCCAGAAATTGCGTCTGAAGATCTCATATGGGTTATCGGGGTTATTGTGATAACAATAAACGTTCTCCACAACTAATGCCTTGTTGCCGGTCTTGTAGTAGAAGGTTCTGTCGTCATGATATTTTAGGGATGGGTCGAATCCTCCATGCTTGAGGAAGTATTCTTTGATTATTGCCCTAAAGACCTCTCCACCACCAATGTTGGATGCACGTTTATGCTGCCCCTGAACTTTTACCCATGGGCTCTCGAGGTTTGCCACATATTCTTCAGCATGTGTTGTTGCTTTTGCTAATCCTTCTTTTATCGGCCTTGTTAATTTTTCGATGAAGTCTGGTGGGAAGGTCATGTCAGCGTCGAGGAATATCAATATATCTCCTCTCGCGATTCTTGCCGCTAGATTTCGGGCTCCTCCAGGTCCAAGATTTCTATCTAGGTTGATTACTCGTACTTTCTCCGGGTATTTTGCGGCGTAACTGGATAATATCTCAGCCGTCCCATCCCTTGATGCATTATTAACAACTATTATCTCAACCTCATCCGAGCATTCTTGCTTTAAGAGACTTTCAATACATGCTGCGATATGTCTCTCCTCATTATAGGCTGGTATTATGATGCTTACAGGCATACTATTTAGTAAAGAGCTATAAATACGGTATTTTAAGTTTCTTGAGCGATAAGAAATATGGTGGATGTTTGGGGTTCAATAGTAATTCCAACCATAATAAGTGATCGCCGCCCACCCACCCTAGATTATCTTTCAGAGTGCGAGCTAAGATGTATGGGTGTTGAAGTAATAGTTGTAAGAGATAGATGGAAAAATGTTAGCAAAGCTA
>Ga0080004_1075102_pt1 | contig 14449 bp, 15 predicted proteins | sample WasSprMetagenome_FD_69207 | JGI IMG/M metagenome (GOLD analysis project Ga0080004, IMG submission 69207) | Sulfidic aquatic microbial communities from Washburn Spring, Yellowstone National Park, USA - WS (SPADES assembly) (version 2) | ecosystem: Environmental > Aquatic > Thermal springs > Hot... | reverse complement strand
CAGAACACATTCGAATACTATTGGAGAACGGTGCAGATGGAGCAATCGTTGGAAGCGGCTTCGTAAAAATTGTGGAGGAAAACATGCACAACGAAGAAAGGATGCTTCAGGAAATAGAAAACTATGCGATGAAGCTAAAGGAGGCGACAAATACAAGACATGCCCTTTCAAGAGGATCTTAAGATGTGGCATGAACCTTTCTACTTAAATTCAATTTATGTTTTCCAAACTCATCAAGCCTCCTATAGAAAAAATTTAAAAATAAGAAAGTTTGTTCTATTGGAAGTATGATAACTGAAGACGAATTTTTGATCTTAGATTATCTAGACATATTTAAATTAGCTGAGGAGTCAACAATAAAAGAGGACCTGGGATTTGAACCGACAAAATTTTCTTCTACCATAAAAAGTTTATTAGAAAAGGGGTTTATTGAAAAATTTTTTGGCGAGCAATGGAAAATAACTTCTAGAGGTGAGAACGCTGTCTCAGAGGAACGAAAAACACTTTTAGAAAGAAGCGGCCAAAAGGACCTCTTTATCAGATACTGTGAGGAATTTGAAATACTCAACAAAGAGTTTAAGGAACTCGTTTCACGTTGGCAGATGAAAGATGAAGACGGTGTGCTCGTTCCCAACGACCACAAGGATCCAGAATACGATTTTGCGATAATAGAAAAGATGGGAACGATACATGAAAAAAACAAGAATCTCATAGAACGAATATCGAAAATCTTTCCATTCTACAAACGATTCATCAATAGGTTTGAAAAGGCTTACGAACGTTTGACAGCCGGAGAATTTGGCTACATGGATAGGGCAAGAGACTCATACCATAACATATGGTTCGAATTACACGAAAGTCTCCTAAAGTTTTCAGGCATGGGTAGGATTGAATAAAAAAATAAGGGGGAAATTAGTTTTAGCTCCCCTTGACAACCTTGGGGAAAGTTAGCTGTATATTAAGCCAGCCTAGAAAGCCTCCGAAAATTCCTGCGAAACTGCACCAAAGCCACAGGATCCACGGGTCTATCAGTGGATTACCGGTCAGTGGTCCAGCACCCTGGCCAGCCTTTAATCCAACAAAGTAAAAGGCCAAGTACATCGAAAGACCGTTAAAGTAGGCAAGACTTCCTTTCCAAAAGAAAGCACTATACTTCATTATATATACCATTACACACACCCAAATAAATAGCCAGAGTGCTACAGAAAGCACTAGATCCCAGCCCAAGTAAACAACAAAGTAATTGTTAAATGTTGCAAATACGGCGCCACCGACCAGGGCTCCTAATGGGAACAATGTCCATATGAGTTTCAATGCGTCTGTTTTTGCACCCAAAGCAAAATATTCTGCCCATGCTATAAAGGAGGCCCAAAGAGCCAAATTGTAAGGACCAAGATATAGGCCAAACGGTAATGATATTAAGACTGTTATTGCAACTGCTAGCCACAGTGGAACCCTTTGAACAACCTTTTCTTGCGACATTCTCGTCATATAATATAAAAAATGGATATTTTTAAACTTATCGGTAATAAATTAAGCTCTACTATTAATCTAATTAAAAAATATAAAAAATTGCTTAATTTTTAAATCATTTTAGTGAGACCTTCCAGCTGAGAAAATATAATACTGATTCTCCAACAACCTTTATACCATGTAATGCTCCTGGAGGTATATATACTAAGTCTCCGGGAAAGACCTCCTTTTCTTCACCATCAATATACATTAGCCCTCTACCTTTTAGAATATAATAAAATTCTTCAGCAGGAAACTTCGATCTATGAGGCTTAAGTTCTTTCTCAACCATAACTTCCTCCACATGGTCAACAGTTGCACATTCTTCCTTTTCCAGCAAATGCCAAACCTTTGCTTCCCCTTCATGCTCTAAAGAAACAGTACTGTTAGAACAATTCTTTATTATCATAGTTGTCAGTTTAAAAACTAAAACAACTTCTATTTATACATTTATCTTTTCAAAGTATGTTTAATACAATAACAAATTATTCTATTTCTGAAACAATGTTTTTAATATCCGCATGTAATTCATAAAAGACGTAATAGTAGGAATTTGGTTCATTGACTATGAACAAGGTGTCTCCATTCTTGATTTTTGCAAGGCTTTCTTTAAGCCTATCCAAGTACATTTTATAATGTGGTAAAAGTGGGAGTAAACTTTTCAAAGCAAGAGTTACTTGATTATGTACTTCTTCTATGGAATTTATGATGTCCTTTTGGCTGTCAGCTTTCAACTGGAATTTTGTTATAGTATATTGTAGGAAATAGCTTAGATCACCTAATATGCTACCCACGTTTTTGAGAAGCTGCCTTTCTTCACTCGTTAACCCATTCACAAACTCTCTTCTAATCAATTTCACCCTTCCTTTACCCAGTTCAGTTATTGAGTAGGATTTTTCATACTCCTTCACATATCCTTCTTTAACTAACCTTTCGATGACATTTTCTATGCCTTCAAAGTTTTCGCCAAAAACACTAACAATCAAATTAAATGGTACAATAAACTTTATGTCGATGAAATTTAAGACAGCGAACTCTTCATAACTTGCTCTAGAATTAATTTGCATCAATTATGCAAGTAAAATGATAATATTTAAAATTTTAATAAAAGTATATCATTTTTTTCTTTTTTTGAAAAATAAAAGTTTATATAGTAAGATTGGACAAGTATAAGGTATGTCATGGAAAGAAGGTGACGAACTAACATTAAACACTCACTGGGGCAGCAGCAAACTCGGAAAAGTTATCGCCAAATATTTTGGTGACGAACACTTTCCAGTAGAATGGGGTGACAAGCCCCTTTACCCATGGATCTTCCCTTCAGTGGAAGAGGAGAAGAAACTTTTCTGGATGAGAAGTGACGCCCACCATCCGCTAATATTGACACCATTACAAGAAGATGTGTTCACATGCTGGGAGCAGCGTATAGTGGAAAATCCTGGCAGGTCTGCTCTCTGGTATTTTGACAGATATTGGCCGCCTAATGGAATGGCATGGCTCATAAGAAGAGGGCCTGGTGGAAGATGTTATCACGCGATAATTCCTCCTCCCGACGACATGGTTCCTGCACGAGAAAAGTTCTATAACATGGTGATAGGCGCGTACGCTGACCATGCTGTAGAAATATGGGAGCGTTTGAGGGAAAAGTCAAAGAAAAACTTAGAGTACATTGATAGTGTAGATTTTGACAAACTTACACTAGCGGAGGCAATGCTGGTCTTCCAGGATATGCTTGACATACATTCTGAGCACTGGAACTATCACTGGTATGTTAACGTATCCTACTATGCCATGCTGGCAACATTCAATGAGAAGTGGAAAGCGATATTGAAGGAGGATGTTGACGAGCGTATTGCAGGAGACCTTTCAATATCTTTAAAGGACGCTAACTGGGAAAGGCTAAAGGGCATATACGAGTTGAAAGAAAAGATAAAGAAGTCTCCGCTTTTAACTAAAATATTTAAGAAGTCGATACCTCCACTGCAGGTAATAGAAGAGTTAGAAAAGACAGATGAAGGGAAAGCATTCTTCAAAGAAATAAAGACGTTTTTGAAAAAGTACGGGTGGATGAGCCCATACGTTCACCAACTGCAAGTGGAATCATTCTATGAAAGGCCAGAATATTTCATTGAAATGCTGAGATTCTATTATGTTACAGACTTCGACTACGACAAGTCTTTGAAAGAGGCTGAAGAGAAGGTGGAAAAGGCTAAAAAAGACTTTCTAGCGAAGGTCGAAAGCAAGAACCTTCCTCCAGCAGAAAAGGAGGAAATACTAAAATGGTATGAGAGGGTTTTAAAGATGGCGCCTATAAACCCAGACCACCACTACTACTATGACCAAGGAACTCAAACAAGACTCGGTTATGTATGCAGACAGATAGGTAAAAAGCTTGTTGAAGCAGGCGTGTTAGAAGATCCAAGTGACGTCTTCTACCTACACTATTATGAGCTAAAAACAATAGCCGCTGACCCTCAAGCATTTGACGCCAAAAAATTGACAAAAGAGAGGAAAAAACAGCTTGAGGAAGAGTACAGAAAAGTACCATATCTAGGTTGGTTCGGTACGGCTACAGAATGGGCGATGACAAAAGAATTCTGGAGACTGTACTGGGGATGGGATGTAAACCGTGTTAAGGAATTTGAGGAATTAAGGCAAGTGATAGAGGGAAAGAAGCCCCCACCAAAGGTCCTTAAAGGAATACCTACTGGAACACCAGTAGCAGAGGGGCCTGCAAAAATCGTATTAACGGCTGATGACTTCAAGAAGGTTGAGCAGGGTGATGTAGCTATAGCTATAATGACAAGCCCAGCATGGGGCCCTGTCCTTCCAAGATTGAAGGGACTGGTTACAGATTCAGGAACGGCTATGGCGCACCCGGCCATAATATCGAGAGCCTGGGGTATAGCATGTGTAGTTGGAACTAGGATTGCAACACAAGTAATCAAAGATGGACAAATAGTTAGAGTTAACGGAATGGACGGTACAGTCGAAATCAAATCATAGAGCTGCTGCCCAACCTCCCCATTTTTATATTTTATTTTTGATGATGTTAGATTAAGGACAATAATGGATTTTATTCTATTTGACGATTAGGGGGCAGTTTTATGATGAACAGGTCTTTCTCAATTCTTTGCACCGTCCTCCCTTTTTCGAATCTGCAGGCGTGCTTGAGCTTTTTTGCAGGTGAGGCTGACTATTTCGATGGGGAATTGTGCTCTGTAGGGCCTTGGTCTTCAACCTATAGATGAACCTAGGTTCCCCTTTCCTTTAGGAAGCACTTTCTCCCTCACCACAAGCCCCTCCTTCTGAGGCCTGTTTAGGTGCTTCAGGACCGTAGCCCTAGCGAAAACCTACCCTAATCACCAGCCCCATAACGTCTGGTGCACCATACATCCTATCCAAGATAATTTGATCTATCGCATCCACTTGGACCGAGGAGGACGACAAACTCTTTGTCTTTTATTTCAAGATTTAGGTTTGATACTGCAACTGTTGTCCCAAATCTTTTCACAAGATTCTTTATCAGCACCCTAGCCATACTATACCATCATGAATATTATTTGGTGTAGTAAATAAAGCTTTCATCGAATCAGATACCTTCTCTCTTCTAATGTTTGTTCACCTTCTTTTTCATTTTTATTAGGTTGTCTATTTGCTCGTTCAAGCTTTCCCTGCATTGCCAGAGTGTTTCCTTTACTGTCCAATCCTCCACATCATCTATTATCTCGTTTACCCTGTAAAGGCATGTCTTTAGCGCCGCTATACACTTGTTTAGAGCCCTCTCCATCCTACGCCCCTCCATTTCAGTGTTCGAGTATACTTGCCACGGGTACGGTGGATCCTCTCCATGCTCTTTTATGCGCTTAACTATTTTTCTCACCTCCCTTCTTGTAAGCCTCTTCTCCACTATAACCTGCGTAAGCTCCCTCACCTTATCCGCTTCCAAATTTATGAGCTCTTGCGCTATGCTGGGGGAAATTTCACGCCGGCGTGAAATTTTGTCCTGAACATCTTGAGGTAGGCTCAGGAGCTTTATTCTGGAGCTAACATACTGCACACTCTTGCCGATCCTTCTAGCCAGCTCGGACATCCCTCCCCAACCGTATTCATCCACGTACCTTTTGAAGGCTAAAGCCTCCTCTATAGGATCCAAAGTCTTATGCTGAAGGTTCTCTATAAGGGATACTTCGTAAGCTTCCCTGTCATCTAGTTCGATGACATGGCATGGTATCTTCCTCCACCCAAGCCTCTTGCATGCCTCAAGCCTCCTATACCCTGCAACAACCTCGAAGCCGTCCTCCACAGGCCTAACCACTATAGGCTCAAGCAGACCCTTCTCCTCTATAGATGAAATAAGCTCATCCAACTGGCCAATGTCTTTTCTCAAAGAATACTTTGGAGGGTGGATACTATGAACTTCAAGCTCCTCTAAGAAGCCAGGGAGTAGACTCAAGTTCAACACCAAAGCCTACCATCGGGAATGTATAAGTTTTTCCATGGAATAATAGGCGATAGTTGAAGCCAATAGAGATTAATGTTTTCCGGACGTTTTCACCAAATGAAACGTCACAATCATAAAATATAAAATTTTTTATTTTAGTGCTTTGTTGCAAAATGTAATTGTCTAATAATTTTATTTAAGTTTTAGTATCTAATTCAAAAAATTCTTTATAAAAACGGCTTAGATTCTTGAAGTTATGAGGTTAGCATAGAGTTTTGCAACAAAGCATATTTTAGGGTAGATACTGTTCAAATAGGTTCTTCTACTGCAGTTTTTATTCCCTGATGGAATCTTAGGTTATTGTAGTATAGCAACGTACAAGTTTGAAATATGGTTAAAGATCGATTTGGTTACTCTTGCTTTTTATTTTTATATTCAGAAAAGTTTTTAAAAAAAAATTGTGCAAGCATAAGTATGCATCAAAAGTTTATAATAGGAGTAGATATAGGAACTACAAACTGCAAAGGCGTAATAATAGATACGGAGGGTAGTGTACGTGCTGAAGCTCAAATAGAACATAATGTAATATATCCGCAAGTTGGATGGGCTGAACATAATCCCGAGGAAAACTGGTGGAAAACATTTGTTCTTGTTATAAAAAAATTAGTTAGTCAAGGGAAAGTTCCTTCACAAAAACTGGCAGCAATTGGTGTTACAGGCTTGGGACCAAACCTTATACCTATTGGAAAAAACGGTAAACCCCTTAGAAATGCGATTCTTTACTCCGATACGAGATCTGTTAAAGAAATACATTATTTGAAAGAGAATTATGGGAAGGAAATATTTGAGCTGAGTGGCAATCAGGTTACAACACAAACTGTTGCACCAAAGATACTGTGGTTTAGAAATAATGAGCGAGAAAATTTTAAGGAAACAGAAAAGATACTTTTCGGTTCATATAATTATATTGTTTATAGATTAACTAAAAATTTTGCAATCGACTATGGAACTGCAAAATGGACAGGGTTATTTGATGGCAAAAAGTTAACTTGGGACCAAAAAATATGTGAAGGGCTAGGAATACCTTTAGAATTATTACCTCAGACTTGCTATGCAACCGATATAGTAGGAACAGTGTCAAATGATACAGCTCAAGAAATAGGTATACCTCCAGGTACTCCTGTAATAGCAGGCGCCTTAGATAGTGCTACAGAAACATTGTCCGCGGGAGTTATGGAGCCGGGGGAAGCTATTATTATATATGGTACCACTACAATATTAAAAGTTGTTATACAGGATTTTTTGAAAGATCCAAGATTACACTCAGATATACACTGTATTAAACCTTTAAAATATTTCCTTGGAGGCGCCATGACTACAACTGGTGCAACAGTTAGATGGTTTAGAGATAATCTATATAAGGAAGAAAAACAAACATGCAAAACTGCGTATCAAATACTAGATGAAGAAGCCTCCAAAATTCCTTTTAGCGGTTTAATAGTGCTTCCTTATTTTATGGGTGAAAGAACACCAATATTTGATCCCCTTGCAAGAGGAGTAATATTTGGACTAACATTATCCCACGCACGAAGCCACATATATAAGGCAATATTGGAAGCCACAGGGTATGCAGTAGCACAACATATAGAAATTCTTAGAGAAAATGGAATAAATGTTACGAAATTAATTGCAGCAGGTGGTGGAGCAAAAAGTACTATCTGGAGACAAATTGTAAGTGATATCACTAATGTAGAACAAGAATATTGTGATACCTTAGGTGCTCCATTTGGGGTGGCTTTTTTGGCCGGTTACGGTGTAGGCCTTTTTGATGATTTTCAGAAAATTAAAGAATGGATTAAAGTAAAAGAAAAGAATATTCCTAATATTGAGCGACATAATAAGTATAATAAATATTACAATTTATACAAAAATTTGTATAACGTTTTAAAAGATTCTTTCAAAGAACTTCATTCTTGTAATCCTTGAATATCCTGTAGCTTTAATCGTTAGCCTAAACTCTAGATTTGGGAAGAGTTTTGTGAAGACCCTGCATTTATTGCATGCTCAGAAAACGACTTTTAACGTATAAAGTTAACAGAATATGGACAAAATATTTAAATATGAGCATTTCGTCTCTATAAATGATGTGATATGAAGATAACTGAAGTTAAGGCTTTAGTATCATCTGGAAGACAGCCTTTTGTCTTTGCAAAAGTTACAACGAGCAATGGGCTTGTTGGATATGGCGAATGTGAGCATATGTACGGGTACGCTAGTCCAGAAGTTTTCGCAAAATCCATAGAAACCTTGGGTAAGTATATCATAGGAATGGATCCCTTCAACACAGAGCTCGCATGGTATACTTTGACACAAACTTTTCATATGTGGAACGCTCAGGGAAATCTTGGGGCTATTGGAGCCATTGATACCGCGCTCCTAGATATAAAGGGGAAAGCCCTTGGAACACCCGTCTACAATCTACTCGGTGGGAAATTTCGAGATAAGATAAGGCTCTACTGTCACATTTTGGTTGGAGCTGGACCTGGGAGAAAGGATGAAAGAGAGAGAAAGCTGACGCCGGAGATATTGGCAGAAGATGCCAAAGAGTTGGTTAAATGTGGTTTCACCGCCCTAAAATTTGACCCTTTCACAGTAGTCTACTGGGAAGAGATTGACGACCCTCAGATTTCGGCTCAAGGCGTGGTCAGATCGGCTAGGTTTCAAAGAGACTTTGGTATGAACTACCCGAGGAAACTAGTTCCTAGAGCCATTGAAATGGTAAAAGCGGTCAGGGATGCTGTAGGCCCTCAAGTGGATATAGCTCTCGACATTCATGGACGGTTTGATGTAGAATCTGCCATAAGAATTGGAAGACTCTTGGAACCATACGATTTGTTCTTTTACGAGGAGCCGATTCCACCAGGAAACATTGAAGCTCTAAGGTATGTACGGCAACGAGTCAACATACCAATCTGTGTAGGAGAGCGAAGATACTTTGTTGACGAATTTCGGCGACTCTTCGAACTTGAGGCTACCGATATAATCATGCCTGACGCATGTAGGATGGGACTATCATGGTTCAAGAAGATTGCAGACATGGCTCTGATTTATCATGTGCCTGTTGCACCACATGTTGTGTACTCAAGTCCTCTAAATGCTGTTATTACTGCACACCTTTGCGCTTCGATACCTAATTTTCTAATTTCAGAATCAATGGGGCCTCAGCGAATGGAACTCTTCAAGGATCTAGTGAAACCTCAGGTTCTACCTGAAAATGGATATTTGAAGGTTCCTGATAGGCCAGGATTAGGTGTGGAGCTCAACGAGCACAACCTTAGTAAGGAGTATGACACACAAGAATTTACTTTAGATCACCGAATATGGTAAAGCACTTTTTCATTTCTAATTTTTTTACAATAAGGTGCTTGTAAGGTGAGAGGCCATATTGGATAATAAATCCAGAAGCCTACAATATAAGATGCAAGATTAGTTGAAGAAAAGTTACGACCAAACCTTTTGCTCTTAGCATCATAAGGATACTAGTATTGTAGGAGATAAGGGTAGATTATATTTCTTCTATGGCGACAGCTCTTATTGGAAAGGCGTCTAGCTTTGCTATTTTCGGTGGAAAGCCTATAAAGAAGAATCTTTTCTTTCTCAAACTTCCTAGGTTGGAAAGGCCTTCGATTAAGAGTATATCATTTTTAAGAAGGTAGTCGTGGGTAGCATAGGATTCGAGTTTAGGGTTTTTGATGGCTTCAAATGATTCGGGTAATACTGAGTTGTCTACGCCCAGCATCTTTATTGGCCTCTCAGCCATCCATTTTGCTGCCTCATTCGAAATGGCGTGTCTTTCTAATAAGTTTGGACCTGAATATACTCATTTTTCATAGCCTCCTCAGTTATGGTCTGCGCGACCATTTTCTGGCGCGGAAATAGCTTCTTAGTGTTTTTCTTCTCCACAAATTCTATTCCCTGCATAATCCTAAATCTCTCACACACCCCTACAATTGATGATTATAGAGTTCCTCGAGTTTGCTACGCAAATACTTGCCTGATTCCTTGCATTTAGAGACCGGATTCTGTGAGATTATCATCTCAACAACTTTTAGGGCTGTCGCGCATTAGAGGGGATTTGCACTGTATGCGTATCCTCCTACAAAGTTTGAACGGTTCCTTTTAAACTGTTCAACAATATCCTTGATAAAGATAGCCCCATAATATTCAACATCTCTTGGAAAAAATGAACCAATTTTGAGGATTGGAACCTAAAACCTTTAATTTTCCCCGGCAAGTGTATCCACGTTTATGGAGTGAAACAGTTGGGGAAAAGAAAAATGTTGCAAAATTTTTAAACTTTCTTTTAAAATTGCTAGACTTAAGGACAAAAAGTATATAAACAAGCATAACCGCAGAATTTGTTTCTGTGCCTTGGGATGCGTTATCAGCAAAGCTTTCAGCTGCAGTGACATCTGGAACTGTTTGCGATGTTGCTTATCTGCCCGCTACTTGGATGTATCAGTATGCTAATATGGGTGCCCTTGTTGAACTTGAAAATTTACCTGGGTTTGATGAGATAAAATCAAGGCCCTATATAGAGGCTTCTTGGGGAGCGGGACAGTTTAATGGTCATCAATATGGAATACCTTACTTGGCTGGATCCGTTGTCCTTATGTATAATAAGGATATATTTGAGAAAGCCGGTGTAACAAAGTTTCCAAAAACGTATGATGAACTCATAGAGATAGCTAAACAGATACATAATCCTGAAAAGGGAGTGTTTGCGATTGGCATGCCTGTAGGTAGTTTTGCTTCAACCACGCATTGGTGTTCTTCAGTTCTTTATGCACATGGAGCGAATGTCCCCCTTTCCTTCGGGAAGCCAATACCTGGAGTTGGAGATAATGAAATGACATTAAACACGGATGCTGGTGTACAAGCGATGAATGTAATGAAAAAACTTTGGGAATATTCTCATAAGGGTAAGTTAAGTAGGTCTGAAGCTACTGACATGTTCTTTGCAGGCAAAGTTGGTATTATTCCTCATGAAGCATTTACGATCACCATGCTACCAAAATATCCTAATATTAGGGCTGGAGTATTCCACTTTCCAGATGGACCTAAAGGAAGATTCAATTATGGAGAGAGTGGATATATATGTATATTTAAGCAAACGAAAAATCTTGATGCCTCATGGAAGTTTGCCAAGTTCATAACTTCAAAGGACGCTAACGCTGCCTATTGCAAAGCCTCTGGGCTTCTCCCATGTGATCAAGAGATAAAAATTCCAGAGTTTACTTCAGGGCCTTACGCTGACTTATATAATGTTTACATTGAGGCTATAGGAAGTGGTAGAACCAATATGTATGCTTTATACGGAGAAGAATTAGATAGGATGGAAGATGATATCCTACTCGGGGGAGCTGACATAAAGCAGACACTAGATAAAACAGCACAAGATATATTGCTAATAATAAAGGCGTCAGGGTTCAAGATCTAATTATGAAAAAAACTAACATAACCCCTATACTTTTTTTTATTGGTCCTATCTCCTTCTTTATTTTGGCTTTTACTCTGTTCCCAACTGTTATGAACTTTTGGCTGACTTTTACAAAGTGGGACGGAGTCACCCCACCAGTATTTGTAGGCATAGAAAATTATAGGAAGCTATTGGTAGACTCGACCTTTTGGCTCTCATTTTGGAATGCAATAAAATATGTTGCATTTGTAGTACCACTTACAACTTTTCTCCCACTCTTTTTAGCTATAACCCTATATCAGGAATTCAAATTCAATAATGTGTTCAAATCTATTGTTATTGCTCCGTTCGTTCCCTCTATGGTTGTTATAGGCGTACTTTGGAGATGGATGTATAATCCCTTTGTAGGCCCTATTCCACAACTAAGAGCTTTAGATTTGCTTGGAAATTATGGAACCGCACTTTATGCGGTGGCATTTGTAGCTTTTTGGCAAGCGATGGGCTTTTACATATATATGTTTTTGGCGGGCCTAGGAAGCATATCCCCGGCCTTATATGAAGCAGCTAAAATAGACGGGGCGAACTCACTTCAGACCTTCAGATACATTACACTTCCATCCTTAAAACCAACTTTTGCCTTCATAGTTACGATGGCTATAATATGGAATTTGCAAACTTTTGATCCAGTGTTTGTGGTTTCTCATGGCGGCCCCGGATTCGCCACTTTTACACTCGTTTACTATATTTTTTGGCTAACATTTTACAGATTTGAAATGGGTTATGCCTCAACTATAGCGGTCATACTGCTTGCTCTAACGCTTATGATATCACTATTAAGTTTAAAGTTGCTAGGGGAGAGGTGAACAGATTGAAGTTTAATTTGAAATTAGCGGTTACATACATGATTTTGATAGTTGTAAGTTTAATTATACTATTACCTATTATCTGGATGATTTTGGTTTCCTTCCAAGAAACTTATTCTGTTTTTGTCCTACAGTCATGGATACCGTCTACACTTAAGAATTATGTAGACGCTTTAACTATGCAAAAAGGCATATTTATTAGGTGGATGTTCAATTCGGCATTCGTTTCAGGTATTACTGTGATTATCACATTAGTGATATCAACGCTTGGGGGCTACGGTTTTGCAAGGTTAAACTTTCGCGGCCGTGACATTCTATTTACACTCTACTTAAGCACAATTATGATTCCTTTTGCAACTACTATGATACCTCTTCTTTACCTTTGTAAGCAATTTGGATTGGTTAATACATACGCTGGACTGATTTTACCTGCCTGTTCTAATATTATTCCAACATTTTGGATTAGACAATATGTAAAATCTCTGCCTATCGAACTTGAAGATGCTGCAAGAGTTGATGGTTGTTCTGAAATTCAAGTGTTTACACATGTGGTCTTTCCACTTTTGAAACCTTCAATGGGAGTAATTGCATTATATACATTGTGGAATCAATGGAACGCTTTACTTTGGCCTGTCGTGATAGTTCAAGATATGAATATGTATACAGCTAACCTAGGACTTACACTTGTTACAAGCGAAGAGCATGCTCAGATGGCTACAAACTGGGGGCTCTCAATGGCTCTGGCTCTACTTACATGCTTACCTTTATTGATAATGTTTATATTGTTCCAAAAAACATTCGTTAAAGGTCTAGTAATGGGTGCTTTAAAAGCTTAAGGAGGGTGTCGTATATTGACCGTGCTGGAAGATTTAAGACAAATGGAAATGTAATTTTCATTTGTCTAGATAATTAAGCAAATATGGCTACTGGCGGGCAGAAGGCTGGAACAATATCATTTGGTGCAAGAACAAGTATAATGTGGACTAAGGAAGGGAAAACTATACCAAAGAAAATTCGACAGAAAGTCCTTTAATATCCTGTCTTTGCTTTTTTAGGAATCGCCTTTAATAATTGCAACTCATGGAGCATTACATATAGTTAAGGCATCTGTTTCCCACATAGAAGATTTGAAGAAGAAAGCTGAGAGGACAAAAAAAATTGAAGGTTTTCGATACATCCATATACTAACACCTTGCCTCATAGGATGGAGGCTTTCTGACTGAAAAATCGATAGAAGTAGCTAGGTTGGCTGTTGAGACAGGTTACTGGCTACTATATGAAATTGATGATGGAAGGTTTAAGATAACTTATAAAATTAAGAGAAGGTTACCTATATCAAAATATTTAAAAGTTCAAGGTAGATTAAACATTTAACTCCTGAACAGATTAGAGGAATAAGAGAACAACTAGCATACACAAAGAGCCCTTAAGTACGGTTTTTATAAGAAAATGAAGAAAAAATATATCCCTAAAATATCCTAATTTGCCAGCTTAAAAAATAATTATGTGTGGTTGCATACGTACACTGCAATAGTTTTTGGGTGTACCTAAAAATCAGGACGCCTTACACTTATATACAGCTCCATAGGGCGATCTTTCCTTATGGTCTGTTTTAACATTCTCAAAGGGTTATAAGGGATGAGCGACTATAGCATAATCCGGTTAGCATAAAAAGCCCTATAGCAAAGTTAGTCTATGCTTTAAAAACTATTGTAGACTTAAATTAAAAGAATGCCATAATGATTTTAACTTCTGCCTTTGAGGGGTATTATTCTACATTAATTATTAAGATTAGAGAAAACGTTTATTTAACTTTTTCTTAAGTTGTAAATGGGGAGACTTACTTGAAGGTCGAGTTTGATGCTGCAAGATGTGTTTGGTGTCGCAGTTGTGAGCTCGTTTGTTCATTGTATCATGAAGGTGTATGTAGTCCAATGTTGTCGAGGATAAGGATTTCATTGAACCTTTTTGATGCTGAAGTTAAAGCTTACGTGTGCAGGCAATGTGATGATCCCGCGTGCGCCAGAGCCTGTCCCTTTAAAGCTATATTCTTTGATGAAAAGGTTGGAGCTTACGTTATTGATGAAGACAAGTGTAGAGGTTGCGGCCTATGTGCTAAAGCATGCCCATACAATGGTGAAAAGAATATTA
>Ga0080004_1158144_pt1 | contig 14450 bp, 14 predicted proteins | sample WasSprMetagenome_FD_69207 | JGI IMG/M metagenome (GOLD analysis project Ga0080004, IMG submission 69207) | Sulfidic aquatic microbial communities from Washburn Spring, Yellowstone National Park, USA - WS (SPADES assembly) (version 2) | ecosystem: Environmental > Aquatic > Thermal springs > Hot... | reverse complement strand
GTCGGGGGGCCCGCTCTGGTCCCGCCCCCGGCCGGTGGCGGCGGGGGCGGCCCTGGCGGTGGGCGCGGCCGTGGCCGGGATGGTGGGCGACCTGGCCGAGTCCGCCCTCAAGCGGGCCGCCGGTCGCAAGGATTCGGGTCACCTCGTCCCCGGGCACGGCGGGGTGCTCGACCGCTTTGACAGCCTCGCCTTTGCCGCGCCGGTCCTGTACTGGTGGAAGTTGCTGGGAGGGATGTGACTTAAGGATCGCGCTGAGTCCCTTTGCCGCTTCCTGTTTGCTTGCCGCCGGGGTCATGGCGGGGGCGTACGTCTTCGTGCGCTTTCTCTTGCCCTACCTCTGGCCCTTCGTCCTGGGGTTGCTGCTCGCCCTGGCCATAGAGCCCGTGGTGCGGGGCCTGGAGAGGTTGCGCCTGTCCCGGTCCGCGGCGGTGCTGGTGGCCCTCGTCCTGGTGCTGGGGCTGTTCTTCGCCCTGGTCACCTGGGCGGTGTCCACCCTGGTGGTGGAGATCACCAAGCTGGTGGAGGCCCTGCCCGCCTACTATCAGACGGCCCGGCAGCTGGTGGCCGACCTCACCGAGCGGGCCGGCCAGTTCATGGCGACGCTGCCCCCCGAGGTCAACGAGCAGATATACGCGCAGCTCGCGCGGCTCTACGCCTTCCTGGGCCGGGTGCTCCCCGAAGCGCTCCTTTCCCTGGCCGCCCTGCCGCAGGTGGGCATCGTCACCCTGGTGGCGGCGGTGGCATCGTATTTCATAGGCCGGGACCTGAGGGCGATCGGTGCCTTCTTCCTCGACCTGCTCCCCCCGGGGTGGCGCGAGCACGCCGCCAGCCTGGCGGTGCGGCTCATCCGCTCGGTGGGTGAGTTTGCCTTCGCCCAGCTCATCCTGATCGCCCTCACCACGGTGATCACCATTGCCGGGCTGGCCGTCCTGCGGGTGCCGTACGCCCTCATGCTGGGGCTCCTGTCCGGGCTCCTCGACGTCCTCCCCGTGCTGGGGCCCGGGCTGCTCTTCATCCCCTGGATGCTCTACCACTTCATCTGGGGCCGGGTCGGGCTGGGGGTGGGGCTGGGCCTGCTCTACCTGGGCATTTCCGTGGCCCGCCAGGTGGCCCAGCCCCGGGTGGTGGGGGAAAGGCTGGGCATTCACCCCCTGGCCGCCCTCCTGTCCATGTACGTGGGGGCCCGCCTGCTGGGCGTGCTGGGGCTGGCGGTGGGGCCCCTGGTGGTCATGCTCCTGTCCGCCATGAGGCAGGCGGGCATCCTGACCTTCGGCTCTCCCCCGGGCGGGGGCGGTGGTGGGACGTGAGGCGGCTGGTGATACTGGGGAGCACGGGGTCCGTGGGGCGCCAGGCCCTGGACGTGGTGCGCCGGCACCCGGAGAGGCTGCAGGTGGTCGGGCTGGGGGCGGGGAGCCGTGTCGATCTCCTTGTCGAACAGGTGCGGGAGTTCCGTCCCCGGGTGGTGGCGCTGGCCGACCCGGCGGCGGCGCGGCGGGCCAGGGACACGCTGGCGGCCGGGGGAGACGGGCCGGCGGTGCTGAGCGGGGACGGGGGGTTGCGGGAACTGGCCTGCTGGCCGGAGGCGGACACGGTGCTGGTGGCCAGTTCGGGGCTGGCGGGCCTGGTTCCCACCATCGCCGCCCTGGAGGCGGGGAAGCGGGTGGCCCTGGCCAACAAGGAAACCCTGGTGGCGGCGGGCCACCTGGTCATGCAGGCGGCCCGGCGCGGGGAACTCCTGCCCGTGGACAGCGAGCACGTGGCCGTGCACCAGTGCCTGCGGGGAGAGGACCCGGCGGCGGTGCGCCGCATCATCCTGACCGGGTCGGGAGGGCCCTTCCGCACTCTGGACGCCCGGGCGCTGCGGCAGGTCACCCCCCGGGAGGCCCTCCGTCACCCGGTGTGGGAGATGGGGCCCAAGATCACCGTGGACTCCGCCACCCTCATGAACAAGGGCCTGGAGGTGATCGAGGCCCACCACCTGTTCGGGGTGGACTACGACCGCATCGAAGTCCTCATCCACCCGCAGGGGTGGGTCCACTCCCTGGTGGAGATGCAGGATGGCTCCGTGCTGGCCCAGCTCGGTCCGCCCGACATGCGTCTCGCTATATCATACGCCCTCTTTTACCCCGAGCGCGCCGCACCCCCGGTGTCGGTCCTCGACCTGGCCGGGCGCGAACTCACCTTCGAGCGCCCGCGCGTGGAGGATTTCCCTTGCTTGCAATACGCCTACCGGGCGGGTAGAATGGGGGGGACCGTGCCGGCGGTGATGTGTGCGGCCGACGAAGTGGCGGTTGATCGTTTCCTGCGGGGGGAGATCTCCTTTCCCGGCATTGCCCGCGTGGTGGCGCGGGTGGTGGACGAGCACGTGCCGCAGCCGGCGCCCTCCCTGGAAGAAGTCCTGGAGGCGTACGCCTGGGGTCTCCGGCGGGCGGCCGAGGTGGCCGGGGAGTGACGGTGGATGACCATACTGGTGGCAGTCCTGGTGCTGGGGTTGCTGGTGGTGGTGCATGAGGCCGGGCATTTCCTGGCCGCCCGGCGGGCTGGCATCAGGGTGCACGAGTTCACCATCGGCTTCGGTCCCGCCCTTTACCGCCGCCGCATCGGGGAGACCCTGTACGCCCTGCGGGTGATCCCGTGGGGGGCGGGCGTGCGCATAGCCGGCATGGATCCGGGTGAGGTGGACGACCCGGCCGGCTTCGCCCGCCAGAGCATCCGCACCCGGGCGGGCGTGATATTCGCCGGCCCCTTCATGAACCTGCTGCTGGCGGTGCTCCTTTTCGCCTTCATCTTTAGCGTGCTGGGGATCGGGAGGGCCACCCTCACGGTGGCCCAGGTGCTTCCCGGCGGGCCCGCCGCGGAGGCCGGGCTGCGGCCGGGCGACCGCATCTTGGAAGTGGAGGGCCGGCGGGTTTCCTCCTGGGACCAGGTGGTGGCGGTGGTGCAGGCCTCGCCCGGTCGGCCCCTGTCCTTTGTGGTGGAACGGGACGGGGCCAGGCGGGAGGTGACGGTGACCCCCGAACGTTCCCCCGCCGATCCCCGGCTGGGCTTCGTGGGCCTCGCACCGGTGGTGCGCACGGAGCGGCAGCCCCTGGCCGGGGCCCTCTGGTCCGGGGTGAAGGAGACCTACCGGGTCAGCGTCCTCCTGGTGCGTGGGATGATCCTCGCGCTCACAGGCAAGGTGGAAGCCCGCCTGATGGGCCCGGTGGGCATCGGCCAGCTCATAGGCGAGGCGGCGCGCATGGGGCTGCGCGAACTTCTCTACCTCACCGCCGTGCTGTCCGCCAACCTGGCCCTCTTCAACCTGGTCCCCATCCCCGCCCTGGACGGCAGCCGGCTCCTGTTCCTGGGACTGGAACTGGTGCGGGGCAGGCCCGTCGACCCGGCCCGGGAGAACCTGGTGCACCTGGTGGGTTTCGCCCTGCTCATGATCCTCTTCCTGGTGATCACATACATGGACCTGGTGCGACTGGGAGCCTGAGATGGCAAGGGTGTCACGGCCGGTCAAGGTGGGAAACCTGGTTCTGGGCGGTGGCAACCCGGTGCGGGTCCAGTCCATGACCAAGACGGACACCCGCGACGTGGAGGCCACCGTGGCCCAGATCGCGCGGCTGGAGGCGGCCGGCTGCGAGCTGGTGCGGGTGGCGATCCCCGACCGGGAGGCGGCCCGGGCCCTGGGTGAGATCAGGCGGCGCGTGACCGTGCCCCTGGTGGCGGACATCCACTACGACTACCGCCTCGCCCTGGAGGCCCTCGAGCGGGGCGCGGACAAGCTGCGCATCAACCCCGGCAACATCGGCCCCCGGTGGAAGGTGGAGGAAGTGGCCCGGGCGGCACGGGACCGGGGCGTGCCCATCCGCATAGGGGTCAACGCCGGTTCCCTCGAGAGGGAAGTGGAAGAGGCGCACGGGCGCACGGCCCGCGCCCTGGTGGAAAGCGCCCTCCGGCAGGCCGAAGTCCTGGAATCGGTGGGATTTTCCGACATCGTCCTCTCCCTGAAGGCGTCCGACGTGCCCACCACGGTGGAGGCCTACCGGGAGGCCGCCTCCCGCTGCCCCTATCCCCTCCACCTGGGCCTCACCGAGGCGGGCACGGCCTGGGCGGGGGCGATCCGCACGGCGGTGGCCGTGGGCGCCCTGCTGCTGGACGGGATTGGCGACACCCTGCGGGTTTCCCTGAACGCCGACCCCGTGCGCGAGGTCCAGGCGGCCTGGCACATCCTGCGGGCGGTGGGGTTGCGCGCGCGGGGCGTGGAGTTGATCGCGTGCCCCACCTGCGGGCGCTGCCAGGTGGACCTGATGGAGGTGGCGTCGCGGGTGGAGGAGGCCCTGGCAGGGGTGGAGGCACCCCTGCGGGTCGCCGTCATGGGGTGCGTGGTGAACGGTCCGGGCGAGGCCCGCGAGGCGGACGTGGGCCTGGCGGCCGGGCGGGGGAAGGCCGTGCTGTTCCGCAAGGGAGAGAGGGTGCGCACCGTGCCCGCGGCCCGCATGGTGGAAGAACTGCTGGCGGAGGTACGGGCGCTCCTGGACGAGGAGGGCGGGCGACGGGCGGCCGACGGTGGCCCGTGCGACCCGCCCGGTGGTACTGCCGGGGCAGATGAGGGAGGACGATAGCGTGGAGAAGGAGTTCGTGAAAGCCATCACCCCTCGGGCGCAGGATTTCTCCCAGTGGTACGTGGACGTGGTGCTGAAGGCGGAGCTGGCGGACTACGCTCCCGTCAAGGGGTGCATCGTCTTCCGCCCGTACGGCTACGCCATCTGGGAACGTATCCAGGCCGAACTGGACCGCCGCTTCAAGGAGACGGGCCACGTCAACGCCTACTTCCCCCTCTTCGTGCCCGAGAGCTTCTTCCGCCGGGAGGCCGAGCACGTGGCCGGGTTCTCACCTCAGGTGGCGTGGGTCACCCGGGGAGGTGACGAGGACCTGGCCGAGCGGCTGGCGGTGCGCCCCACTTCGGAAACCGTCATCGGGGTCATGTACAGCAAGTGGATTCAGTCGTACCGGGACCTGCCCGTGCTCATCAACCAGTGGTGCAACGTGGTCAGGTGGGAGAAGGCCACCCGGCCCTTCATCCGCACCACCGAGTTCCTCTGGCAGGAAGGGCACACCTGTCACCGCACCGCCGAGGAGGCGGAAGAGGAAGCCCGGCGCATGCTGGAGGTGTACCGCAGCTTCGTGGAGGACTACCTGGCCATTCCCGTCATCCCGGGGGAGAAGAGCGCGGGGGAGAAGTTTGCCGGGGCCGTGCGGACTTACACCATCGAGGGCCTCATGGGGGACTGCCGCGCCCTGCAATGCGCCACCTCGCACTTTCTGGGGCAGAACTTCGCCCGCAGCTTCGACATCAAGTTCCTGGACGAGGACGGGCAACTGAAATACGTGTGGCAGACCTCCTGGGGGATTTCCACCCGCATCGTGGGGGCCCTCATCATGGTCCACGGGGACGACCGGGGGCTGGTCCTGCCCCCCACGGTGGCGCCCTACCAGGTGGTCATAGTGCCCATCGTGGGCCGGGATACCGAACAGGTGCTGGCCGCCAGCCGGGAGGTGGCCGACCGGCTGCGCCAGCGCTTCCGGGTGAGGCTCGACGACCGGCCCGAGTACAGCCCCGGGTGGAAGTTCAACGACTGGGAGATGCGGGGGGTGCCGCTGCGCCTGGAGGTGGGGCCCCGCGACCTGGCCGCCCGCCAGGTCACGGCGGCGAGGCGCGACACGGGTGAGCGCACGGTGGTGCCCATGGAGCGCCTGGAGGAAGGCGTGGCCGAGCTGCTGGAGGAAGTGCACCGCGGGCTGTACCGCAAGGCCCTCCAGTTCCGCGAGGCCAACACCCACCGGGTGCACGACTTCGGCACCTTCAAGAGTATCATGGAAGGGCCGCGGGGGTTCATCCGGGCGCTCTGGTGCGAGAAGCCCGAGTGCGAGGAGCGCATCAAGCAGGAGACGGGAGCCACCATCCGCTGTCTGCCCTTTGGAGAGCAGGAGGAGGGCACCTGCGTCCTGTGCGGGGAACCCGCCCGCCAGGTGGCCTACTTCGCCCGCGCCTACTGACCCGGCGTGAGGCGCTCCCGCGGGCGGGCGACGCGCAACCGGGGCGGAGCACACCTGGACCTGGTGCGGGGCGCGGCCAGCGGACCGGGAGGGGCGACGGTCTGGTGCGGGCCGGGGCCTGTGGACCGGGAAGCGCGATGGTTTGGTGCGGGCCGGGGCCTGCGGACCGGGAAGCTGCGTGGAGCGGGGAGGCGGCGCGGTGAAGGTTGCGGCGGTGGTCCCGGCGTACAACGAAGAGCGTACCATCGGGGCCGTCCTCTCCGTGCTGGTGCGGTGCCGGGGCGTCGACGAAGTGGTGGTGGTTTCGGACGGCTCCACCGACGGTACCGCCCGGGTGGCGCGCTCTTTCGGCGTGAAGGTGGTGGAGTTCCCCACGAACCGGGGCAAGGGGGCGGCCATGGCCGCCGGGGTGGCGGCCACCGACGCCCCCTTTGTGGTGTTCCTGGACGCCGACCTGGTGGGATTGCGAGAGGAGCACGTGGCCGACCTGGTCCTCCCCGTGATCGCGGGAGAGGCCGACATGACCATCGGCCTCTTCACCGGCGGGCGCCTGTGCACCGACCTGGCCCAGGCCATCACCCCTTTTCTCACCGGGCTGCGCGCCATGCGCCGTGAGATCATAGAGGGTATGCCCGCCGTGGAGGTGACCCGCTACGGGGTGGAGGTGGCCCTCACCCGGTACGCGCGGCGCCACCACCTGCGGGTGAGGCAGGTGCCCCTGCCGGGGCTGACCCACGTGATGAAGGAAGAGAAGCTGGGGTTCTGGGCCGGCTTCGCCCACCGTCTGCGCATGTACTGGGAGATACTGCGGCAGGGCCTGCGCCCCTGACGGGCGGGGCAGCCTGCGTCTCCCGGTCGCGCGGGGCAAGCTGCGTCTCCGGGCCACGCTGGGCCGGTTGCGCCTCCGGGCCGCGCGGTGAGGCCGCCCGGTAGGTCTGCTCGGGCGGTTGTGAGCGGCTGAACTTTTTCCGTCCGCCGGGCGCGGGCGCGAGAGGATTCCGGCCGCCCGGTGGTGAATAACTATGGCCGGGTGCTCACTAGCGGGAGCGAAAGTCAGACGCGAGATGTTCGGCGCCAGTGGGTGACCCGCAGGAGGAGGAGACGGGGGTGATCGGATGGCGGAGTCCAAAACGCCGCTGCTGGACGAGCTGGAGAAGGGCCCGTGGCCCAGCTTCGTGACCGACATGAAGCGGCTCGCCCAGCGCAAGCCCGCCGTGCAGGATGCCCTGGGGCAGCTGGAGATGTCCTACCGGGACAAGAAGGGGCACTGGAAGCACGGCGGTATCGTGGGAGTCAGAGGATACGGGGGAGGAGTAATCGGCAGGTATTCGGACGTCGGTGACATTTTCCCCAACGTGGCCGAGTTCCACACCATGCGGGTGAACCAGCCCAGCGGGTGGTTCTACACCACCCAGAAGCTGCGGCAGCTCTGCGACATCTGGGAGGCCTACGGCAGCGGCCTCACCAACTTCCACGGTTCCACCGGCGACATCATCCTGCTGGGGACCACCACCCAGAACCTGCAGCCGTGCTTCGACGCCCTCAGCGAGGCCGGGTTTGACCTGGGTGGCTCGGGTTCGGACCTGCGCACTCCCAGTGCCTGCGTGGGGCCGGCGCGCTGCGAGTGGGCGTGCATCGACACCCTGGAGTTGTGCCACGACCTCACCAACACCTTCCAGGACGAGCTGCACCGGCCCATGTGGCCGTACAAGTTCAAGCTGAAGATCGCCGGGTGCCCGAACGACTGCGTGGCGGCCATCGCCCGCGCCGACCTCTCGGTGATCGGCACGTGGCGCGACTCCATCCGCATCGACCAGGATGCGGTGCGCGAGTACGCCAACGGTGGCATGGACATCCTGAACGACGTCGTTCACAGGTGCCCCACGGGTGCCCTCTCGTGGGACGCAGAGAAGAAGGAACTGGGCCTGAAGGCGGAAGAGTGCAACCGCTGCATGCACTGCATCAACATGATGCCCAAGGCCCTGCGTCCGGGGGTGGAGACGGGCGCCACCATCCTGATCGGCGGCAAGGCCACCATTCTGCAGACGGCCTTCCTGTCCTGGGTGATCGTGCCCTTCATGAAGCTGGAGCCGCCCTTCGAAGAACTCAAGGACCTCCTGCGCAGGATCTGGGAGTGGTGGGACGAGAACGCCAAGACCCGCGAGCGGGTGGGCGAGCTCATCTACCGCAAGGGCATGCGCGAGTTCCTCAGGGCCGTGGGACTGCCGCCCGCCCCGCAGATGGTGTTCCGTCCGCGGGCCAACCCGTACTACTTCTGGTGGCCCGAGGAGCTGGAGGGTGACGGCCACAAGGAGCAGGGTTGACCGCGCCCGGGTGGCCCCCGCTGCGCCAGCCGGCGGGTCCCTGCTCCGCCAGCCGGCAGCAGGTCGTGCGGCAGCCCGATGCTGACAATCCCGAGGGGTGAGAAAAGTGTCGCGGACTGATATAGGGCCTCCCTACTACAAGGACATGCTCCCGCCCGTGATCAAGGAGAATTACGGCAGGTGGAAGTACCACGAGATCGTGCGGCCGGGCGTCCTCCGGCACGTCGCCGAGTCGGGTGCGGAGCTGTACACCGTGCGCGTGGGTTCCGCCCGTCTCATGACCGTGGACCGGGTGCGCGAGATCTGCGACCTGGCCGACAAGTACTGTGACGGCTACCTGCGCTTCACCAGCCGGCACAACATCGAGTTCCTGGTGTCGGACAAGAGCAAGCTGGAGCCCCTCCTGGCCGAGCTCAGGGAGAAGGGCTGGCCCGTGGGTGGCACCGGCAACTCCATCAGCAACATGATTCACACCCAGGGGTGGATGCACTGCCACACCCCGGCCACCGACGGTTCGGGGATCGTCAAGGCGGTCATGGACGAACTCTACGAGTACTTCGTGGACATGAAGCTGCCCGCCAAGCTGCGCATCGCCCTGGCCTGCTGCCTGAACATGTGCGGTGCCGTGCACTGCTCGGACATCGCCATGGTGGGCATCCACCGCAAGCCCCCCAGGATCGACCACGAGATCGTGTCCAAGCAGTGCGAGATCCCCACGCTCATCGCGAGCTGCCCCACCGCGGCCATCCGGCCCAACCCCAAGCTCAAGAGCGTGGAGGTCAACGAGGAACGCTGCATGTACTGCGGCAACTGCTACACCATGTGCCCGGGCATGAAGATCGCCGACCCCGAGAACGACGGCGTGGCCATCTTCGTGGGCGGCAAGGTGTCCAACGCGCGCACCGCCCCCATGTTCTCGCGCCTGGCCATTCCCTACCTGCCCAACAACCCGCCCCGGTGGCCGGAGGTCACCGCCGCCGTGCGCAAGCTGGTGGAGGTGTGGGCGCGTAACGCCCGCAAGGGCGAGCGGTACGGGGAGTGGATCGAGCGCATAGGCTGGGAGCGCTTCTTCGAACTGGCGGAGATCCCCTTCACCGACAAGCACATCGACGACTTCACCTTCTCCATCCCCACCTTCCGCACCGCGGCCACCTTCAAGTGGTAATCACCCCGCCTCGCCCGGGCCGCGCGCCGCGCACGGCTAGCGCTCCGCGGCGGTCAGCCCGGGGCGGTCGAGCCGGGGTGGCCGACCGGGGGCGGGTGCGCCGGGCGCGGCACCGGGTGGGGGCGCCGGGTAAGGAGATGGTAGCATGGCCGAGGCGGCCAGCGAGGAACTGAAAGCGCGGGTGCTGGAGTACCTGGCGAAGGTGGACAAGGCCAAGAGCCACGATATCGCCCAGGCCCTGAAGGAGAAGAAATCCCTGGTGGACGCCGCCGTGAAGGAACTGGCCCGCGAGGACAGGGTCGAGTTCCTGTACATCGGCACCTCCTACGTGAAGCTCAAGGGCAAGTAATCCGGCGGAGCGGGCGACCGGGCGGGGAACCGGTCCGGGGCCCGGGCCCCGGTCTGGTTCCCCGTTGCCGTGTCGTGGCATACCACCGGCCGCCTCAGGGTGTCCGACAGGGCTGGCGGAGCAGGAAATGGGAGGGCCTCCGTAGAACGACGATGAAAAACTGAGACATAGAGACCCGCAAGCTGGGACCATGAACGGGAACCACCGCCCGGTCACCTGCGGTTCCCGGGAGAAGGGGCGAAACCGGCCAGGCGTGGTCGGTTTCGTACTCCTTGGGGGGAGCGGGAGAGCTGCGCCAGGAAGAGAGAAAAGCGTGCGGAGGTGGCGCCATGGACGGCGGTCCCCTCGTGGTGGCAGTTCTCGCTGCGGGAGCGGGCCTGGGGGTGGCGGTACTGGTTGTTGCAGCGGTTTGGTTCGTGCGCGGTTGGCGATTTCGCCTCTTGCGTTACCGGGTGCGCCGGTTCGTCCGCGGGCGCCGCTACGGGGCCTCCCCTGATTCACGTTGGGAACGCGCCTGACGGTGCGGGCCCGGCAGGACGTTCGACAGCATCGGCGTGGGCCTGAACGGTAGTCGCTCTACCGTCGGGACCGGAGCGAGAGGGCTTTTTGCGCCATGAAGGTCTTGCTGGCAGCGACAGGGGATGTCTACAGGGAAGCGCTGCGCGCCTCCCTGGGTGAGGCCGGCATGGAGGTCGAGGTCTGCGACCTGACCCTGGCGGCCCTGGAGGAGCTGGCCGGGAGGGTGCGACCGGACGTGGTGGTCCTCAGCCTGCCGGCCCACGAACCGGGGCACATCGACCTCGTGCGAGGTGCCTGCAGCGCTTCGGGCGGGCGCCCGGTGCTGGTTCTGGGCCCGCCCGCACCCAGGGCGGACATGCTGCGCGTGCTGTCCTGCGGGGCAGCCGGTTACATACTGACCTCAGCGGCGTTGCACGAGGTGGCGCGGGCCATCACCACCCTGGCGGTGGCGGGTCCCTCTCCCGATGTGGTGCGGGAGGCCAGCGCCCGCTTCCGGCGCGTGCCGGTGCCGGGCGTGTTCCCCAACCTGACGGAGAGGCAGGCCGCCATCCTGGAACTGGTGAGCCGGGGCCTGAGCTACCGGCAGATCGGCAGGAAGCTGATGATCAGCCACTGGGCCGTGAAGGCCGAGGTGGGGAAGGTCCTCAGGCTGGTGGGAGCCCGCAACCGGGCGGAACTGATCGCGCTGGCCCACCGGGCGGGCGTCCTGTCCGGAGACAGAACCGCAACGGGCGCGGAATGAAAGGTGCGCCCAAAACCCCCCGGGATGCCGCGCTCTTTATCCAGATCTCGACGTAATCATCCAGGGATTGACACCACCCGCCCCATGGTGTAATCTGGAAAGGCCCGGCGGGGTGGGCAGGGGCCCGCCCGGGTGCGGGCGAGGGACGGTGCCGGCGCGCATGCTGGGCACGTCGTCGCCGATGTGGTAGACTGGGGGTGGGAAGGTGGCGGAGGCCCCGTTTGTTGCCCTGCCCAGGCCACTTCGCGAGCGCCTGGGCGACGAGGGCGCGGAGGCGCTGGTGGACGTGCTGAACCACCTGGGTGTCCAGAGGCAGGAAATCGCGGCCGTGCGCTCGGACCTGCAGGGTTCGCTGGCCGACCTGCGCACCGACGTCCACGACGTGGCCGGGGGCCTGCGGGCCGAGATGCACGATCTCGTAGGATCGGTGCGGGCGGAGATGCACGAAGCCGTCGCCCGCCTACGCACCGAGATGCACGAAGCCGTTGCCCGCCTCCGTACCGAGATGCACGAAGCCGTCGCCCGCCTGCGCAACGAGATGCACGAGGCCATCGCCGCCCTGCGGGCCGAGATGCACCAGGGAGATGCTGCCCTGCGCGCGGAGATGGCCGCGGGCCTCGCCGCTCTGCGGGCGGAGATGAGTCAGGGAGACGCTGCTATCCGCGCCGAGATTGCCAGGAGCCACGCCTCGCTGGTCAGGTGGATGTTCCTGTTCTGGCTGGGGCAGCTGGCCTCGCTATTGCTCATCATCCGGTTCGCCTTTGCCCGCTGAGGGAGCGGGTGCCGGCACGGTTCCCATGCAGGATTCGCTTCTTGAGCGCTACGCAGCCCACCTGCGGGGCCGCGGCCTGGCCGACAAGAGCGTGCGGTGCTACCTGGGCCAGGCCGGGGCCTTCGTGGCGTGGTACGAGCGAGAGCGCGGGCCGTTCCGGGTGGAGTCGGTAGCGCGCCTCGACGTGGCGGACTACCGCAGGCACCTGCAGGACGCCGGTCGCAAGCCGGCCACGGTCAACCTGGTGCTGGTGGTGCTGAACTCTTTCTTCAACTGGGCGGTCCAGGAGGGGCTGGCGTCGGCCAACCCGGTGGTGGGGGTCAGGCGCGTCCCCGAGCAGGTCCCCGGACCGCGGTGGCTGGATCGGGAGGCAGTGCGGGCCCTGCTCGAGGCCGTCGCCACCCACGGGTCGCTGCGCGACCGCGTGCTCATCACGGTCATGCTGCACACGGGGCTGCGGGTGAGCGAGGTCTGCAGCCTCCGGTTGGAAGACCTGGAACTCCGGGATCACAGCGGCCGCCTGCGGGTGAGGCGGGGCAAGGGCGGCAAGTACCGGGAGGTCCCCCTCAACGCCGCCGTGCGCCGGGCCCTGCAGGAGTACCTGGCTTCCCACCCGGGCGGGCCGTGGCTGTTTTTCAGCCGGCAGAGGGCGTGCCTTTCGGCACGCTCGGCCGAGCGCATCGTTTCCCGCTACGCGCGCCTGGCGGGGCTGGAAGGGGTGACCGCCCACGCCCTCCGGCACACCTTCTGTAAGATGCTGGTGGACGCGGGGGAGAGCCTGGACCGGGTGGCCACGCTGGCCGGGCACGCCAACCTGACCACCACGGCGCGGTACACCAGGCCGTCCATGGCGGACCTGGAGCGGGCGGTGAGCAAGCTCACGTGGGATCTGTGAGCCCGCGCGGTGCCGCCCCGGTCGGGCCGGCTTCCCGCCCGGGGTGTCGAAAAAATGGGCGGCGAAACCGCTGGGGGGCAAGGCTTTGCGGTTTCCCCCTTTGAGCAGGGCATGTCCGGGAGGAGTTCGGACATGCCTGTAGAACCATAAGGCCCTAGAGCGCCGCCGGTTTCCGGGCCCGCAGCCACGTGAAAAGGGCCGGGAAACGGCGGAGCATTGCTTAGACGGGGGCGGGCGGAGGCGGCGCTGCCCCCAACGCGTCCGGCGGGGCCCGCAGGTCGGGGGTGGGGCGTGCAGTACACGGTCGGGTCTTCCGATCCCCAGCAGTGGGTGAGCCCGGAGTCCATCGGAGGTATCATCCGGTATCAGGGGAAGGCGTGCCGGCTGCTGGGCATGTACTTCGGAGGCAACCCCAATCTCGAGGACGGGTGCCAGCGGCTCCACCAGTGGCTCATCCTGGAGGACCTGGCGGGCGACTACCCGTCCTGGTACGCGGTGCAGACCAGGCCCCGCAAGGAATCGGCGGTGGAAGCCGCCCTGGACGGCGAGGGGGTCACGGTGCTGCTGCCCCGGTTCGTGTTCCAGGTCGGGCCGGGGGCCAGGGGGAGCCGCAAACGCCGGCGGGGCCGTCCGCGCAAGGACACGGCCCCCCGCGACAGGGTTGAGCCCATGTTCCCCGGCTACCTCTTCGTGCAGCTTGCCCCCTCCGAGCAGGAGAAGTGGCAGGCGGTCCGCCGCAACCCCTGGGTGGTGCGCATCCTGGGCACGGGCGAGGAGCCGGTGCCCGTCCCCGACGAGGCCATCGACATCATCCTGGAGAAGTCGTTCGGCTCGGGCATCGTGGTGTTCCGCGACGGCCGTCCCGCCTGGCGCGACCTGGAGGCCGGTACGCGGGTGGAGATCACTCAGGAGCCCTTCCGGGGCCTGGTGGGTATCCTGGAGAAGCCCACCTCGGGGCGCCGCCGCGTGCGCGTCCTCCTGCAGCTCATGGGGCACGAGGTACCCGTAGAGGTCGACGCCGGCTCGCTCAGGCCCGTGGGCGAGCGGACCGACGAGGAATAGCGAGGCCGCCCGGGCACGCTAACGGTAGCGGATTGGGGTACAATACCTGGAGATGGCACAGGCGGGGTTGCAGGTCGAGGGACTGCTGGGCGAGCGAGAAAGGATCGCCGGGGTGTGCGAGGCAGCCGGTGCTCGCTTTGCCTTCCTTTTCGGGTCCGTGGTCGACACGGCACCCGGCAGGTCCGCGCGCGACGTGGATATCGCCGTCAGCCTGCCCGATTACGACTTCGAGAGGTATCTGGAATTCAGGGAGCAACTCAGCCGCGCCCTGAGCATTCCGGAGGAGCGCCTCGACCTGGTGGTGCTCGACCGCGCGAGCCCGCGCATCAAGCTGGAGGCGCTGCTGACGGGTGTTCCCGTGTTTGTCGCCGACCCCGGCGCGCTCGAGCAGTTCGCCGTGGATGCCCTTTTTTCGTACGAGGATTTTCTCCGCTTCCGGCGGGAACTGCGCGAGCTCCTCTGGAAGCGCATCGAGGAGGGGTTGTCGGTGGCCGGGCGCCGCCTGAATCGAGATCGGGTGGAGACGCAGATGGTACCAAGGGCGGGAACATGGCACAGGAACGTTGTGGTCGGGGCT